>Ga0207667_10000393_pt1 | contig 58962 bp, 56 predicted proteins | sample KBSCornC52_FD_184301 | JGI IMG/M metagenome (GOLD analysis project Ga0207667, IMG submission 184301) | Corn rhizosphere microbial communities from Kellogg Biological Station, Michigan, USA - KBS Corn C5-2 (SPAdes) (version 2) | ecosystem: Host-associated > Plants > Roots > Rhizosphere > Soil ... | reverse complement strand
AGTTGGCCGATCTATGGCGCGGGCTGCTGCGCGAAGGACGTGCCGCCGGCATGCTGCGCGAGGATCTCGACCTGAGCGTGGCACGCATGATCCTGCAAGGGAGCATCAACTGGACCATCGAGTGGTATCGCCCGGGCGGCCGCGACATCGCGGAGATCGCGGGCCAAATCGCCGATACAATCCTCACCGGCATGCAGTAGCATATTTATAGGCTGAGTAGAATAGTCGTTGACAGAATGGGTGAGTGTCCGATAGCGGAATGATCGACGATCCGCGTAGCGGGTATCGATGAAACAAATTATCGAAGAGAGCGATGCGGTACGTCGGCACTGCATTTCGACGAGTCGGATGGACGGTCAAGGCCACTCGATCGAAGCTCGCCCGGCCGTGAGGACCGACATGGCAATGGCCAGCGATGCGGAGTTTGTAGCCTCCTCAGCCCTAACGGTGGAAACCGTGACGTGGGTCAGACACCGGAACGAGCACCTCTTCAGCTTCGCGATCACCCGGCCTCCGACTTTTCGGTTCAGGTCAGCCGAATTCGTGATGATCGGGCTCCCGCAGAACGATGGCCGGCCGCTGCTACGTGCCTATTCGATCGCTAGTCCTGCCTACCATGACGAGTTGGAGTTCCTCTCGATCAAGGTGCCCGATGGGCCGCTCACGTCGCACCTGCAAAGCATCTGTGTTTCGGACCGCATTTATCTCGGCGGGAAGCCTACGGGAACACTCGTTACTGATGCTCTTCGTTCCGGCTCGCGCCTGTTCATGCTCGCTATCGGCACGGGCCTCGCTCCTTTTCTGAGTCTCGCCCGCGATCCGGATGTCTACGAAATGTTCGCCGAGGTCATTATAGCGCACAGCGTCCGTCGTGTAGCCGATCTTGCTTTGGGGTCCGAATTGGAGGGACGGCTCGGCGACGATCTGTTGGTGTCGGAGCAAGCGATCGGCCAGTTTCATTACGTCCCCACCGTGACGCGCGAGGACTTCTACATTGGCGGTAGGCTTGATGCGGCGGTCGCAAGTGGCACCCTGTTTGCCGGGAGTTCCGGCCCGCCGCAGTTCGACCCGAGACATGATCGAATAACGATGTCTGGAAGCACACCCATTATCCGCAACTTCGCGTCGATGCTTGAAGCTGCAGGCTTCGTCGAAGGTTCTAACGCCAAGCCCCGGAGTTACGTGATCGAGCGAGTGTTTGTCGCATGACCTACATCGTCACAGATGCGTGCATACGATGCAAATACATGGACTGTGTTGAGGTCTGCCCCGTCGACTGCTTCTACGAGGGCGAGAACATGCTGGTCATCAATCCTTCCGAGTGCATCGACTGCGGCGTGTGCGAGCCAGAATGCCCTGCAGAGGCGATCCTTCCCGACACCGAGAACGGGCTCGGGAAGTGGCTGGACGTAAACACAACCTTTTCGGTGCAATGGCCGAACATCACTCGCAAGCGCGAGGCGCCAGCTGATGCCGATGAGTGGAAAGACGTGCCGAACAAATTCGAAGAGCACTTCTCTCCCCGGCCGGGGCGCAAACAGATCTGATTGCCTCAGGTCGCGGGCTGCCAGCTCGTGACTATTACCTGCTAGGATAACTCAATCCTTCTCAAAGCCTTCAGCCAAGCGAACGGCGACTTTTCCCGAGAACGCTGCGCGGCGTGCCGGAACAGCGCGCACGCTGGAAGCGCGTAAGCGTGGTGTGGAGACCACGGCTACGCGGCTTCGACGATGTGTTCCTCTTGCGGGCGCCAGTTCCAGGGCATCAGTTCATCCCAGCGTGATGCGGGCCAATTGCTTGCGATCTTCTCGATGACGTCGGCGATATAGGCCTGTGGTTCAAGTCCATTGAGCTTAGCGGTCTCGATGACAGAATAGATGGCGGTGGCACGTTCGCCGCCAGCTTTGGAGTCAGCGAAAATCCAGTTCTTGCGTCCGATTGCGATGGGCCGGATCGCACGCTCTGCGATATTGTTATCGATCTCGGCGGCGCCTTCGTCGATGAAGCGCGTGAGCGCATCCTGGCGCTTACGGCCATAGCTGAGCGCTTTGGCCATGTTGGACTTGGGCGAAAGACGGCGCAGCGCATCGTCGACAACCGAGCGCAGCTCGTTCACCTGGGACCTGCTTGTGCTTTGTCGATGTTGGCGGCGCTGGTCGGGAGGCTGCCCGCGTATCTCCTCTTCAATCCGGTAAAGCGCGGCGATCCGATCGAGCAGGCCGATCATCAGCGGCATTGGGCTGGTCGCGTGGTTCTCGAATATCTTGCGCCGGAAATGTGCCCAACAAGCCACCTGGTGAATACGGTTGCCTTGGTAGAGCTTGTCAAAGCCGGCATAGGCATAGGCCTGCAACAGTCCGGTGAAGTTGCGCAGCTCGTTCTAAGGATGGACGCCGCTGCGATCAGGCGTGAAGCGATACCAGACCAGTACCGGCGACGTTGCCGCGGACCAACTGCCGAGCCTCGAGTCAATTGACTGGGGGTATTCGGCGGCCTAATCAGGTGAAAGCCAGAAAGGGCGCGCTCTCGAGGTTCGATCGATGGCGAAAATCGTCACATGAATTACGTGGACCTGTGCGTGGCTCCAGAGAGGGAATATAAATTATAGCCTGGAGAAATCATAAGCTTAAGGCTTTAGTTCGAATCCCACCCTCTCCGCCAACGACCCTTTTCAGAGGGTCTCAAAATTCCCAGAAAACCTTGATTTTTGGCCTATCTTAAGCTAGTGCTTGTCTCAGTTGGTTGCTCCCGATGCCCCCAAATCTCGCTGCGATCGGGGGCACTTTGGGGGCACGAAATTGAGAGATGGGGGCATTCGTGCTCACGGACATTCAGGCCAGAAAGGCGCAACCGCGCGACAAGGACTACAAACTCGCCGACGCAGGCGGGCTCTATCTGTTCGTCACGGCGAGAGGATCGAAGTCCTGGCGCCTCAAATACCGCTTCGCCGGGAAGGAAAAGCGGCTGGTTTTTGGGCAGTATCCCGAAATCTCGCTGAGCGAGGCGCGCGACCTGCGCGACGAGGCGCGTCGCGAGGTCAGGGAACATCGTGATCCCGCCGTCGAGAAGCGGAAACGCAAGCTTGCCGCTGCGGCTGCAGCCATCGAGACCTTCGAGAAGCTGGCGCGAGCCTGGCACACCCTGCAGGCACCGCGATGGGCGCCGGTTCACGCTGCGGACGTGATCACCAGCCTTGAGAATGATATCTTCCCAGACCTTGGCAAGCTGCCGATCCCCGCGATCGACGGCCCTGTGATTCTCGCCACGCTGCGCAAAGTGGAGGCGCGCGGATCGATCGAGACCGCCCGGCGTCTGCGCCAGCGGATTTCAGCGATCTTCGGTTACGCGATTTCCGAGGGCATCGCCGATCACGATCCCGCGTCCGGTATCGTGAGGGCGCTCAAGCCATTGCCGAAGAAGGGACGCCAGCCCGCAATCACGAAGCTGGACGATGTCCGCAAGGTGCTGGTCGCTGCGGAAGCCTCCGGCGCGACGCCGGTGGTCAAGCTCGCCTCGCGCCTGCTGGCGCTGACAGCCGCGCGGCCGGGTGTGATTCGCGGCGTCATCTGGGAGGAGTTCGAGGACATCGACTGGGAGAGTGCCGAATTGGCGGCGGAGGCCTCGCCCCTCTGGCGCATCCCGGCCGCGCGGATGAAGCTGATCCTCGATCGCAAAGATGAAGAAGCGTTCGAGCATCTGGTGCCGCTCTCGCGCGAGGCCGTCGCGGTGCTGCGGGCGATGCGCAAGCTGACCGGCCGCAATAGGCTGGTTTTCCCGTCACAGCGACACACCCATCGTCCGATGAGCGAGAATGCGATTGGCTATCTCTACAACCGTGTCGGCTTTCACGGCCGGCATGTGCCACATGGCTGGCGCGCCGCATTCTCGACGATCATGAACGAGAAGGCTGAGCGCGACGCGCGTGCGGCGGGTCAGAAAGCCCATGCCGAACTCGATGCTAAGGTCATCGACCTGATGTTGGCGCATGTCCCGAAGGACAGGGTGGAGGCCGCGTATAACCGCGCAGCCTTCATGGATCGGCGCGTCGAGATTGCGCAGGAATGGGCGGATATGCTGAGCGAAGGCCTGCCCGAACCGGAGACGCTGTTGGATGGCAACCGCCGCTAACGGGGATCGGCGATCCAGGCGTCGATCTCGGACTCGTACCATCCGACGCAATTGGCGCCGAGTTGGCGCGGTTGCGGGAAGGTGTCGCGGCGGACCTTGCGGTATATGGTGGCCCGGCTGAGGCCGGTGCGCTCCACTACGCGTCGGATGCGGATGAAATTGTCCGATGGGTGCGGCATGATGTCCTCCCTTCTACCGATCGCTGCGCCCGCCCTGACGGGCGCGGGCAAAAGCTCGATCGCTATCGAGGAAGCTGTTGAGCATGTAGGGAACCAGGTCGGCGACGTTCTCGCGTTGACCATAGGTCGCTTCGTACACCGCAGCGTAATCCTCGAGTGCTTTGCTGAGGTCGGGGCTCACGGAGATTGTCAGTTTGACGGGAGTGCGATCGGGGAGCTTCGTGAGTTTCAGGTCAGCCATGTCAGCCTCCGTTCCCGCGCCATGGGCGAAGTACGATATCTTTATGGGCCACGACCCGGAGCGGCCATCCAGGCCGGACTCGGATGGTCGGCTGAATGCCGAGATTGCGAGATACGAGCTGATCGCCGGTGCGTGATGCGCTTTGCTGGGTGGATTCGCGGATGGCGCGGACAAGATCGCTATCGCCGCCGATGCTGAGCTGAGTTCCGACCCCGAGCAGCGTCGACAATACCACGCCCTTAAGAAGTTGCCAGGTGTGCATATCGACTTTGTCGGCGAGCCCTGCATAGCCGGCAGTATCCGTCGCGGGCGCATTATCGATCCGGACCAACGATCCGTCGGGCAGGATGATGCGCTGCCAGGCGACCAGCGCTCGTTTCTGGCCGAATGCGACGACGCTGTCGTAGCTGCCGATCAGCCGTGACCCTTGCGGGATTAGAAGCGTACGGCCGGTCACACTGTCATAGACGTTCTCAGTCACCTGTGCCGTCACCAACCCGGGCAGATCGGAATTGAGCCCTGTAATGAGACTGGCCGCGATCACGCTGCCTGCGCTTAATGTCCATGGCGACGCCGCCGGCAAAAGCGCGTGCGGATTGATGTCCCCCGCCGCGTCCTTTCCAGCCAGGAAGTCTGCCTTGCGCTGCTGGCCATTCGAATCGAGCTCGGGATCGAGTGCAAGGCGAGGACTCGCCGGGTCTGTTGGCGCCGTGGTCGGCGCGCTCGAAGCCTCGGACGATGCGACAGCGGCGGGCCGGTTCGCACCCGACACCTGCACCATCACGCCGGATTCCCGAGCGGCCTTGCGCTCGGCGGCGAGCCGCTGCCGTTCGGCTTCGGCAGCTTGTGCTGCCTGGTCCGGTCCCGCCGGCGGCATTGATGCACCGATCGAACGCTGATGTTCGAGGATCGGTCGCCCGAGATCGCCTGGCAGCGGGGCGCCGAGTTGCGGGACGTCGCCATAGCTTTTCGGCGCATCGGCAAGGGCATCGGCGGGCGCCTTGGCGCTGCTGTCCCCGCGATCGTCACTGCCGGCGACAAGGCGGAACGTCGCGGGTTTGAGCGCGACCCAGGCCGCGCCAACGATGGCGGTGGATCCGAGCGCGGCGATGGCGATGACCGCGCCGCGGCGGAACCGCACGACACGGCCGGGAGCACCGCGCAATACCAGCGTTTCAGGGTCGGCTTTGGCCGTCGCGGATGCTTCCTCGCTCACGACGCCCTCCGCTGATGCTTGCGGCGATCGTTGCCGCGCGTGATGCGGACGACGGCCTGCTTCTTCGCCCCAAGCCGCAGCTCGACCGCGTCGAATAGCCGGTCGACCACGTAGAAGCGGCCGGACACGCGGTAATTGACGAGCTGCGCCTCACCGCTGGCGCCCATCACGAACAGCGGTGGGGCCTCGCCGACAGCGATGCTCTCCGGAAATTCAATGAAGGTCTGGCGGCCGTCATCGAAGGCACGCAGCGGTCGCCAGGGCGGATCGTCTCCGGAAATCCGGTAGCCGAAGCTCAGCTGCTCAACCGCCAGTCCGCTGGCAACGGGCGCGGCAGCCTCCGCCGTAGCCTGGTTTCGGCGAAGTGCCAGCAGCTCGTCCTGCGGATAGGTCCAGGAAAGCGCAGCCATCGCCGTCGCCGAAGTGCTCTCGAGCTGGACGTGGTAGGCCCGGCGATCGGTCGTGATGATCAGATTGGTGCTGAGACCGGCCGCGAACGGCTTGACCAGGATATGCACGCGTTTCGCGTCGCCGGTGCCGCTGGTGGTATCACCGACCGTCCAACGCACGGTGTCGCCGGCCGCAACCGAGACCACAGCCTCGCCGGGCTGCAAGGCGATGTCGGTCACCCGCTCCGGTGCGGCATAGAGCCGGTAGAGCACGCCGTCGCTGAACGGATAGATCTGCGCCGCGTTCACGAAAGCGCGCGCCTGCGGTTCCTGCGTCGCGTCGCGGTTCGCCGTGCGTACTCGCGCCACTGCCGGCGATGCGGGCCTGGGTCGATGGTGGACCTTCCTGTGAACGGGAGCCGGGGCTGCGACCGCCACTGGTGGTGGAGTCGGTGTGGCGACTGGCGTTGATGCCGGGCCGGAAGGTGCCGGCTTGGCGGTCTGGGCGTGTGCAGAGGTAGCGCCGACCAGTATGGTCGCTGCGAGCAGGATGGCTTTCATTGACGGTTCTCCAGTGGCGGCTGCGTGGGCGTAGCGAGATTGGGATCGAGCGGGGAGCCGAGCGGCATGTTGGCAGGCGGCGGCGCAGGGATAGCCGGCCGTGGCTGCGGTGTCGGGGTACTCGCGGGAGCGTCGAGCTCCCGGCTCCAGTCGATCGCATCGACATACAGCCCGAGCGGATTCTTGCGCAGCGTGTCGGCATTCTTCGGCGGCTTGACGCTCACCGTCAGGATCGCGGTCCAGCGCGACGTGCCGGCCAGGCTGCCGCGTTCGAACGCGTTCTCGAGCCACTTCACCTGGAACGACGTATCGGATGCCCGCACGACGCTGGTGACCTGCACGGAGATCGTCTTGTCGCCGACATCAGCGAACGGATTGGCCGATCGGGCATATTCGCCGAGGAAGATCGCTCCGCGCGGCGAGGCGAAGTCATAGGCGGATAGCCAGTTCTCGCGCATCAGCACCGGATCGAGCGATTTCGAACGGATGTTGGTGATGAACCGGCCGAGATGCCATGCGATCTGCGGGTCGGTCGGCCGATAATCGGTGGCGACCGGCGCCACCGCCCGAGCTTCGCCAAGGCTGTCCACCTCGACGACATAGGGCACGACCCGGCTTTGCATCGACTGCCAGATCAGACCGCCGGAAAGGCCGGTGGTCAGGAACAGTCCGCCAAACGCCATCAGCCGCCAGTTGCGCGCCTGCGCGCGGGCCGAACCGATCCGCTCGTCCCACAATTGGCCAGCCCGCTGGTAGGGCGTCTCGGGTTCGGGCGTTCTCCCGTAGCGCTGGACAGCGCGTTTGAATCGCATGACCTACTCCTTTTCCTTGATGTCGGGCGTTGCGGACGCGCCGCCGCGATCGCCCTGCTGAAGGGTGTGCAGCGCAATCTGGCGGTGGTGGCGGGCGTTCTGCTGGGCGCGCAGGTTGCGTGCCCATGAGGGCGTTGCATCACTGCCGCTTGCCGCATCGCTGGCGCCAGAGGCGGACGAGCCTCCTGTGCGATTGAGCGCGGACCAGGCAGCGTTGCGGCCGCGCTCTGCGGCAGCGGTTAATCCGAACGTGCTTTCCATCTTTTGTGCCGCAGCGCCTTTGGCTGCAGCGGCCATGCCGCCGATCGCCGATCCGCCGGTTTCGCGGCCGAGCTGCGCGGCGGTCGAAGCGGCGGAGCCCATCGATGTGCCAGCACGGATCGCGCCGAGGCCAGCACCGCCCAGGGCGCGCGCTGCACCCACGGTGGCGCCGCCGGCCAGCATGGTGACGCCCGCGGCGCCGACAGCCGTTCCAAGCGCGGCACCCGCGCCGAGTTGCGGCGCGCCGGCGACCAGCCCCGAAGCGATCCCAGGGCCGAAGATGCCGAGGCCGAACAGCGAGAGCGCGCCAAGCGCAAGGCTCATCGCCGCGCCGAGATCGGGCTCCTGGCCCTGCATCGAAGAGACGAATTCGGCGAAGAAATTCGAACCGATGCCGACGATGACTGCGAGCACCATGACCTTGATACCCGACGAGACGACGTTGCCGAGGACGCGTTCGGCGAGGAAGCTCGTGCGGTTCCACAGCGCGAACGGCACAAGAATGAAGCCGGCCAGGCTGGTCAGCTTGAACTCGATGATCGTCACGAACATCTGCACCGCGAGGATGAAGAAGGCGAGGATGACGATCGCCCAGGAGAACAGCAGCACCATGATGGTGATGAAGTTCTCGAAGAAGCTGATGAACCCCATCATGCTCGACGCCTGATCGAGCAGCGGCCACGCGGCGGAGAAGCCGGTCGAGGCGACCTGGCCGGGCCGGAGCAGATCGTCGGCCGATAGCGTACCGCCACCCGCGGTGAGCCCGGCCTGCGCGAACGACTTGAATATGATGTCGGCGAGCGTCGAGAAGCTGTTCAGGATGAACGCGAAGGCGCCGATGTAGAGGATCTTTTTGAGGAAACGCCCGATGACGTTGTCCTCGCCGCCCATCGCCCAAAACAGGCCGGCGAGTGTGATATCGATCCCAATCAGGGTCGTCGTCAGAAAGCCGACATCATTGCCGAGCAGCCCGAATCCGCTGTCGATGTAGCGGACGAAGGCATGCATGAATCTGTCGATGACGCTAAGATCGTTCACGGTCGGACGGCTTTCGTTCGAAAGGGACAGGTGTCGCGGGGTCCGGCGGCCATTGGGGAGGAAAGCCCTTCGGACCCCGCGACGAGACGGCGCGTTCGGGGAGCTGGGAGCGTGCCGCCTCAGCTCGTCGCCGCGCCTACTGGCGCGTGTAGGCTTGGCCGGTTCCGAGGAACTTCTTGGTTCTTGCCCGGCCTTCCGCCTCTGCCTGTGCGCGCCGCGCCGCCTCGGTCGCTTCGGCGCGGTACTGTGCGGCCATCAGGTTCTGGATCTGCAACTGCTGCTTGGCGCTCAGCGCGAGCAGCTGGTTGGTCGCCTGCTGCGCCTGCAGCGAACCTTCAGCGCCCTGGCTCCTCGCGACGATCTCGCTCAGCGCGCCGGCATCGGCCTGGACGTTGGTGACGATCTGGGATTGGACGCCCATCGCCTGGCGGAATCCGGCCATCGCCGCATCGAGCCGCGCCTTAGCGGCGACAACCTGACTGTTCAGAGTCAGTGCCTGGCTGAAGTCCTTCGGAAACAGCCGGCTGAACTGCTGATCAAGCCCGTCAACCTTGAAATCGATTCCTTGTGCCTGTCCCATCAGCCGGTCGATCGCCTGGAGGTTCTGATTGAGCTGTTGGAGCTGCGGGAAATCGATCCGGCTCAGGTTCTTCGCCTGGTTGATCAGCATCGTCGCCTCGTTCTGGAGCGAGGTGATCTGATTGTTGATCTGGGTCAGCGTTCGCGCCGCCGTCAGCAGATTCTGAGTATAGTTGGTGGGATCAAACACGCTAAGCTGCGCCCTGGCTGGCGTGCTCGCCGTGATCAGGCCCATCGCCAGCGAACCGGCGGTGCCGATGCTGAGCGCGGACGCGATCAGAAATTTGCGGGTGATCGTAGGCATTAAACTTCTCCTTCTTGGGGGACTTGGGGGGTTGGGAAATCGGCGAGCAGGCCGGCCGCCCAGGCGAGTCCGGCATCGCTCAGGAAGCGGGCCGCGAAGTCGGCGGCACCATGTTCGGCGAGGATCGCGTCGATGCGCATCTGGGTCGCGGGATCGGAGGCGCCGCACAGCGCCAGGGCAATGGGACCGAGGCCCAGTTCGAACAGTCGATTGCCGCGGGCGGATTGCAGATAGTATTGCCGCTTGGGCGTCGCCCGGCTGACCAACTCGATCTGCCGGTCGTTGAGCCCGAAGCGCTCATAAGCAGAACGGCTCTGCGGTTCGATCGCGCGGTCGTTGGGCAGCAATATGCGCTGCGGGCAGCTCTCGATGATAGCGGGCGCGATCGAACTGTCGGCGATGTCGGCGAGACTCTGCGTCGCGAAAACTACGGCCACGTTTTTCTTGCGTAGCGTCTTCAGCCACTCGCGAATGCGCGCGGCGAACAGCGGATGGTCAAGAAAGATCCAGGCCTCGTCGAGCACGAGCAAGGTCGGCCGCCCGTCGAACCGCTCCTCCAGCCGGTGGAAAAGATAGGTGAGCACCGGCGCGACGACGCCCGCCTGCCCCATCAGCGCTTCGGTCTCGAAGCATTGGACGTCGGCGATGGAGAGATCGTCTTCGGCCGCGTCGAGCAGCCGGCCGAACGGACCCTCCAGCGTATAGGGCGACAGCGCCGAGCGCAGCGCGGTCGATTGCAGCAATAGCGAGAGGCCTGTCAGCGTCCGCTCCTCGACCGGCGCGGTCGCGAGGCTGTTCAGCGCCGACCACAGCGCTTCCTTGATCTCCGGCGTGACCGCTACGCGCTCGTGGGCGAGCAGCGCGCCGATCCACTCGGCCGCCCATGCCCGTTCGTCGCCGCGATCGATGTGGCGCAGCGGTTGGAACGCAATCGCCCGCGCTTTGTCATCATGATCGCCGCCGAGCCCCAGCGCATGATGCGCACCGCCCATCGCCAGCACTGCGGCCCGGGCCGAGAAGCCCTTGTCGAAGATGTAGACTTGGGCTTGCGGATAGCGCCGGAACTGAAGCGCCAGTAGCGCGAGCAGCACCGACTTGCCGGCACCGGTCGGCCCGACGATCAGCATGTGACCGACGTCGCCGACATGGGTAGAGAGCCGGAACGGCGTCGATCCGCTGGTTTCGGCATAGAGCAGCGGCGGTCCGTCGAGATGCGCGTTGCGCGCCGGCCCGGCCCAAACCGACGACAGCGGCATGAGGTGCGCGAGGTTCAGCGTGTGGACGATGGGCTGGCGGACATTGGCGTAGATATGGCCAGCCAGTGACGAGAGCCACGCCTCGACAGCATTCACGCCCTCGCGGATGCAGGTGAATCCGAGCCCGTTGACGATGCGCTCGAACGCGCGGACCTTCTCGTCGGCGCGGGCGCGGTCGTTGTCCGACACGGTGATCGTGGTGGTCAGGTAGCCGAACGCGACATGATCGCCGCCAAGCGCCTGGAGCGCCAGGTCTGCATCGGCCATCTTGTTGTCGGCGTCGCTGTCGAGAAGCTGGACCGGCTGGTTGTAGATCACCTCGCGCAGCATCGCGACGACTGACTTGCGCTTGTTGAACCACTGGCGGCGCAGCTTAGTCAGCGCCTTGGTGGCATCGGTCTTGTCGAGCGCGATGAAGCGGGTGACCCAGCGGTAACCGAAATCCTGATGGTTGAGCGCGTCGAGGATTCCCGGGCGGCTGAGATTGGGGAAACCCAGGATCGTGAGCGTGCGGAGGTGCTGGTCGCCCAGCCTCGGTTCCAGCCCGCCGGTGAGCGGCGTGTCGGCCAGCACCGCGTCGAGATACATCGGTGTCTCCGGCACCGCGACAGGGTGTCGCCGGGACGAGATCGCGCCGTGCAGGAAGGTCAGAGTCTCGGCGTCGTCGAGCGCCCGCACGTTGGGCATGAATCCCGAAAGCAAGTCCAAAGCACGATCGGTTTCGGCGACGAACGCGTCCAGCGCCTGCCGCCAGTCGCGGCCCCGCTTGTCATCGCTGCGCTCGACCAGCGCGCGGCCTGCGGTGTCCGCCTGGTCGGGCGGCGGCATGAAGGTCAGAGTTACATGATAGCGGCTCTCGAAATGCTGCCCTGCGTTCTCGAATTCGGCGCGCCGTTCCTCATCCACCAGCCATGACGCCGGCTCGGGGAAGGTGCTTGCCGGATAGCCGAGCGCCTCGCGCCGTTCGGCCTCGAAGTGCAGCGCCCATCCTGTGCCGAAGCGCTTGAGGACATTGTTCGCCCGCGCGCAGGCCGAGACGAGTTCGGCCTCGGTCGCGGATTCCAGGTCCGGACCGCGGAACCGCGCGGTCCGCTGGAAGCTGCCGTCCTTGTTCAGCACCACGCCCGGCGCGATCAGCGCCGCCCAGGGCAGATGGTCCGCGAGCCGGTCGGCCCGGTTGCGGTATTCGCGCAGGCTCAGCATGCGAGATGTCCCTTTTGACGGAGATGCCGGGCAAGGACGGACGCGAAGTCGGGGTCGCGCTTGGCGGCGAACACCGCGAGCGTGTGCCCGAATGCCCAGACCACCAGGCCGGCGATCCATTGCTGAAGGCCGAGCCCGAGCGCGGCTGCGACGGTGCCATTGACGATCGCAATGGCGCGGGGCGCGCCGCCGAGCAGGATCGGCTCGGCGAGCGCCCGGTGCAGCGGGGCTTCAAACCCCTCAATATGATTTCCCGTGCCGATCACGCGATCAGCGCCCCGCCACCGAAGCTGAAGAAGCTGAGGAAGAAGGAGCTTGCCGCGAAAGCGATCGAGAGCCCGAAGATGATCTGGATGAGCCGGCGGAACCCGCCTGCGGTCTCGCCAAACGCCAGCGTCAGGCCGGTGACGATAATGATGATCACCGCGACGATCTTGGCGACCGGTCCCTGGACCGATTCCAGCACCTGCTGGAGCGGCTGTTCCCACGGCATGCCCGAGCCCGCCGCCTGGGCATTGCTTGCGATGGCGAGGGCAAGGCCGAGCGCGGCACCGATGAGGAAGGTCGAGCGGCGCCCAACGAAATTGGGAACGTGGTTTCGAGACAAGTGCATGGTCATTCTCCTGGCTGGTGGGACGTTGGATCGGGGGTGAGATCGACGACGGCGTAGCCGCCGTCGGGATCGATGCCGGCGACGCGGGCGATCGTCTCCACACGGCGGGCAAGGCCGCGACCGGCGATGAACACGATCATGTCGATGGCCTCGGCAATCAGCCGGCGCGGCACGGTGACGACCGTTTCCTGCACGAGCTGCTCGAGGCGGTAGAGCGCGGAGATCGCACTGTTCGCGTGGACTGTGGCGATGCCGCCGGGGTGGCCCGTGTTCCAGGCCTTGAGCATGTCGAGCGCCTCGGCGCCGCGGACCTCGCCGACGATGATGCGATCGGGCCTGAGGCGCAGTGTCGACCTGACGAGATCCGCCATGCCGACAATGCCGGGCCGCGTGCGCAGCGCCACGACATCGGACGCTGCGCATTGCAGCTCGCGCGTGTCCTCGATGATCAGCACGCGCTCATCGAGATGCGCCATCTCGGAAAGCAGCGCATTGGCGAGCGTGGTTTTACCCGAGCTGGTCCCGCCGGCGATCAGGATATTCTTACGGTCGACGACGGCGAGGCTGAGCAGCCGCGCGGTGTCCGCCGGCATCAGGCCGTCGCTCACATAATCAAGCAGCGTGTAGATCTTCGCGGCGGGCTTGCGGATCGAAAAGCATGGCGCCAACGACACAGGCGGCAGCACGCCTTCGAACCGCTCGCCGGCGCCTTCGCCGTGGGGCGGGAGTTCCGCCGAAACGATCGGTGATGCGGCATGGACCTCGGTGCGCGCATGACTCGCAACCAGGCGGATGATCCGCTCGACCTGCGCGGAATCGTAGCGTGTGCCGGTGTCGGTGCGGCCTTCGCCGAGCCGGTCCAGCCTGAGCGCCCCGTCCGGGTTGACCATGATCTCGATGACCGTCGGATCGGCAAGCGCCGCCGCGATGGTTGGCCCCATCGCAGTGCGCAGCATCGCGCGGCGGCGATCGGCTGAGAGCGTCTCGCTCATCGCCCCGCCTCCGCTTCGGCTTGGTCACCGATGCTCCGCTTGCCGGAACCGATCTGGCGGCCGACCTGCGTCACGAACGCCTCGAACCGCTCGCGCCCGACTGCGCGCGCGGCGCTATCGGCCTCAGGCAGCGGCGCGGTGACCATCAGCTGGTAGCGGACGAACAGCGACAGGCTTTCGAGCAGCACTTCGATGTCGCGGCGGGCATGACCAATCTCGCGCGAGATGCGGTCGAGCCGGCCTTTCAAGAGATCGTCGATCTCCTTGGTGCCGCGCCGCGCAAGATAGGCGGCGAGCGCGTCGCTCACGATCTGCGACTTGTTCGTGCCCGGCTTCCTGGCCAGGTCGTCGAGCGCCTCGCTAAGCGCACGATCGATATAAAGGTTCTGCCGGAACTTCATGGTCACAGCCCAGGCAGTAGGTCGCGCCCGCTACCCTCATTGATGCCGTAGCCACGCGCGACCGCGCTCAGGCCGCGGGCGCGATCCATCGCCTTCTGGTCGGCGGCCGGGTCAGTTTCCTCATGGTCAGCGGCGAGCAGGTCTAGTTGTTTGGGCTCTTCGCACTTGGGCGTGGAGTCCTCGGCCAAACCCGGATGGCGCTGCTGCTGCAAGCCACCATCCTCGGCCTCTGACTCTGCGGCGTCCTCGGCGCGCGCGAGCCGCGCGTCGGGCTTGCGGGCGAAGCTGCCCCAATCGTTCGACCGTGCATGTGGGCGGTCAGCATAGACGCCGTCGGCCAGCGCGGGCGGCGATATGACGCGTGCGGTGAAATTGCGATCTTCGTAATAGCGCAGCTTTTTCGCCCGGATCGGGGCTAGCCCGGAAACCAGCACCAGTTCGTCGGCGGGCGGAAGTTGCATCACCTCACCGGGCGTCAGGAGTGGCCGCGCGGTCTCCTGCCGGCTGACCATGACGTGCGCGAGCCAGGGCGCGAGCCGGTGACCGGCATAGTTGCGCATGGATCGCTGTTCGGTCGCGGTACCGAGTGCATCGGAGATCCGGCGCGCGGTTCGCTCGTCGTTCGTCGCGAATGCGACACGGACATGGCAATTATCCAGGATGCTGTTGTGCTCGCCATACGCCTTCTCGATCTGGTTGAGCGACTGCGCGATCAGGAAAGCGCGCACGCCGTAGCCGGCCATGAAGGCGAGGCTGGTCTCGAAGAAATCGAGGCGGCCGAGCGCCGGAAACTCGTCGAGCATCATCAACAGCTGATGCTTGCGGCCCGCAGCGCCGACGCCGTCGAGCTTCTCGGTCAGCCGACGACCGATCTGATTGAGCACCAGGCGGACGAGCGGCTTGGTGCGGCTGATGTCCGACGGCGGAATGACCAGATAGAGCGACACCGGCTGTGCGGCCTCGACCAAATCGGCGATCCGCCAGTCACAACGCGACGTGACTTCGGCGACCGTGGGATCGCGGTAGAGGCCGAGGAACGACATTGCGGTGCTGAGCACGCCCGATCGTTCGTTCTCGGACTTGTTGAGGACCTCGCGGGCCGCGGACGCCACGACGGGATGGATCTGCGGATGCTCGGTTGTGCTGAGATGATTGGTTGTCATCATCCGCTTGAGCGTCGCGACGAACGGGCGCTGCGGATCGGAAAGGAAGGTCGCAACGCGTGCTAGCGTCTTCTCTTCCTCGGCGTAGAGGATGTGGAGGATCGCGCCGACTAGCAGCGAATGGCTGGTCTTCTCCCAGTGATTGCGGCGTTCGAGCGCGCCCTCCGGATCGACCAGGATATCGGCGATGTTCTGGACGTCGCGGACTTCGTTCTCGCCGCGCCGAACCTCGAGCAGCGGATTGTACCGGGCCGAGCGTACGTCGGTCGGATTGAACAGCAGCGCGTGGCTGAAGCGCGAGCGCCAGCCGGCGGTAAGCTGCCAGTTCTCGCCCTTGATATCGTGGATGACCGCCGAGCCGGTCCAGCTCAGCAGAGTTGGAACGACGAGGCCGACGCCCTTACCCGATCGCGTCGGCGCAAACGCCATGACATGCTCTGGTCCGTTATGCCGGAGATAACGGCCGTGATGACGGCCGAGGAATGCACCGGCGTCGCCGAGCAGCCCGGCCCGCTCGATCTCGCGAACCTCGGCCCAGCGGGCCGAACCGTAGGTCGTGACGTGACGCTGTTGCCGCGCGCGCCAGAGCGAACCGAAGATCGCGGCGGCGCAGCCGATGAAACCGCTGGCGCCGGCGAGCGTCCCCGCCTTGTCGAAGACGTGCGGCGCATAGGCGTCATAGTGGTACCACCACGAAAAGATTGCCCACGGCCGATAGACGGGCGTGTGGAACAGGTTGAACCAGGGGAGGCCAAGTTGGGGCTGATAGGCGAGCATCGTCGCCGCCCACTGTGTCGATGCCCAGACGCCCGCGATCACGATCGCGAACACCACGATAATCTGGCCGATAAGCAGCTTGGTCGGGGTCATTTGGGCGCTCCGCCCCAAGGGCGAAACGGCCGCTCGGGTTCACACCCTCAAGATCGGCCTATCAGGTTCGCGCGGAAATCACGGTCTCGGCGCGCCATAGCGCGCCTCGACGCAGCGGGTGGGGAAATGCACGATGGAGACGGCTTCAACTCATGCCCTCCTTGCAAGCCCAGCCGGCAAGAGACATATTGGCGGAATGGCAACCAATGCATCCGAATCAACGAGCCGCAAGGACGCCAAGCACGACACCCGTGTGCTTGGCCGCAGCGCGGCGACTGGACGATTCATCTTGCATCCGGCGTCCAGCAAAGGCGCTACGATCACCATAAAAGAGGCCAATACGGCCGTCAAAAGCGTCAGCAGCAAGAAGAAATAAGCTTGGCGGCCAACGCCCGGACTTCGACCGATGACGTCTTCATAAACTGTCCGTTCGACAGGGAGTATGCGTCGACGTTCCGAGCGTTGATCTTCACCATCTTTGCTTGCGGTTTCCGACCCCGATCGGCGCGCGAACTGAATGATGCCGGGCAGACGCGGATCGACAAACTCTACAATCTGATCGACGAGTGCCGATACGGCATTCATGATCTCTCGCGTACCGAACTCGACGAGGCGAACAACCTGCCCCGCTTCAACATGCCCCTCGAACTCGGGATTTTTCTCGGTGCGAAGCGCTATGGCGGGAAGGAGCAGAAGCTCAAGCGCGCCCTGATCCTCGACATCGAGCAGTATCGTTACCAACGCTTCATTTCCGATCTCGCGGGCATGGACATTCAGGAACATGGTGGCGATCCCGTGCGAGCGGTTCGCGAAGCGCGCGACTGGTTGGCGAATGTGTCGCGACGAGTTCTCCCGAGCGCCGACCGGGTGACGCGGACCTACGAAGCGTTTGTCGGAGATCTTCCAGCGCTGGCGGCCGAGCTCGAATTCGATGCCGACAGAATTCCCTATGTCGATTTCGAACGCATCGTCGTGAGCTGGCTGGTTCGGGCGCCGGCGCCGCAATAGCGGGCGCCGATCACGGCAAAGCCGCGAAATCGTCTCTTCGGTAGCCTTCCACCATCGCGCGAAGCTTGGCGGGTGCGATCACTTCGACGGCGGTTCCCCAAGCATAGAGATACCAACTCATCTCCAGATAGCCCGAAGCCTTGAACCGGACAATCAACGATCCATCCAGATCGTCTTCGAATGTCTGAGTGGGATGAAAGACGAATTGCCGGGCGCGTGTTGCTGCTTCGGCCGTAAATTTCCAAACCACCTCGCCATATTCGGCCTCGTCCTCATACGACCCGAAGGCACGCTCGCAGTGCGTGTCGATGTTGAAATCGGAGTCAAGTGCGAAGCTGTCCTCCAGAACCTCCGCGTCCGTAATTTTCTCCACGTCATAGTGCCGAAGGCCGTCGCGCGGTTTGGCTGTGTCTCGCGCGACAAGATATCGCCGAATCCCAAGGAGCAACCCGTGCGGTTCCACCGTGCGCATCTTCGCGACGCCGCCCTTCTGATACATGAAACGCAGTTGTGACGGGCCCTTGAGGGCACGGTAGATTGCTTGATCCACCGCCAAATCGGGTGAGTGCCGTGGCCCTGGCCTCACCGCGTGCCCGAGCGCAAGCGCCAGCGCTTCTTCGTCTACTGCCAGGCGCGCGGTCGCCGTTGGCGGAATGAGGGCGCGGACCTTGCTTTCCAGCTGTCGCATCAAGTTCGCTTCGGTCGGTAGCGCAGCGTGCTCAAGCGCCCTGATTGCCTCGGCCATGGCGGTCAGCTCCTCGGCTGATGGCGTCAGTAGACTCGCAACCGCACGGGCGGGCAGAACCCAGCGCGCCTTCCGATCGGGATCGACAGAACGCTGTATCGCCGGAAAGACGGTCTGCAGAGCATCCACCTTGCGTTGTGCGGATCGCGGATGACACTCGAACCTATCGCAAATATCCTCGAGCGTGACGCCACGACTGCCCGCCGCGAGCAGAGCAAGCTGCAGCAATTCCTGGGCTTTCAACAAGGACATCGAAGTCTCCCGCAAGCACGACAGCTTTTGTCGTGCATCCATGATATTGATTCCGGTGCGGGAGGAAAGCGATGCGTAAGATTGCTGATGAGATCAGGCTGTCGGCCTCGGATATCATGCGGTTCAAAGTCTGCGCGCACGCGACCGCGCTCGATTTGCGGCACATGGAAATCGGCGATCTGGCGCCCGTCGGCGATGACGAAGTGGCCGAACTGCTCCAGCGCCAGGGTGATGCGCACGAACTCGCTTATCTGGAGCGGCTCCGCGCGGATGGCCAAACGATCATCGAAATCGCCAAGGACGGCATTCCGCTGGAGGAATCGGTTCGCCTCACGCGCGACGCGCTCTTGGCGGGCGCCGATATCATCTTTCAAGGCGCCTTTCTGAGCGGCCCATGGGGCGGCTATTCGGATTTTCTGGAGAAGGTCGATCGCACGTCAAATCTCGGTCCCCATAGCTATGAGGTGGTCGATACCAAGCTGAAGCGGTCGCCCGATCCCAAACACATTCTGCAACTGGTGCTGTATTCCGACCTCCTGGCCGAAATACAGGGGGTGGCGCCGGAGTTCGCCCATCTTGAGCTGGGCAACGGCACGCGATTTTCGATCCGCCTCGCTGACGTTTCGGCATACTCGCGTCATGCACGGGGCCGGCTGCAGGCCTTTATCGCGAATCGGCCGGAGACTCGCTCGGAGCCGGTTTCCGGTTGCGGTCTCTGCCGCTGGCGCGGCCATTGCCAGGACGAATGGGACAAGGCTGACAGTCTGGCCTTGGTCGCCGGTATGGGCAGGAGTCAGCGCGTCAAGATCGAGGGGGCCGGGATCGCAACGATCGGTGGTCTGGCCGCTTTCGAAGGGCGCATACCGCATCTGGCTTTGCCGACCCAGCAACGCCTCCAGAGCCAAGCGCGTCTTCAGAATGCACGCCGAAACGGCGGAGATCCCGCCTTCGAGCTTCGCCCGCGCGAACCCGGCCGCGGCTTTGCCTTGCTGCCACAGGCCGATGACGGCGATATCTTCTACGACATTGAGGGCGACCCATATTTTCCCGGCGGTCTCGAATATCTCCATGGTATTTGGTACCGGCACGAAGGCGCGTGGGTATTCCGAGCATTCTGGGCACATGACCGCCAAGAGGAAGGCCGCGCGGTGGCCGCGCTCCTCACCTTTTTCGCCGATCACATGCGGCGCCACCCTCAGGCGCACATCTATCACTATGCCGCATACGAGATGACCGCACTGCGCAAGCTCACTGCCCTGCATCGGGTGGGAGAGGCGGCGATGGATCAGCTTCAACGCGAGCGACGTTTCATCGACCTTTATCGCGTCGTGTCCGGTGGCTTGATCGCCAGCGAGCCTGGATATTCGATCAAGAACCTCGAAGTATTTTATATGGCCAAGCGTGACGGCGATGTCGCGACGGCGGGCGCGTCGGTCGTGTTCTACGAGCGTTGGCGCGAGACGGCCGAGGACGGGCTGCTAGAGAAGATCGAAAACTATAACCGGACGGACTGTGTCTCGACGCAGCTGCTGCGCGACTGGTTGATCGCAAACGTGCGGCCAGTCGATCAGCGCTGGCCCATTCTCGCCGAAGTCAGTGCCGATAGTGCTTTGGCGGACGTCGATGCGGAAGAAGCCGAGATTGCAGCATTGTCGGCGAGGCTCGAACCCGTACGCGTTCGCCTCGGCGTGGAAGCCGCCGATTTGCTGCTGGATTTGAACTTCTTCCACAAGCGCGAGGACAAGCCGGCCTGGTGGTCGATTTTCGACAAACTCGCACAGGAGAGCGAGGATCTTGTCGACGATCTCGATTGCCTGATCGGTCTGGAGGCCATCGGACCCGCCACGCCCGTCACCAAACAATCCTATCAGCGGATTTATTCCTATCCCTTGCAGGAAACGAAGCTGCGGGCTGGGAAGCGCCCTTGCCTCAAGCCCGCCGATGGACCCGACGGCATCGAAATCATCGCTATGGATCGGGATCAGCGGACCATCACGCTAAAACGGACCTACAAGAAGGGCGATCTTCCTGATCGCATCGATCTTCTTCCGCCAATGCCGATCGCCAACAAGACGCTGCGGCAGGCCATCGCCGCCGTGACCGACGACATCATCGTGGATCGCGGTCGTTATCGGGCGATAGAACATTTGCTCTGTCGGTCCTTGCCGACCTTCCTAGGCGGACCGCGGCCCGGCGGGATTGTGGACCCGGCGGGCGATCTACCGACGCAGACGAGCGCCGCGATCGCCGAAATGGACAATACGACGCTGGCTATCCAGGGGCCGCCGGGCACGGGCAAAACCTATGTCAGCGCATTGTCGATCGTCGATCTCGTCCGTGCGGGCCGACGCTGCGCGATCTCTTCAAATTCGCACAAGGCGATCGGCAACTTGATCGCCGGCGTTGCCGAGCGCGCCGCCGCTGACGGGCTACGATGCCGCATCGTTCGCAAGGCTTCGGATGACGAGGACGATGATGACCATCAGCTCGTGACGATGGTCACCGATAATGATGCGCCGGAGATCGCGACGGCCCATGTGGTAGGTGCCACCGCCTGGCATTTCGCCCGCTATGACGAGCCCGTCTACGACTATCTGTTCGTGGATGAGGCCGGCCAGGTCTCCATGGCAAATATCTGTGCAATGGCCCGCGCCGCGAAGAACATCGTGCTCGTTGGCGATCCCATGCAGTTACCTCAGCCGCTACAGGGCATCCACCCCGGGCGCAGCGGTGAGTCCGCGCTGGAATATCTGATGGACGGCTCCAGGGTCATCCCCGCGGAGCGAGGCATCTTTATGCCTGTCAGCCGGCGGATGCATCCCGACGTCTGCCGGTTCATCTCCGCCGCAGTCTACGATTCCAAACTTGTGGGCGACGCCGCGGCCGGCTCCCAAACCCTGGTCAAGCGCGACGGGACGATCCTGGTCGGCGCGGCCTTGGAACCGGTCGTCCATTTTGGTCGCTCTCAGACTTGCGCGGAAGAGATCGCCGTCATCCGTGCGCATATCGATGCGATCCTAGGTTCGCGCTACCGCGACCGCGAAGGCGTGGAACGCGAGTTGACCCTGCGGGATATCCTTGTGGTCGCGCCATATAACGCCGCGGTAAACGAACTGATCGCCGCCCTTCCGGCCGGCATTCGTGTGGGCACGGTAGATCGCTTCCAGGGTCAGGAGGCGCCGGTCTGCCTCGTCTCTATGACGACGTCGAGCGCCGAGGAAATGCCGCGCGACATCGACTTCCTGTTTTCGCTGAACCGGATCAACGTCGCCATTTCGCGCGCGCAGGTCGCCGCCATCGTGCTCGCGAGCCCGTTGCTGCTGGAGGTGCCCTGCCGCACCGTCAGGGACATGACCTTGGTGAACACTTTGTGCTTGCTGCACGAATATGGAAGCCAGGTCGCGGCGCAATGACGCGCGTGTCCGCGGAGTTCCTTCGCGCATGTTCGGGCATCTGAGAACGACAGCTTTTGTCACCCACAGGCCTCATCATGTGAAGGCTCGGCAAACAGCCGAGTCGCCGAGGCGATGCCAGGGTCTGGCAGGATCTCACCGAGTGAAGAAAAGGACGATTGGACATGAGTAAAGGCAAGAGCGGTGGCGGTTTTCGCAGCGCGTCCAGCGGGCGTTACGTGAGCACCAGCCATGGCAAGTCGCACCCGAGCACGACGGTGCGCGAAGCCGCAGGTCCGAGCGGCAGCTCGGGCGCTCACTACCGCAGCGCAATTTCGGGGCGCTACGTTACCACCAAGCACGGCAAGGCTTCTCCCGACACGACGGTGCGTGAGAAGTAATGCCGGCAGGCCTGCCGCCTCGGCGGCGGGCCTGTTTGCCTAGACGAAGGAACCGGTCATGGAAGTGGCGATCTATATTCTGATGGCGATGGTCGGTGTGACGATCATCCTCGTCACACTGTTGCTGAAAAAAGCCGGCGAGCCGGCCTCCCTTCCGGAGGAATTGCTCACCAAGATCGCTGTCCTCGAGCGGGTCGCCGGGGAACTGCCCGGGGTCATGCGGGAAGAAGGTCGGCTTTCCCGCGAAGATCTCCGCAGCGCCTTGACGGCCTCGAGCCAGCTTCAGAATGACGCGCTTGCAACCATGCGGCTGGAGGCTTCAGATGGCCGGTCCAAGCTTGAGGACGCGGTTCAGCGCAATGCTGAAGCGTTTGCGCTGACCCAGACCACCCGGTTGAAGGAAACGAATGACGCCGTGCGCGACCTGTCCGATCGCCTGTTGGGCGCCCAGGAGAAAGGCCGTGACGAACAGCGGATTGCCCTGGAGGGCGTCACGGGAAAAATCGGCAAGCTGATCGAGGCCAATGACGCCAAGCAGGACGCATTGCGCGAGACGGTGTCCAAAGGACTTGAGACGCTGCGCACCGACAATGCAGAAAAACTCGAGAAGATGCGCGCGACCGTCGACGAAAAACTCCAGGGCACGCTCGAGAAACGCTTGGGCGAATCCTTCCAACTGGTCAGCGAGCGGCTTGAGCAGGTCCACAAGGGCCTCGGCGAAATGCAGAACCTGGCGACCGGCGTCGGTGACCTGAAGAGGGTGCTGAGCAATGTCAAAAGCCGCGGTGGCTGGGGCGAGGTCCAGCTCGGTATGTTGCTGGAGGATATGCTGACCCGCGACCAGTATGCCAGCAACGTCAAGGTCCGGCCCGACTCAGGTGAAATCGTCGAATATGCCGTTAGGCTCCCGGGCCGTGGCGGGGTCGACGAACCGTTCTGGCTCCCGGTCGACGCAAAGTTTCCGCACGAAGATTATGATCGCTTGCTGCTTGCTCAGGACAGTGGCGTTGCCGAGGATGTCGAAAAGGCGGCAATGGCGCTCGAACGGGCCATCAAGATCCAGGCCAAGCAAATCTGCGAGAAATATGTCCATCCTCCGCATACGACGGACTTCGCGATCATGTATCTTCCGACTGAGGGTCTGTTCGCTGAGGTGATCCGCCGCCCGGGCCTTGCCAATGAACTTCAGACCAAACACAGGGTGATGGTACAGGGCCCAACGACTCTCGCGGCCTTGCTGAGCTCGCTGCAGATGGGGTTCCGTACGCTCGCGATCGAAAAGCGATCGAGCGAGGTCTGGCAGATCCTCGGCGCTGCAAAGGCCGAGTTCACCAAATATGGTGAAGTGTGGGAGAAGCTCGGGCGTCAGCTCGATACGGCGAAAAAGACGGTCGACGAAGCTGGCCGCCGCACCCGCGCCGTTTCCCGGCGCCTGCGCGATGTCGAAACGCTCGACGCCCCAGAGACACCGGCACTTCTAGCTCTCGTTTCGCTCGACGAAGAAGATGATGCGGAGGAGGCGCCCGGCATCGCCAGCGAGGCGTAACAGCCGCTTCGCGAGATATTCTCACACAAGATTCGGGTTGAGAACCTCTTGTTCGAGCCAGTGGGCGCCGTCGGATGAAAGGAAGCATGCCAACGGAAAAAAAGCTGATGCAGTTGGGAAGTTCCCCAATTCCTTGGCCGGCGTCGCTCTGCGGCCGAGTGTGCTCGCCAATATCTCCGTCATGAGATGCGGCAGGATTGTGTAGGGCAAGGAGGTTTCTAGGAAACGACCAATTCTGATGCCGCCGACATCGATATCTCCCCAGTGGTGGAGTTCCGCGACCCCGGCGAGGTCGGCGATATGCCGAAGTGCCCTGAGCACTCCTTGTGTGGGGAAGCCGCCGCAGTAGATAACCACGTCCCCATCCGCTCGGCACTCCCGAACATGGCGATGAAAGCTTTCCAAATTTTCAATCGTAAGAATTGAGCGGACCGAGCCGGTCAGCGCTACGTCTGCGATAGCCTCGGGTGGCAAGCCGAGATAGGTGAGATGGGCCGTGTCGACGCCATTTACGGCGATCGGCCCGGCGATGAGGACCGGCTGCGGAAACTTGGCGAGCCCCAGAAACGTCAGCGCTTCATCACGCTTGAGCTGCGGATCGAGCCGTCCCTTTGATTTCAGAAAGGCAAGAAACTTTGGGAGCATCCGCTCCATTGCCTTGCTGTCGCCAAGCAACCGGGCCGAACGCGTTCTGAGGGGCAAGGGGCTACCATCGAACACGGTGAATGCGGCGTCCGCAACCCGAATCAGTTTGAGCGCGTCATCAGTCGCTATCGGCGCCAAGCCCAGGTAGGTTTTACCCGCTGCCCAAAACTTCGCCATCTCACTTTGAAGCTCCCTCCCGACTTCAGTCAGCGGCACATACGCGCCAAGGCTCTTGATCGCGGCGCATTGTTGGTCTGCCGCCGGCGTACGACTTAGATGACGATAGAGCGCATCCGCGTCACGGAGGACGACGCGCGCAATCAGGTGCGGCGCATCACGATCCCATTCGAGCACGACCGCGCCGGCATCGCGGGCTTCGGTCAGGATCGCCACGAGATGATCGCGCGTATCGCTGCTCGCAAAGGCTTGGCTCGGCCGCGACGTGATACGCCGGTCGCGATCAGGCTGGCGCTCCAGCCGGTCGATCAGATCGTGGAGCAACCGGGTCGGATCGGCCTCGCGCTTCATTCCGCCGCGTCTTGCGACAGCGGCCGATACGCTTCAATCCCGCGATGCGCCGGATTAGCGCTAATCAACGCCTGACGAGCCTCCATTTTTGGATAGGTCACTGTGAGTATCGGCTCCTGTGTATCGGGCCGACGATTGACCGAGACGATCGTATCGACCGTTTCCAGGAACATCCCCCGCACCTTGTCGGGGGCCGCGACGACAACCTGCAGATGAAGGTCTGAGAAAAAGGACAATAGCGCCTGGGTATTTGGCGCGTCGAGGTTATTGAAAGCTTCGTCGAATACCACCAAACCAAGCCCCTCGGGGGCGCCATGTCCCGTCTTGGGGTAATAGGCCGCAGCCATCGCCGCGCCGACCGCGACATAATAAGGCGCCTGCTTCTGACCGCCCGAGCCGGTGACCGAACGCTTGCTCAAGGTGGTGACTTGGCCGCGATCATTGGTCATATGCAGGTCGAAGTCGAAGAACTTTCGGTAGTCCTGCAGGTCCTTGACCAGCGTTTCGTCCGAAAGGCGGCGTTCAAGCTCGCGGAAACCGTCGCGCACTTTGGGATCGAGCGTATCGTCGTCGAGCATGCCGAGGCCCAACTGCGGCTGTTCGGCGATCGCTTCGGCGAGCGTGTGGATCGGCTTCATGGCCGCATTCACATGATAACGAAACGCATAGGTCTGGCCCGTGAAATGCCGGCCAGACAGATTGCGGTTCAAGCGCTCGATCTGCGCCCGCGCCTTTTGGAATTTGTCAGAAAGCCGATTGATCAGGCCTTCGGTGAGGTCCTTTTCCATCTCGATGCGCGCATCCGAGAAAGCCTGGCGATACTGGCGAAGCTCGTCGTCTTCAAGCTGGCGCTCCTTCAACTGGCACCAGCGCAGGATCGCCACATCGCTGTCGTCGACCAGCGGCGACGCGCCCAGATAGGCGTTGACGAATTGCACGAACAATGTTCGGCCGCGCTTGACGCTTTCGTCGGCGAGCCGGGGCAACTGCTCCGCGTCGCGCTTGGCCTCGGCAACCATGTCGGCAAGCGAGGCGGTGAGATCGATATCTGGCCGCGGCAGATCAATCATGACCGCGACGCGCGTGCGGGCGATCTCCACGGTATCGGAGATTCCGACCAATCCGATCAAAGTCCTGATCGGTTCGGCCGCCTCGCGTGCTTCGGCCGCTTGCTCTTCATTCTCCCGTGTCTTGCGGTCTTTGAGATTGAGGCCAATTTCAATCTGCAGCTTGGTGTCAGCGGCCTGAAGTTCCTTGATCTTGGGCTCGATGTCGTCGGCAATCTCCTCGCGGTAGCCGCGAATGTCGTTTTCGAGCGCGGTGATCTCTTGCCTGGTCTTCAGAGTTTCAGGCGTTTCGACTTGCTGGCGCGCCAGCGCGTTGCCCCGCAACGCCGCGTCGGCGTCAACAAGCTGTGCAAGCGTCGTTGATAATGCATCGACCGGCTCGTCGCTGATCGAAGCGATGGCGTTCAAAGCCGCGCGCAGTGCATCCCGTACTGTCGCGAGCGTGCGATATTCTTCTGAAACTGTCGCTAGTTCCTCGCGGGCGCGTTCGAGTGCCGAACGCTGCGCAGTCTTGCCGAAGATCGGCTGGATGTCGCGGTACACGCGCAAGCCCATGCCAGCAGTAGTCTTGCCCCGTTTGGTGATCGCCTGTTCCATCCGGCGGAGATCGTCATCGGTTTCCGCGCGCTCGAACCGGCCTACCTGGCGTTCGATGAAGGCGCGGGCGTCATCATCCTCGGTGACGAGAATGGCGGCGATCGACGTGGCCGACACGCTGCTGCGCCATTGGCCGGTCTTACGGGTGTCGATCAGGCGGCAGCCATGAAGCTCGCGGCGTTCGCGATAGAGCAGACTGAAGGCGTCGGCTAGCCGATCTGTGGGGACAAGCAGCGCTTCGCGATTAGCGCCGAGGAGCATTTCCAAGGCCATCGCCCAGGCGGGCTCGGATACATCGACGATGTCGGGAAGCGCAGTGGCCGAGATCCCTTCGACGCTGAGCATCCGGATGAAGTCGCGCACTGGCCTTGAGAGAAGCGCGCCATCTGCGGCGGTTGTCAGCGCTTGCTCGAGTTCGTCCATGCGCGACTTCAGCTTGGAAAGCTGATCGCGCATCGCTTCGTCCTGTTGAGCAAGGCTCTGCTGAGCGGTGGTGAGTGTCATCACGCGGCGTTCAAGCTCCGTGAGCTCGGTGTCGACCGCGGTCAGAGTTTCGACGCTTCGGCCGCGCGCTAGCGCGATCAATTCCCCAGCTGCACGCATTCCGTCTGCCAGATGAAAGGGCACCCGGTCCGGGACCTTGGTGAGCTCAGCCAGACGGACGAGCTGAGTCAGCCGGCGCTGCGCCACGGCACGACCCGCACGTTGCATTTCAAGCGCCGCATTGCGCTCTACATCAAGCGAACGCAATTGGGTGGAAGCAGGGGATTCCGCCAGAAGCGATTTCAGTCGAAGGATGTCCTCCTCGCATAGGCGGACAGATTGCTCATGCCGGCGTTTGATCTGACCTTCTCGCTCCACATCCTGAGCGATCTGATCGCGCTCGCGGTGCAGGCGCTCGATCACCATGTCGAGCCTTCGCCCATCGGCATGCGCGACAAGGAAACCGAGGACATTGTGGCGAACTTGGTGCTGGGCCCACACCTGCATGCGGCGCCGCGCTTCGGCGATTTCGGCGAGCTGCTGCTCTCGTTTCTTCACTTCGCTTTCGAGGAAACGGTAGCGCTCGATCGACCCCTTGAGGGCCTCGACGTCAATATTGTCCTCTTCGAGGATGTGCTTGCGCACGAAATGGGTGGGATCATCTATCGGCTGGAAAGCGATCGACTCCTTAAAGTTGCGCAACACCTGCTTCGAGTCCGGCGCGGCACTGCGCGGACGCATCGCCAGCAGATAGTCATCGACATAGCCGATCGCGCTGCCGCCGTGGTTGCGAAAGCTCGGACACAATTCCTTGAGCCGCTCGATCAGACGGCCAGCGTTGGGGACGACCCGCTTTCCGCCTTCGCGGGCTTCGATGAGCTGGTCGAGATGAAGCGCAAGCCCAGGCGCGACAAAACGGGCGCGTAGGTTGTGCTGGGACTCACTGGCATGTGCGCTGAAGATCAGGCCGATACTAAGCGGGATTCCGGAGGTCTGGTCTCGGAAGACGAGCGCGACCAATGCGTCAGCAGCATCGCGTCCAGGTCCATCCGTCGAGATGTGGCTATCAACGCCGAGGCAATAATCGCGGATCGTGCGCTCGTTGCGCCCGCCCGTAGACTTGTTCAGGTCATAGAAGCGGCTACTGCCTCCAGTGATAATTACCTGCATGGCATCGATGATCGTGCTCTTGCCGGTGCCGGTTGGTCCAAGAATGGCGATCGTCCCGCGCACGTCGATGTCCTGGCTGACCAGTCGCCCCCAATTGTGGAGGACGATGCGTTCTAGTTCATGCATCGCTGCCGTCCTCGCTCTGGTTCTCAATGTCAGACGCCGTGGCCTCGGCTCCCAAATTGGCGCGGTAGTCGGCGACATGCCCAAGCATGGTATCTGCGCTCAGGGTCTCTGCCGCTGCGCCTGCCTCTGCGGCCTCGAACTCCTGACGTTCGAGCCACTGAATGACGGCCTCGACGTAAACATCGGGGACGAGGACCGTTACGCCCGGCATGATGGTGAGCTGCAGCAATTGTTCTTCGGGATCGTTCTCACCGATCCGGACAATTCCCTTGCGCTGGAAGAGCTTCAATATCTCGAGCAGGCGCTTGATCGGCGGCGGTTCCTCACCAGCCGATCGCAGGCGGTCGTGAATGTCGTCGGTCGTGCTCTCGACCCGGCCGCGATCGTCGAGCGAACTAATACCTTCGGCGTAGAGCAGGCGGAGAACAAGCAAGACGATTGTTTCGTCTTTCTTCAACCGTGCCATGTTCACGCCGTAGACGACACTATCGGTCTCCAGCACGAGCATGCTCGCGACAGCGTGATGTACGATACGGTAACCGAACGCGCCGACGATCGGCTGGATGTGCGCCAAGTGCCGAGCGATGATCCGGTACGCCGGCGGATAAGGCCAATCTTCATAAAGGCATTGGTGAAACAGCAGTGCCTGAAGCGCCGACTGGAGTTCTTCTTCCTCTATTTTTCCCGTGTCGAGGATCGCCCCGACCTCGCGCAACTCAGCCATCGATGTTCTCCAGCCTGCGCCTGATTACGAAGTTGCGCCGTTCGATCCAGTTGTTGGAAATCGTCCCCGTTTCCTCCTCATACTCGTAGCGCTCGTTCAGCGGCGCGAGTCCCACTTCATGCAAGCGCTCATAGGCAAGGAAGTCGTCAAGATCGGCGATGGGAAGCTCTGCACCCGAGAGTTCGTCCCTGTCACCCAGCGCTCGCTCTACGTAGGCCACGAGACGCTCCGGCGAGATTCCGACGCGAAGCTGGAACAGGTCGATGGCACGCAGATAGAGGGCGAGCGCCGGGTCAGGTGGCCGCACTTCAACTTCGCGTTCGGCGGGCTCACGCCGCCGGCGAGGCGGCAAATACAGTTGGTGCGGTGCCATCGGCAGCGTCTCGAGCTGGAGACGCATACGCGCATCAACTGCCGCTTCGTCTCCAAGGTCCGATTTGCCGAGCATCTCAAGCGCGCGAAGAATCCGCTCGGTGCTGATCGTCGCCATCCGATCGCTGAATCGGACGACATTGGTCATGCGCCGCTCGATCCTGTAGGTCGTCGTCTCGATGTCACGAACATGGTCGTCGATGGCCGAAAAAACGCGAATGATGTCGCGTAGGTCATCGATGAGATCGTCGCGCGCCGCAGCCGCCTTTCGCGCGATGCCGCCGCTAACCCAACCTTCGGCAATAGCGCCCAGCATCTCGTCGTTCGCGAGCAAGGTCTCGCCGAGTTCGATGATGTTGCCGCGAAAGCGGTACGGGCTCTCCCTCGATTGGAGATTGCGATAGTCTTGGACGACAGTAGCTTCGATGAAGTCGCGAACGAATCGCCGCACCAGCGCTGTAGCGGTTGGTTGCGCCATGATGAGTCCTTCGACCCGACGCATCGTGCCTGCCACGGTGCGCAGATGGTTCATGAAGCCGCGAGCGGCTAGGGCAGCTTCGCGGACGTTCAGAGACTTCGCCGACGGTTCATTCGCAACCGACTGAAGCAACGTAAGGACATTGAGCACCGCACCACCGTAGGAACGGACGCGGCCACTTTGTATATCTAGCAGCGTATGGAGCAGCAGACGCGCTGAGGGATCGAAGTCCACAACCTTGCGGTATCGATCTCGATATTCGATCAACCATCCGGTTTCAACGAGGCGGTTATAGGCGCCAACATGGGTCGGCCCTGCGGTCCCCACATCTTCAGCAGTGAGAGCATCTGCTATCGCAGCCCGCCCAGAACGATCGATAAACTCCGAGATAGACGCGAACAGGCGTTTTCGCGTGACGATCTCGCCAGTGACGCCAAAGGGATCATCGGCGAGATGAGTCAGCAAATCCGCAAAGAAGTAACGGGCGGAGCCCCCGAATACGCGAAAGAGGCCCGCAGGAACTGCGCCAAACAGTGGTCTTTCATTGTTTCCCACAACAACATGCCCCCGAGCGACGCCGCGGTTCGCCTTGGCCCAATTTTCTCAAGCGGATGCTGATCAATTGCAAGAGATCGCTGCTGATACAGACAGCGCTAGTTCAAGCGGCAAGTGCCTGAACTCCTTGATCGCTCCATACGCCGGTCTCTTCAAACGGATTCAGGAAAGGCCGCTCGACCTCGCGGGTCCGGAAAAAAGCGACCCTTTCCTCGTTCATTTCGACGCGATCAGCAGATCCCAGCAGAATCGACTCGCCGTTGATCTCCCAGACAACGGAGGCCTGAGCGTCGCTGCCTCGGTGCAAGGCAAGGATATCGTCTGGTGAAAGGTACGGTTTGTCGGTTGCGCGTAGGCAGCCATCGATATCCACGATGAAGCGACCGATAGTGAACGATTCAGACCCGAAGTGCATCTCGTCAATCTCCGATTCGATTTCGACACGCAGAATGAATGCCGAGGACGACAAAAGCTGTCGTGCTTAAGTTGGTCTCAGGACGAGTAGCTCGTGACGGGTGAGCGCAACGTCGCCTGGCGAGTCCTCGGTCGGTCTGCAGGAAGGGATCAAGCGATCGAAGGTCCGCCACGTCCGCGACCGAAGCTCCAGCTGATCCCGTCGCCCCGCATGATACCGGACACACTCTTGCCAACGTGGCGATCGAGCACCGGCCGCCACGGCACCAACGTGAACTCGCGCGACTTCTCGACCAGCGCAAACCGCCCGCTCATCGTGTCGATTGGACGGCGATAGATGCCGCTGACGTTCATGCCGGGCTCGCTTTCGGCGAACGGCACTCCCATTTCCCGCGATAGCTGCGCGCCGACGCGCAAAAGCTCTCCACGCTGAAGCGCCGCGATCATGCCCGGGCGATAGGTCGTGCGCCCATCGGCTTCCTCCGCGAAACCCTGCGCGACCAGCCATTGCCGTCGACGTGCCTGCGCCTCACGGGCGTCATGCCCGAACCCGGCGTCGCGCAGCGGCACCGGATCGGCGGCGACCAGCTCGTGGTCGAGCCAGGTCGCAGCCTCGGCGCCGACCAGTTTCTCAAGAGGCTGAGGCGACCGTATTTCGACCGCAACCGGACGCTCCCTGGCCCGCGCCGCTTCATAGGCGCCAGCACGGTCGAGATGATCCGGCGCGATAACCCAGGTGCCGTCGGCCTCGCGTGTCACACCGCGCGTCAGTCGCCGCATTGCCTCGAGGCGGCGAACATGGGTCTCGGCGAACGCCTCGGTCGCGGTGGGATCATGGCGAAGGTGCGCGTCGATCGTATAGCGCCCGCCATTGCCAGCAGCGACATCGGTAATCGTGCGATCGGCCTCGCGCACGGCGGTCGCGACGGGCTCGATCCTCACGATCGCCCCATTGGCAAGCGGCTCGACATTCTCGCCCTTGCCGATGTCGACATAATGAGTGCGGCCGTCGGTCGCCTCGACCAGGAGATAATGGCGGTCACCAGCCTCGTCGGACAGACCGCGTTCGAACACGCGGCCAACCAGGGGGCGGGCGTCCGGCGCGGCTGGTTCATAGATCGCCTGATCGGCAAGCGCCGGTGTGGTCCCGCGCGCGGTAAATGCATGCTGCATCGTGCGGATGATGTCGCCGCGCTCGCCCATTCGCTTCAACGTGCCGGCGAGGTCGGGTGCGAGCCGCCAGGTCGCGGCACCCATCTGGTTGGCGAGCCCGAGCCGCTCGAGCTTGCGCAGGCGTCCCATGCGCACCGTCTGATCGAACGCGCCGGACGCCGACGAGCTGACCAAGCCGCCGGCGTCGGCATCGCGCAACAGCGCCCGATCGATGCTCGTCAGCCGCTCCTGCTCGACCTCGCCGTGCAGCTTGGCCTGAATGGCGTCGGTGGTGCGGGGTCCGAGATCGAGATCGACCAGCTCGGCCGCGCGCTCGCGCATGCCGTGCGCGATATATTCGCGGGCTATGATCAGATCCTTGCCGAGGTCGTCCTTGCCGCGAACGATGATGTGGGTGTGTGGATGACCGGTGTTGAAGTGATCGACCGCGACCCAGTCGAGCTTCGTCCCAAGGTCCTCCTCCATGCGCATCATCAACCGCCGGGTGAGACCTTTGAGATCGTCATATTCAGCGCCGTCCTCGGGCGAGACGATGAAGCGGAACTGGTGGCGGTCGCCTTCGGCCCTTTCGAGGTAGGTCTTGCCGTCGACTTTGTCGGCCTCGGCGCCGTAGAGTTGGCCACGTTCGCCCTCGCGCGACGTGCCGTCGCGCACGACATACCGCATATGCGCACGTGCGGCAGCGAAGCCCTTTCCCGCCAGCTTGACCGTGCTTGCCTTTATGATGACGCGGCGCGCGCGGAACGCGGCAAAACGATCACGACTGCCAAGCACGCGGCCGACGCCGGAGCCGCGTCCGATCCGGCTGCCGTCAAAGCGGCTGCGCCTGCCCACCAAACCAACGCCGCCGCGCGCGAGATTTGCGGCAGCCAAAACCCGAGAAATATACTTGCGCGCTCGTCTGTTGCCTTTGGCGCGCATCCGCCCGAGGCGGGGTTCGAAATCATCGTCGCTGCTCATGCCGGCCCCGGAAACTGCGGGTTGAAGCAGCAGCATGACCTGACCGAACAAGGCTGAAAACCGGTGCCAAGAAAGTCGCGGATTTCCGCCGCGTCGGCGTCCCTTGGTGCCGCGCTCGGCCACTTGGTGCCGAAAATCCGAGATCGCCCCAGAAAAAACGATGTGCAGACAATAGCTTATGGTGTTGGGCCGCAGGACCGGCACCATTGCTTAATCTTGCCTTACACCGAATCCCCCTGAAAAACGCCAAATCCTACCCCTCCCGCCCTCACATCAGGCCAACCGATCCGACCGAAAGGAGCGAGCGGCACCTGTCGGCAACAGCCAGCGAAAACCGAGGACGCAAGCGTCCTATCCTATGCCGGAGACATCGCTAGGATGGGCGACAAGGAGAAAAAATCCGGTGGCGGACAAGGTGAAAGGGCTGATCGCGGTGCTCGCTCCGGCACCGATTTGCGACGAATGCATCGTCGAAAAGCTCGGCTTAGCAGCGCTCCACCAAGCCAGCCATCGGGCACGCGAGCTTGTGGGGAAAGATGGATTCGAGCGTGCAAAGGACTGTTGCGCTTTCTGTGGCGAGACCAGAACAGTGACGCGGCGCACGCTCCGGTGATGGCGATCGGCATGCGCATCATGCTCGGAATCGGAGCCGCCGCCATGCTCGTTGCGGCCTGTCCAGCGTCGCCGGTGATGGGCCGCATCGTCTATCTGACGGACGGCGATACGTTCCGGCTTGAGACGGGCGAGCGTATCCGCATCGCCGGAATCGATACCGCCGAGATGCAGAAGGGCAATGCGAAATGCGCCCGCGAACTGGTCATTGGTGCGCAGGCGAAGCGCCGCGCGATCGCCCTACTCAAGGATCGCACCATCACTTTCGGGCGAGGTCGGACGGAGTTACAACCGCACAGTTGCAAAGGTCCGGCTCGGTGGCCGCGACCTCGCGACGACGTGGGTCGATGCCGCTATTGCCCGCTGGTGGGCGCGCGGGAATCCCAAGCCGGGCTGGTGCGGGCCGCACGGGAGAATATCGGCTTGCGCAATGCGGAAACCCCAGCAGCGCAATCGCGCGCTGCTGGGGCATTAGATTGGCAGGAACCCGAGCGCGGATTACCCGGTCGCACGCAACGGCGGCACCTCGAAATCGGCGGCATTGAAATGCGCGATGATGGCCGCGAAGGAACCTAGCCGCTCGACGGTTTCGCGGCCGATCAGGATGAAATCCTCCTCATCGGCAACATAGCTTTGCGACTCGCCGCTACCGGTGAAGACGACACGCTCCGCGCCCCACTGGCCGGAATAGGCACCCGCCCAGCGCGCGAACGGAAGGCCATTGGCGACGCAAAACGCCTCCAATCCGTCGAACCGTCCCCATGCCACTTCATGGGCCATCAGCCTGAGCGGGCCATCGCCGGGAAGGTCCGACGCCGCAAAATCCGAGCCGTCCCAATCGGTGGAGAGTCCCTCGTCACCGATGAGGCGAACGAGGTCGAGTAGCAGCGCTGCGGGCAGATTGCCGCCGATGATGATGGATGCCGAAACACGGTCGGCCATGACAAATCTCCTTGAAAACTTGCCGCGCCGCGAAGGCCAACAGCCGAGCGGCGCGGCCGGAATTGGGAAAGGAACGGGCGGCGGGATCGCCGCCGCCCGTCAATGGTCACGCCGCGAGCGGCAGCGGTTCGTGCTGCGGCGCAGGCGCAGGCAGCGCCAGCGCCGTGCCGGGAGCCGTGGGGTCCGGCTCGTCGTCGGCGCACCGCGCCGCCACGACCTTGGCATGGGCCTTGACCGTGCCGACGCCGCCCCTTGTCGTATAGGCAGAGGGCGGGAACGCCATCCAGCGCGGCACCCAATTTTCGACCTTGGCGCGGCCATTCTCGCCCGCCAGATGGTCGGCGACTATGCGCTTCAAGGTCTTGCCCTTCTCCTTGGCATTGGCGGCGGCGACGGTTTCTCCCGCCACCTCCGTGACGATGCGGGTCAATACCTCGCGGTCGCGGACCAGCTCGAAAAAGGCGTCGTCGGCCTGCCAGTAGCGGGTCATATCGACGCCGATGGTCGCGCCGACCGCCTCGACGGCGGCACTGCCAGCGGCGAGCGTCTCGCCCATGACGATGACGATGACGTCCATCACCGCGCGGTCGGGAAGGTCGAGCAAGCGCAGGAACACACCCGCCAAACCATAGTCGTCGCCGTTGCCGCCGGTCACGGTCGGTTCCTCGGGCGAGAAGTTGAGCAGGTCGAGGGCCGCGCGGCGCTTCTCGTCGAACTCGGTTTCGGCCCGGCACGTCTCGACGCTCTCGCGCACCTCGTCGTTGCGTGTCATCTGCGGCTCGGGCTTCACGCTCCACAGGTGCGAGCCGACGATTGCGTGCGCCACCATCAAACGCAGCGCGACCTTGGGATGGTTGGTCAGCGCGGCGCGGACGGCGGCATGGCGATGCAGGTCGATATAGATCTGCATCGTGGCTGTGACCTCGGGCCGCGCGGGCTTGACGCCGGTGTCCGGCGTCTCTCCCTTCTGCAACCTTTTGGCCTCTTTCGAGGTCAAATAGCCTTCGTGGAAGGCCACCTCGCCGCTGGCGCGCACGTCGACATAGACGCGCCCGCCCTTGCGCTTGGGAGCCTTGGTGAACTCATAGACGTGGAAATAATCGGACGGGCCGACGATCACCACGTCGGGCCATCCAGCCTCCAGATAGTCCTCCTTGCGCGCCTCGATGACTTCATTCTGCGCGGTCCAGAACGCATCGCTGTCGGCGAAGAATTGCTCCTTGCCGAACAGGTCGCCGATGATCTGGCCCTTGTATTCGGACAGGTCGAACAGCGCCTTGTCGGTGCTGATCTCCTGTCCGCCGAACAGCCATGCCTTCAATTGCCGCCCGGTGGGCACATAGGCGTCGGGATCGTCGTAGAGCGCCAGCCATGCGCGCTGCTGGCTCTTGCTCGCCAAGGTCAGGTGCCGGACGGTCGCTGCGTCGATCTTCTCCTTGCGGTAAAGATCGCGGATGCGCGGCAAGAGGTTGCCGAGCGCGAGGACGCGGCGAACCATGAGGTCGGGAAGCCCGAACGTCGCGGAAATATCCTCGATGCTGCGGCCTTCCTTCGCTAGACGGACGAAATTCTCCCACTGGGTAACCTCGTCGGCGTCGAGCCGCGCCATGTTTTCGATCATCGACGCCTCGATGGCGTCGGCGTCGTCGCCATCCTCAAGGATGGCGCAGGGCAGCGGCTCGGCATCGCCCTTTTCCTCCGCCACGATCTTGGCGGCGGTGAAACGCCGCGCGCCCGCGACGATCTCGAAGGCGTCGGGGCCGCAATTGGGCCGGACGAGAAGCGGCACGATGATGCCGCGCTTGCGCACGGTGGGAAGGATGTCGGACACATCCGGCGCCTTCTTCGCATAGCGCATATTGGCTTTGCTGATCGACAGCTTGCCAAGGTCGATAAAGTCGAGTTTCATGACATTCACCTTGCAAAAGGTGCCGGTCCGTCTTTCTTTTGCCGGAGTGGCGGACCGGCTTACCAAGCGGCGAAACGCGCCGCGCGTCATCCGCCCTTCGGCGGAAGCTCGGGGCCGTCGCCGCCTCGGGCGGCACGGCGGAGAAGGGTTTCGGCCCACAGGATCGACCCGGCGCGGCGCGCCCACTCGCTCCATGTCGAAATTGGATGGATGCTCTCGAACGACAGGTCGCGCTCGATCCCCATGCCGAACGGCAGCCGGACGCTGGCCATTTCGGACAGGCTGAACACGCCAAGCTCCGGGCAGCCGAACCCAAGATCGGCAAGGCCGAACAGCGTGTCGTCATCGTCGTAAAGCTCGGTCGCGATCCATGTCGCCGCGCCCAAGGGATTGAAGAATTTGACGACCGGAACCGGGTCGGGTTCGGGCTTGCCGTCGCGCATAGCGGCGCGGCGGTTGATGTCGTTTGCGCGGAGCGCAAAGCGAAGCTCGGGGGTCAGGAGGATCATGCCGCCCTCCGTTCCTTAGCTTCGGCATGGCGCGCCAATATCCAGTCCGCCGCCTTGGTCGCGGCGCTGGCGGCTTGAAAAATCGCGCGGTTGTCCTCGCGCAAAACCTCAAGCCATGATCCGATATAATCGGCGTGGCGCACGGTCGGCTGGATGCCGAGCGACGCGCACAGGAAGGCGCTGCCCATTTCGGCTATCAGTTCCTCGCGGGCGTAGTCCTTGGAACCGAACCCGTTGGTCAGCTTGCGGCCCAAACGCGACGGATGGCCGGTCGAATGGGTCAGCTCATGCAGTGCCGTGCGATAGAAATTGATCTGCTCGAAGAAAGCGGGTTGCGGGGGAACCTGCACGTAATCGGCGCTCGGCACGTAGAAAGCGCGGTCGCCGCCGATGCGGAAATCGACGCCCGATGCGGCAATGACGTCCTCGGCAACCGGCACGATTTCACAACGGGCAAGCGGTGCGGGGTCGGCGGCAAGGCCGGGCCGGAGCCCCTCGCATTGCGCGATGTTGAATACGGTAAAGCGCTTGAGGAAGGGAATGGCCTTGGCATCCTCGCCGGTCTGGCGGGCGCGCTCCTTCTCCTTTTCAGGCGTGAAGCGGTCGGCATAGACAACGGTCGTGCCATGCTCGCCCTTCCGCACATTGCCGCCCGCTTCCAAGGCTTGGCGGAACGTCAGCCAGCTTTGCGAGGGCCAGCCCTGCTCGATCACCGCGCCCCACAATATGAGCACGTTGACGCCGCTGTAATTTCGGGCGGTGAGTGCGTTGCGGGGCAGGCTCGGATTGATGCTGCCGGTGCGGCCCCAAGGCTGCACCCAGGGCAAGCGGCCTTCCTCAAGCTCATGGATGATCTTGGCGGTCACCTCGGCGTAAATGTCGCGCACGCTTTCATCGTCCCGCGCGCGACGCGCGGTCGTTCCCTTCGTCATAGCGAAGGCTCCTTTTCGATGCAGGGACTATCGGGGGAGCGGTCGGGCGCTCCCCCTCAAGTCAGTCAGGCGTCCTCCAGCTCACGGCTGGAACTGCGGCCATAGTCGCGGGAAAGATCGCTCTCCGCTTCCGGAATGGCGACTTCCTGCGCGCCGCCCTGCTTGCGCTGGGGCAGCTTGCGAACGACGTTCCACACGTCAGGATTTGCCCGCGAGCGGAACAGGCGGATGGGTACGAAACCCGACACGCCGCTTTCGATATAGCCGCCGAAATAGACTTCGCCGGTCTCCTTCGCCGACCGTTCCCAGATCGAGCCGAGGCGAACCGGACGGCCGCGCGGGCTCTTGGTCTTGAGATTGAAAGCGGGCGCGCGTTCATGGTCGGACATGACCTTGTCGAGAAAGACATTCTCGAAATCGAAGGTCGCTTCCGCGATATAGCCGGTCACGCTGCCGTCATCGTTGCGGATCATTTCACCGATGTTCATTACCATTACTCCATTTAGTCCGTTGCTGTCTGTCGCCGCACTCGATTTACTCTCGATCAGCGACATCTATACTTATACAGGACTAGGCGGCCTGGCTCTATCTCATTGTTTTATTGACAGAATTCTATCGTTCCTGGTGAGTCCGAGCAACCTAAAAGGCCGCGACCAGCGGCCAGCAAACACGAACGACGCATCGGGCGAGCAAGCGCCCGATTCCGTATCAACAAGGAGATGGAGCGAAGAGCCGGCCTGCTTCCATCGCACCCGGAGCCGTCCTCGCAGGGTCCCCAGGGCCGCGCCGATTTCTTGGCCGCAAGAGGCACGGGAGGAGGGAATTCAGCGCAGCTTGGCAAAATGGGGCCGGCGCTTCTTTTCAAGAGAAGCAAACGCCGCCAGCCCCATTTCGCCTAGTGGAGCTTCCCTCCGACGCAACTCCTTGCGGCTGAAAATCGGCGTGGCACGCCAGGGACACTGGGAGGCGGTGGAGGGGGCGATGGAAGCAACTGGCTCAAGATCCTCATCGCGCTCCGCGCGATTCCATAGCGTAGCTGCCGGGCCAGGATCGTCGCCCGGATGGGGCGGGACGCCGCAGGCGGCCCGACGGAGGTTGACCGGCAATGCCGGTCTAGCGCAGCAGAGCCGATCCCGCGCGCAGCGCGGGAGGCCCCACCCACAGTCCTAACCCCTTTCGTAGCTACCTTGCGAATCCACCATCGATGACGGCCGGGCGCACGCGCAGCGGCACGAAGAGACCCACCGATCCTGCTCGGTCGCGGGCCGCGCCGGAGGGCTCTGATGATAAGGCGAAGAAGATTGCATTCACCGGAACAGGGCCGCGGACATCCGCCTGCTGAGATGCCTCGCCGCCCACTGCCAGAAGATAGGCGCGCGTCTCGCCGGGCAGCGCCCGTCCCGTTGCGAGATGAGCCGCATAACGGGCGGGTCCGGCATTATAGGCGGCGAACAAGCCGGGATAGCCGAACCGATCATACATCAGCCGCAGATATGCGGTCCCGGCGAGAATGTTATCCCGTGGATCGTGCGGATCGCCGCCCAATCTCAATCGCCGCCGCATCTCAGCCCATGTCCCTGGCATGAGCTGCATCAGACCCATCGCACCCGCGTGCGAGGTGATCGGCCTGTTGTCGAGTATGGTCTTGCCGCCGCTTTCGGCGCGCATGACACGCTCGATCCATTTGATCGGAACGTCGAACCGGGCGGCCGCTTCGACGATATTGGGTCGCCATCGATCGACCGAATCGGCATGCACCGGGGTCGCCATCAGCAGCGTCGACGCAACGGCAAACGATCTCAGCGCCCGACCACCGCCGCACTGGCGTCGCCTACCCATCGCTGGAGCCTTTGGCCGGCTTCGCCCACAGCAGGGTCGCCTTGCCGACGATATCGCTGCGGCTGGTCGGTCCGAAATACCGTCCATCGAACGAAGCGGGACTGCCCGCCATCAACAGGAACATCGCGCCGTGCCGAAGAGTGACACAGCCGCTCCACCACGGCATCGCGCGGCCTGCGCCGTCGCGAATCCGACGCTCGGCGATGTTGCGGCCGTTGACGAATATCTCCTGGCCGACCGCACATATCAGGTCGCCGGGCTCACCGGCGACGCGCTTCACCAGTGGTACATTAGCGGGCAGATAGCTGCGCCGCGCTGCAAATTGACGCATCGTCTCGGGCACGTGTGCGATCACCATATCGCCGGTCGAGAAGTCTGTCGCAGAGCTAACGAGGTAAAGGCCAATCGGCGCACTCGCGCTGGCGTTCCACACGAGCAGCGGGCGCGGCGGGAGCGCGATCGTCGCCGCGAGGGCGATCGTCAGTAAGCCGATCGCGGCGGCACGGCGACGCAGTCGGCGGCGGACGAGGCGATCCGCACGCAGCGCCGCGCCCCAACGGGCGATGACAATCAGGCCTGGTTTAGTCATGGCCGCCGGCCTCGCCGACGCGCTGTGACCAAGTGTCGAGGTCGTCGATATGGTAGCGGACATGCCGGCAATGGCGGCGAAAGCGCGGGCCTGTGCCGGCGCTGCGATGCTCCTGGAGCGTGCGCACCGAAACTCCAAGATAATGCGCGGCCTGTTCGGGACTGAGAAACGGCGAACCCTGCGTTGCGCGCGCAGCCCGGCTATTTTCATCTTCCACATGCCTGGCCATCTTCACCTCATCGCTTGCGCGACGCAGTTCCGCGCCGCGTCTCGCGGCCCGACATGACGCACTGGACGAGCGATGCAGAGGGTCGAATACGCGCCCCCCGAAAATCGACCCCGTTGCCCCATGCTATCAGTCGTCAAGGTTCCAGATGACGTAGCGGCGCCATCGGCGTGGCGCCGCGCGGCCGGGAATGACGTGGTGCCGCCGAGATCGACGCGAAGCCTCTCAGGGGGCCTCCTTCGTCTTTGTGGAATATATCCTATGGAGAAAGTCGCCGCCGACCCGTCGATTCATAGCCATGGCAGGCGAAGCACGACGACTGATATCGCGGAACCTGCGAAAGCTCCGAACGGCGCGCGGCATGACCCAGGAGGATCTGGCTGACGCAGCCGGGATCGATCGATCCTATATTAGCGAGATCGAAAATGAGCGTTTTTCAGTCTCATCGGACCTGGTCGAAAAGCTGGCCGACGTATTCGGTGTCGCGATCTTCGAAATGTATCATCCCGACACCGCCACCAAGCTCGACGCTACCGGCAAGGCCTGAGCGCGGCCTCACGGAAAACGCCCGTCGAGCCAGTGCCGCGGATCGACCTGCGCGGCGGTTCGCGCGGCGGTAACCAATCGCCTGACGCGCTCGCGATCGGATGCGGCGGTGATACGCCAACGTGGCACACCGCCGATATCGAAGAACTGCTCAGCAAGCTCGCGCTGCGTTGCGCCTGCGGCAAGGGCGTCGTGGGTGCGCAGGACCAAGGCCCAGCGAGTGGCTTTATTCTCGGCCGCGAACAAGCCGGGGATCAGGCGCCCGGTCCGAATAAGCGCGACAAGCCGCGCGAGTGTGGTGGTCGGTGCCATAGCCCCAGCAAAACCAGCGATCCGATAGTGGAGCCTGACCGGCCCCTGGGTCAGGGAGTGGCCGACAACATCGAGGCGTATCTGCCGGACGCCGTCCGACCACAGCCAATGCTCAATGCCGTCGGAACCGATGGCATAGCTGCCCAGCGACCCGAGTGTTGCAAAATCAAATACATCACAAGGATCACGCGCGGGCGCCGCAACCGCGCGCAGCACATGCGGATCAGCATCGCCGCGCCAGATCGGCCGCGCGTCGAGTGCGCGCAATCCAGCCGGCTCGAACCGATACAGGCCAAAGCAGGATAGGCCTTCCGTGCCATTATCAGCACTCTCGGCGGCGCGCCTATAGGCCGCCGACCGCCGCAGCCATTCCCAGGCAAAGCCGTGCCGCCCGCATTTCGCGAGCGGCTCATAGGGTGCAGCGGAGCGCCAGTCGGCCAGCGGCCGACCGGCGTCCACCTTCTCGCTCCCGCCTCAGCCGTCGAGCAGACCAGCGCGGGCCGCTTCCTGTGTGGCGACATAATCGCGAAGCGCCGCGGCCTGGTCGGGTCGCAGCGCGTCGATCGCTGCAAGATTGTCGAGATTGCCGTCGCGCAGCAGGATCGAGGGGCATTGGCCTTCGACATTGCCGAGATTGGGCAGATGCTGTGCGTAGCCGGCCAATGCGGCGAGTTCCGGGTCGAAGTGCCGGGCAATGTCGGGTGGATAGACCAGCCATTGATTCTCGAACGGCTTGAGCCAGCCCAGGCAATAGCCGATAATAACACCGCGTCGGACGCCGTCGGCCAGGTTCGCGCCGCCGCCATGCAGGGTCGATCCGAGGAACAGCAGCGCCGATCCCGGTGGCATCTCCGCGGCCAGACCAGGCTCGCTGCCCGAATCGGTGGCTGCACCGATCCGGTGGCTGCCGGGCCAGACCAGGGTCGCGCCATTCGCTGCGGTGAACGGGCTCAACGGCCAGATGACATTGACCTGATATTCGATCTCGCCCTTCGGCCCGCCATAAAGATCCTCGTCGCGGTGCGGGATCTGGGCAAGCGCACCCGGGTGCAGCTCGACCGCCTGAGTCAAGTTCAGCGCGATGCGCTGGCAGTAGGGCGAGAGCACCGCCTCGACCATGTCGAGGATCAGGCGGTGCTGGACCAGCGCCGCGACATGCGGTGAGCGACGCAGCAGCGCGCCGAAACGCTTGGTGCGGGCACCGTAGAAACCACCCTCGCAAAATGGCGTGGTGGCAAAGCGCGGATCGAATTCGCTGTCCAGGGCGGCGATCGCTTCAGGCGCGACCGCGCCTTCGACGATGCAATAGCCGTCGGCGAGCAACCGGGCGGTGAGGAGTGCAGCATTCTGTGCCATGCCACACCTCACGCCGCTTCGCGCGCAGTCGGCGCGCCGATCGTGCCGGGGAGATAGATGCTGGTGGCAGCGAGCCGGGACGGCGTATCGCCGTCGAGATCGATGCGGAACGCGCCGAGCCGCGCCCCGCCAATGATGGTCGGGGCGCCGAGTGCGGTGCAGCGCCAACCCATGCGAAGCACCTGTTCGAGAAAATCCCGAGCAACGACCGCGGTCAGTGCCGTGATGCCGGTGGCGAGCGCGTGATCGACCATCGCCGAGATGAGCCGGTTGCGCACGGCAAGCCGGCGCGCGGCGCCGAGTCGAACCGGCAGGCACAGCCGGGTGATTTCCAGGATCATGTCGCCGCGTGGCACCGCACCCTTGCACAGCGCGGGAAACAGCGAACTGAGAATGTGCGGACCGCTGCTGGGCAACAGCCGCAGCGAGCCGATATGGTCGCCATCTCCGTCAAGTGCTGCGATATAGGTCGCGGCAGGCCCGTCGAAGGCGTCGATCTCGAAACGCCCGTCGATGACGGGCACGTCCCAGCGCAGCGTATCGACGAACAGCCGCTTGCGGTCCTCGAACATCGCGGACGATCCGCGATCGGCCAGCGTGAATCCTTGAGTGATCCTGATCATGTCGTGCTCCCAATTGGTGGTCGCACCAAGGGAGCAGCGCCGGGCGTCGCCCGGTATCCACAGGATTATGGTATTGCGTCGTCGTAGCCGACGAGTCCGAACCGCAGCGCTTCGGTGGCGAGCTGAGTCCGGCTGAAGACGCCAAAGTCCTGGCGCAGCTGCACCATATAGCTGCGCACCGTGGAGTCCTTGAGGCCGAGGATCATCGCGATCTCGGGATCGGTCTTGCCGATCGCGACAAGCTGGAGACATTCGAGCTTGCGGTCACTGAGCCGCGGCAACTGCTTCGCGCGGGCCGGAAAGCCGTGCAGCCGCCGCGCCTCGCGAAACGCGTCGGCACCGATCAGCGCCGCGGCGCGACGATACCAACGGGACGGCAGGTCGCTGGCGTCACTGGCGAACGAGCAGCAGCCGTGCGGCTCGCCCATCACCCCGACCGGCAGGGTGAAGCCGGTGCGAAGGCCGTGCCGCTGGGCCTCGCTGAAGATCCTGAGATGATTCCGCGCCATGACGATAAGCTTGGGAATATCAGTCCAGGGAAAGGCAGTGTTGATCCGCTGGCACGCGAGCAGTGCCGGATCGTCGCGATAATATTTGCGCTCGATGAAGAGGTCCCCCCACTCGCCGAAATTGTCCAGGCGGATGAGGCGATGGCCGGGACGGCGGAACCACAGACCATGGACCATCGCCAGACGGGGAAACCCGATTTCCCGGGCAGCCGCTTCGGTCAGGGCGAAGAGGTCACGGGCATTCATGCACTCCCTGGAGCGCCTGCCAAACTCCTCGACCAGGCGATGGAGGCTCATGTCGAGCTTCCGCGCTGCTCGGTAGCGCCACGATCGATCAGAGCGTTGGTGGGCAAGGCCGGATGCACCGGACCAGCCTCGGAAAATCGCCGAATCTCGACAGCGAACTTGTTTGATATATTCCACAGACTTACCGTATCTACGGCATGTATCTCAAAGGCTCGATCGAAGTGTCCTAGGGACGGCACGGCCTTTGAAGATCACTGGGACTCAAACGATGACAAAGATCAAAGGCTCGGCTTGTGCGGAGCGACCAGAAACCTACCGCGAAGTCGCCGTCGACCGCGCGGGTCCCGGAATTCTCTAATTCCAGCATGCCATTCACCTGATTACGCTCCTGGTTTGCCGCCAGGCGCTTTCGATCGTGTGCGTCGCGTCGCTCATACACCGCTCAGACACGAGCAGATCGCGCGGGTTTCGCGTTGTTTGTCGGATCTTGAGAGTGAGCAAGGCTGCCCAATTCCAAAGGATAAGTGCCCCAAACTACGTTCTTAGAGTTTGCCGTGCGCCAGTACTCTCGACAGCACCAGCACACGCAATCTAATGAGCATTTCGGCCATCAAGCGATCCTATCGCTGTTGAAGCATGTCGCCGTGCCTCCCCGAAGGTGGCGATTAACACCGCAAAGGGAATGAGCACCCCGATTAGGCCGACTACAAGCCAGCCGAAGTGAAAATAGCAACTTATGCCGGCCAGCGATCCCATGGCCCCGCAACTATAGACGATCGTCATGTAGCCGCCCAAAATTCGCGCTCGGACTTCGGGGGCGACATCCAAGACGATCAATCGACTGAAGGTCTGCGTCGCCTGCGCAGCGCCATCGATCAGTATCGCGGCGATGGCGAGCAAAGCCAGTGAACCGATATTTACCGCCCAAATGGCCAACAGGAAGGACGCCATCATGGCGATCAGCGCAACGCGCATGGCTTGCCGATCCTGGCCGTTGTCCGACAGCCGCCCCGCGAGCGGCGCGGCCGTGACCCCGCCCGCGCCCACGAGCGCGAAAATTCCGATCGCGAAGGGACCGAGCCCAAAGCGCTGGGACAGCATGATCGGCGTTACGGCCCAAAACATTGTGAAACAGGCGAACAGCGGGGCCTGATAGGCGATGCGGCGGCGGACCCGCGTGTTGCGGAGTAGCAGGCCCGCCATCGACCATAAGATTGGGCCGGACCGCAGCGGCGTGGGCATGCGAAGCGGATGCATCGTGCGCCGCAGCAGCAGGAGAAGCACTAGCGCCAGTGCGGCGGACGCGGCGTAAAGCGTCCGCCAACCTGTCCATCCGGCCACGAATAGCGCGACCGGACGCGCAAACATGACCGCCAGCAACGCCGAACCAATCGCGTAGCCGAGCAGGCGACCGCGGTCGCGCTCCGGCAAGATATGCGCCAGATAAGGCACCAGTATCTGCGCGCCGGCGGAGAAAAAGCCGGTCAACGCGCCGGACGCGATAAACGTCATCGGTCCATGCGCGAGAGCCTGTCCGATCAGGCCAACGACGATCATGCCGCTGCATGTCAGCGTCAGCCGTCGATATTCGAAAGCGTCACCCAGTGGGACGATGACCAACAGGCCCGCCGCATAGCCGAATTGGCTCGCGCTGATCAGAAAGCCCGAAAGCGTTATCGGCAGGCCGATGTCCTGCGCGATAATCCCGGCGAGCGGCTGTGCATAATAGAGATTGGCGATGAACATGGCCATGGCCGCAGACGCGACGGGCACAATGCTGTTGAACTTCATTTGCGCGAATACTCCAGCATGACAGATCCAGCCACCATCCTAGATGGTGGAACGGACCGGGGAAGATGCCTCGACCCCCACGCGGATAAGGTTCAGGCATCGGCAAAATGCCCTGCCGCGTACGAGGTCAACCGTTCGAGCTCCCCTTAACGATCAAAGCGTTAGCTGAGAGCGAGTTGGCCAATAAGGATGACATTTTATCCGGTTAACGGGGCTTAATTGGCGCGCGGATGCCGAACCGGCATCGCTCCTCTAACATTTCCATCTCCGGGCATCGAGGCGATTGGCCTAGTCTGATGCTCAAGCCTGATTTCGCGAGATTCTCGGGGCGCAGAAGCAGATTTTTGGGAAGGAGAGGAAGGATGAGTCGGGAAAGCGCCCTGGCCAATAAGGATGTCCGCCCCAGCGCGTTCGTGCATGTCGTGCTCAAGACCGCCCGCTTTAAGCAGCAGGTCGCGTTCTACAAAACTTTTCTCAACGCTTGGGAGGTAATGGGCAACGAGGAATTGTCTTTCCTCACCTATGACGATGAGCATCATCGCATCGCGATCGGCAATTTCGGCACTCTGCCGGATCTAGACCGAGGCACCGCCGGTATAGAGCATTTCGCCTATGCCTATGCTTCGCTTGGTGACCTGCTGGCAAATTATGCACGACTAAAGGACGTTCGTATCCTGCCATATTGGTGCATCAACCACGGGCCGACGACGTCCATCTATTATCGGGACGTCGATGGCAATCAGATCGAAACGCAGACCGACAATTTCGACACCCGTGCCGAACTGGTCGGTTTTTTTGATACCGATGCGTTCCGGGAGAACCCGCTCGGCGTTCAGTTCGATCCCGACAGGTTGATCGAACTCTACCGGGATGGCCTGCCGGAGGCGGAGTTGAAGCGCCAGGGCGTGGCCCCAAGAGCCCCAGGCACAGAATATGTTTTCGGTAGCTGATCGGGAGAGAATGTTATGGCGCATGCCGGCATCCGCGAAGAAATATTGAGTCTGGAGGCGCGCCGGATCGCGGCACTGACATCAGGCGACGTAGCCGCATTGGGTGAACTGATGTCCGATGATCTCGTCCACGTCCACGGCAATGGCCATATGGACGGCAAGGACGATTATCTGGACGGCGTCGCCAAGAAATACAAGTTCCACCGGATCGAGCGAGGCGAACTGTCGATCCGGGTCTATGGCGACGTTGTCGTTGTGGTCGGCCCCCTAAACCAGACAGTTTCAGTCAATGGCATCGATAAGCTGAACGACGTTCGTGCGATCTCCACACAGATCTGGATCAAAAGCGCCGAAGGCTGGCGTCAGAGCACCTGCCATATGGCTTTCCTCTCGGTCGACTGACCTAATTTTAAGGAAATTCCATGCCCCTCGTTCGCTTCTCCGATGGCAACAGCCCCCGTCTCGGCAAGTTGTTCGTCGATCATGTCGTCGACCTTGCGGTGGCGTTGCCGACTTTCGCCGGCGACACCATCGCGTTCCTCAATGCTGGCAAGAGCGCAATCGATGCCTTCCGTGCGGTGGAAGACGATGTCGATGCGTGCCTGCCGCTCGCCGACATCCGTCTCCTGCCGCCGATCGACCGGCCCGAGAAGTTCCTTGGCATAGGCATGAACTATCGCGATCACGCCGCCGAAGCCGCCAAGGAAGGGCTTGAGACGCCGCCTTATCAGCTTTGGTTCAACAAGCAGGTGTCCTGCATCGCCGGTCCCTATGACGATGTCGTGAAGCCGGCTGTATCGGAGAAGATGGACTACGAGGCCGAATTGGGGGTGGTAATCGGCACGGCCTGCCGCCATGTCGCCGCGTCCGACGCGCGGGCGGTCATCGGCGGCTATCTGGTGGTTAACGACGTGTCCGCCCGCGACTGGCAGATGCGCACGCCCACCCACACACTCGGCAAATCGTTCGACACGCATGGCCCGATCGGACCTTGGTTGGTGCTCGATCATGAAATCGAGGATCCCCATGCGCTGGACATTCGCATGTTCGTGAATGGCGAACAGCGCCAGAGCGGCAACACCACCAGCATGATCCACACCATATTCGAGCAGATCGCCTATCTGTCGACGGTGATGACCCTGAAGCCGGGCGACATATTGGCGACGGGCACGCCCAGTGGTGTCGGTGCAGCGTCGGATCCGCCCTGCTTCCTGCAACCCGGCGATCGCATGCGCGTGGAGATAGACGGCATCGGGCATATCGAGAACCGGGTCGTCGCCGAATCCGTCTGATTTCCTGGAGGCCGCTTTCCTTGATGCGGCCTTCCCTCCCGCGGAAGGCGACCGGCCCAATGCGTCCATGAAAGTGCCGGAATGAACAACAAAAAGGTCATCATCTCCTGCGCCATCACCGGATCGGCCCATACACCGACCATGTCAGACGCGCTGCCAATCACGCCCGAGCAAATCGCGGATCAGTCGATCGCCGCGGCAGAGGCGGGCGCGGCGATCCTGCACCTTCACGCCCGCGTGCCGGAAACCGGCCAGCCGACGGGCGATCCTGAAATTTATGCTCGCTTCCTGCAGCGCATTCGTGGCGCCACCGACGCGGTGATCAACATCACCACCGGCGGCAGCGCGCAGATGACGGTGGAGGAGAGGCTGAAGGCCGCGGTTCGTTTCAAGCCGGAAATCTGCTCGCTCAACATGGGCAGCATCAACTTCGCCTTTTTCAATGCGGCGCGCCGGATCACGACGTGGAAGCATAACTGGGAGCGCGACTACGTCCTGGGTAGCGACGACTATGTGTTCAAGAACAGCTTTCGCGACATCGCCCACATATTGGAGACGATGAGTGCCGGAGGCACCAAGTTCGAGCATGAATGTTATGATGTCGGTCATCTCTATAATCTCGCGCATTTCATCGATCGCGGTTTGGTAAAACCACCCTTCTTCATCCAGCATATCTTCGGCATATTGGGCGGGATTGGAGCCGATCTCGACAATCTGATGTTCATGAAACAGACCGCCGACCGGCTGTTCGGCGCCCGCTGCTACCAATGGTCGGTGCTGGCGGCGGGACGGCGGCAGATGCCGTTCATCACCCAGGCGGCGCTGCTCGGCGGCCATGTCCGCGTCGGGCTGGAAGACAGTTTGTTCGCCGACCGGGACAAGCTCGCGGCGTCGAACGCCGAGCAGGTCGAAAAGGCCGTCCGCATCCTCGCCGAAATGGGGCTGGAGCCTGCAACCTCTGACGAGGCGCGCGCCATGCTGGGCCTCAAGGGCGCCCACGCGGTGGCGATCTGATGACGGCGGCCACGTTCGAGCAAATGAAAGAGATGATATGATGTCGTCCGAGCAAAAGGGGTATCCGCCCGTCGTGATCGTTGGCGCGGGGCCGACGGGTTTAGCGTTGGCGGTCGAACTCGGAACGCGATCGGTACCCTGTCTCGTCGTCGAACGGGATCCCGAGCGGGGCTTCGCGCCGCGCGCGAAGACCACCCATGTCCGTACCCGCGAACTGATGCGCCGCTGGGGTATCGCCGACGATCTGGCGCGGGCGGCGCCGTTCGGGATCGACTATCCGTCCAATATCTTTTTCGTCACCCGGCTCAACGGACACCAGATAGCGCGGTTCGACAATGCGCTCAACACGGCACCGGTGCGGGACGAACGCTATTCGGAACATGCCCAGTGGGTGCCACAATATAAGCTGGAAGCCGTGCTGCGGGACAAGGCCGAAAGTCTCCCCTCGGTCGATTTCCGCTATGGCGTCGAATTCGTCGGCGTGGAGCAGGATGCGGACGGGATTCGGGTACAACTGCTCTCGGTGGAGACCGGCGATACCGAGCGGATCGATGCGACATATCTGATCGGCGCCGACGGCGCGCGCAGCGCGGTACGCAGCAGCATCGGCGCTAAAATGGAGGGGCGCTACGGTCTGTCGCGCAACTATAACATCATTTTCGAGGCGCCCGGCCTGGCCGAGGCGCATCCGCATGGGCCGGGGATTATGTACTGGCTGTGCAATTCCGATGCGCCAGGGGTGATCGGTCCGATGGACAGCGGAGACCGCTGGTATTTCGGGGTGATGGGCCTCCCGCCCGACGTCACCTTGTCGGACGAGGCCGCGCTGTCGCTGATCAAGCGGTCCACCGGCATCGACCTGCCCTATCACATCGTCGATTCGGACGTCTGGATCGCCAGCCGGTTGATCGCGGATGGCTATCAGAAAGGCAACATTTTCCTAGCGGGCGACGCTTGCCATCTACATCCCCCTTTTGGTGGATTCGGCATGAATATGGGCATTGCCGACGCGGTCGATCTGGGCTGGAAGATTGCGGCGGTGATCCAGGGCTGGGGCGGTCCCGCATTGCTCGACAGCTATGAGATCGAGCGCCGCCCGGCCCATGAGATGGTGATGAATGAGGCCGAAGCCAATCATGCGGTGCTCTCGCAGCATCTTTTGCGTGACGGACTAGAGGACGATGGGCCGATCGGGGCGGCGGCTCGCTCCGAGGTTGCCGAGATCGTGCGGCGCGAAAAGGAACGGGAGTTCTATGCGCTCGGCGTGGTGCTCGGCCTGCCTTATCATGGATCGCCGGTGATCGAGTATGACGGCTCCGAAGCCGAATGGACGATGTCGCATGATTACGTTCCGAGTGCATCACCCGGTTCGCTTGCGCCCCATGCCTGGCTCAATGATGGGCGTTCGCTTTACGATTTGTTTGGCGAAGCCTTTACGGTGCTTGCCTTCACCGCCGCGCAGAAAGATGCCTTGACGATGGCGCGGGACGAGGCGGAGCGGACCAATACGCCGCTGACGGTCGTCACCCTGATCGATCCGCGTCTGGCGGCGCTGTATGAAGCGCCTCTCGCACTGATAAGGCCAGACCAGTTCGTCGCCTGGCGCGGCGATCGCTGGCCGACCGAAGGTCTGCTGCTGAAAGTCACCGGGCGCGCGCCGGCTCACATAGGGTGATGAATGATCGGGCTCGCATTGCGGCGCGAGTTTTTGGATGAAGCTTCATGCATGCTGACGATATTAAGGCCGGCCAACCTGGCGCGCACGGCGGCGAAGAACGCGGAGATGATTGAGGCCATATGCGCGAAAAACATCCTATCCAGAATCCCTGGTGGACCGTGCTGGGGTGCATGATCGCGCTCATGACTTCGACCGGACCAATCCTGTTTTTCGGGTTCAGCCTGTTCCTGTCTCCCATCGCCACGGAGTTCGGCGTGTCGCGTTCCACCATATCGGTCGCTTACAGCGTCTCCGTCATCTGTACGGGCATCGCATTTCCGGTATCGGGTTATTTGATCGACCGGTTCGGCATCAAACGCATAACCCTGATAATGATTACGGGCCTGGGCTTAAGCGTGGCAGCCATTTCGCGCGTCGAAACCACGCTGGGGCTCTGGACCGCCTATGGCCTCGCGGGAATTTTTGGCAGCGGGCATTCGACCCTGCAATATTCCAAGCTGGTTTCCGGCTGGTTCAAGGAAAGACGAGGTCTGGCACTGGGCGTCACGCTGATGGGCAATGGTCTGGGCGCGCTGCTCATGCCGATGCTGATCTCGCATGTCATCGTCGACCATGGTTGGCGCGCGGCTTATGTCGCGCTGGGGGCCGCTGTCCTGCTAAGCGGATGGGTCGGGTGCGGGCTGCTGGCGCGGGAGGCGGTCGAGCCAGCGGCCGAGTCCGAGGCGGCGACAGACACGGCGCGAGGGGTTGAGGTAAAGGACGCGCTCAGGGATTATACTTTTTGGGCTATCGGCATTTGCGTCACGCTCGTCACGCTCGTGGTGGCCGGCGTGCTTACTCAAGTCGTGCCGATGCTGACCGACGGCGGCGTTCCCCAAGCCGCTGCCGCCGGGATGCTGATGTGGGTGGGAATCGGCGCGACGGTCGGCCGACTGAGCACCGGCTTTGCCTATGACAGGTTGTCCGCGCCTCTCGTTTCCGCGTGTATAGCCGGAGCTGGCATTCCAGGGCTTTTGCTGCTCGTCAGCGGCGAAACCTCCACTTTTCCCGCGCTGGCGATGTTCTTGATCGGCCTCTCCTCGGGCGCTGAAGGCGATATGATCGGCTATCTTACCGCCCGCTATTTCGGACTGAAGCGGTTCGGCACGATCTACGGCTTTTTCTTCGTAATGACCTCTGGGGCGCAGGCCCTCGGAGGCCTGGCGTCGGCCGGCTTGTACGACCTTTCCGGATCTTACCTCGTCGCGCTGCAGGGATTTGTCGTCTTGCTCAGTGTTGCCACGGTCCTGATCATGCGTATTCGCCGCGAGGCACCGTCCTTCGCGGCCTAAGCCTGTCGGCCCGAATGTACGGAACGCGGCATGCCAGTCGCTCGACCAGCGCTAGAGCCTGTCCTGGTTAATCAGGACAGGCTCTAGCAGGCTGTTGAAGAAGTCGCTGGAATTAGCGGGCTTGTCGTGATTCACTTTCCCGGGTTCGGGAGGTACGGGATGCGTGGGTCTGACGAACGAGCAGGATCGTTGTTTTCCTATGTCGATGTGGAGGCACGGGTACGTCGGGGTCATCCGCTTCGTCAGATCCGAGAGATAGCCAACGCAGCGCTGCTGGCATTGGACGGGGACTTCGAGCAACTCTACCCGCCTCGGCTTGGGCGGCCTTCGATTCCGCCGGAGCGGTTGCTGCGGGCGATGCTGTTGCAGGCGTTCTACGGCATCCGCTCGGAACGCCAGTTGATGGAGCGGATCGAGTTCGACCTCTTGTTCCGCTGGTTTGTCGGCCTGGGTGTTGACGAGGCGGTATGGGATCATTCGAGCTTCACGACCAACCGGAGCGGCTGCTTTCGGGAGAGATCGCAGCGAAGTTCCTGCGTGCCGTTCTGGCGCAACCGAAGGTGAAGCGGCTGATCTCTAGCGACCATTTCTCGGTGGATGGGACGCTGATCGAGGCGTGGGCGTCGATCAAGAGCTTCCGCCGCAAGGACGGGAAGGATGATGGCCCTCAGGGTCCGGGCCGCAATGCCGAACGCAACTTCCACAAGGAGAAGCGCTCCAACGAGACCCACCAGAGCACGACCGATCCCGAAGCCCGGCTCTACAAGAAGGGTGACGGTCAGCCCGCCAGGCTTTGCTATATCGGCCACGCCCTGATGGAGAACCGCAACGGGCTGGTGGTGGACGGCGGTATTACCCAGGCCAGCGGTACCGCCGAACGGGACGCCGCGCTTGCGATGCTGGACCGGCGCCAAAGGCGCAGCCGCATCACCTTGGGAGCTGACAAGGCCTATGACGTGCGACAGTTCGTGGAGGATTTGCGGGACCGGTCGGTCACCCCGCATATCGCCATCGACGGGCATTTCTCGAAGACTGGCAAGCCGCGTGCGACGGCCATGGACCGGCGCACCACCCGTCACCCCGGCTATGCGATCAGCCAACGCTTTCGCAAGCGCATCGAGGAGGTGTTCGGATGGGCCAAGGGCTCGGCCGGCCTCGCCAAGGTCAAGCTGCGAGGACAGGCCAAGGTCGATGCGGTCTTCACCCTCGCCTTGGCCGCCTACAACCTGATCCGCCTGCCCAAGCTCCTGGCGGTGTCGGCATGAGCTTCAAAGGCAAATGGCGCATCACCGCGATGCCCGACTTCACCGCCGACTATCCCGACATGGTCGAGCCGGCATATATCCTGTTCGAGGAGAGCGGCTCGGGCGAGTTCGCCTTTGGCTGCTGCACCGGACATATCTGGCAGGCAAGCAGCACCGAAGCGACCAGCATCGACTTCTTCTGGAGCGGCAACGACGAAATGGACGAGGTGAGCGGTGACGGCTCGGCTGAGCTTCAACCCGATGGCTCTCTCCATGGTGTAATCGAGTACCACCATGGCGATGAATGGTCCTTCATCGCCCAGAAATGGACTTCTTCAACAGCCTGCTAGCGCCGTCTGAAACGGTGTCCTCTTTGCCGGGGTACGCAGCCAGCACTTGCGCCCCCGCCCACCGTTCTGTCGCCCGGTCGCGCAGCCGGTTTTGAGCGCAGGTTAATTCTCGCGCCGCTGGCAAGTGCGGTATGTACGGCCTCTGAAACATCGTCGACCGACTCCTCGGTCTCCATGCCTGCTGCGCTCTTTATGGCGACGATAGCAGGGCTTGAAAGCCGCCCTTGTACTTAGAGTGTTTCCGGCCAATCGATAACCTTTCGGCATCGCTCGAATTAAAATTCCTTCGCCTCATGGAGGAGAAGTTGGGTTAGCGCACTGCATGACAGATTTGTCCTCCGATGTGGGAGGTCCGATGGATTGTGACCGATGTCGAGCCGATGGCAGACGGCAAACGCATCGCACCGCGTTTCATCGCCTAAATAAAAATATATAGCGAACTGGGGAGGTTAAGATGAAATTCAATCGCCGGATTTTGATCAAACTTTTGGCTACGAGCTGCGCGACGACGGTGCTGTCGATCGGCGCGGCCAACGCCCAAACGGCTACGGAGGACTCAGGTTCGTCCCCGGCCGCTAAAATCTCCGCCAGCACCGCGGCAGCGCCCGCGGAAGACACGGGCTCGTCCCAAGCTGCCGAGATTATCGTCACGGGCAGCCGGATCGGCGCGCCGAACGCCAAGAGCATTTCGCCGACAATCGTCATCGGCGGCGGCGATCTGGCCAAGCTTTCACCCCAGAATGTCGCTGACGGCCTGCGTTTCGTTCCGCAGTTTCGCGGGTCCTTTTCCACGAACGCGCCCTTCCCGTCGCCGACCATATTGCCCGGCATCAACGCGGTGAACCTGCGCGGCCTGGGGCTGAACGAAACGCTGGTGCTGATGAACGGCCACCGTGTCGCGCCGACCAACAACAAGGGTGTCATCGATCTCAACAGCTTGCCGCAGCAGCTGATCAGCAGGGTTGATATCGTGACGGGCGGCGTATCGGCCGCCTATGGTTCCGACGCAGTCGCCGGCGTGGTGAACTTCATCCTGGATGAGAATTTCAAGGGCATCAAGGGCAGCGTCTCGCACGGCTTATCCAGCCATTCCGACATGTCGGCATGGAATGCGAACCTCGCCGCCGGGGCCGATTTCGCCCAAGGGCGGGGGCATGTCCTGTTAAGCGGAGAATATTCCACGCGCGATCCCATGGAAATCGGCGCGGCCGGGCGCGGATGGTACACCAAAAACAGGGGAATTGTGCCGGCACCCGGGGTACCGCAAAGGCACGTATTCGACAGTGGCGTGACGAACTCCAATGGCGCGCCGGGCGGCCTGATCACGTCCGGCCCGCTACGCGGCACAACCTTCACTGACGCGGGAAGTCCAACGGTATTCCATTATGGGGATGTTGTCGGACCCGCTTTTCAACATGGCGGTGACGGTATTCTCAATCCCAGCATCCTGCCGAGCGGGATAAAGCGCAAGTCCGGCTATGGACGGATCAGCTACGAATTCTCTGACAATGTGCGCGCCTATGCCGGCATTTCCTATAATGAAACGCATACGCGGAGCGGCGGTGCCCAGAGTGGCTATCCCTATTTCGTCGGCCAATATCAGTTGACCATCTTCAGCGGCAATCCGTTTTTGCCGCCCGACACTCAGGCGGGGATGATCACAAATGGCCTCGCTTCGATCCCGTTGGGAAAGCTAGTCACCACCAATCCCACCTATAGCGACGTGAGGAATAAGGCATTGCGCGTGGAGGCCGGGATCGAAGGCAAGATCGGCAATTCTTGGTCGTATGATCTCTATTATAGTCACGCGCGCAGTCGGCAACGGCTGGAGCAGGGCAACGACCCCATTCTGCCGAATATTTTCGCCGCCACAGACGCCGTCATTAATCCCGCGAACGGTCAGATCGTATGCAGGTCGGCGCTGTCGGGCGTAACGCCCGATTGCGTTCCTTATAATCCGTTCGGCGTGGGAACGGCGTCGAAGGCGGCTTTGGACTACATTTTCGGTACCTGGCTGCAGCGCTCCACCAATGACTTCGACAATTTCGAAGCAACGGTGCGTAGTGAGTTGGTCGATCTTCCGGCTGGACCGTTGAAGGTCGCCTTCGGTGCGGCTTACCGCCACGAAACGGATTCGGAGACGCCCAATCCCCTCTCTTACGCCTTTGTGAATTGTACCGACATCAGAGGATGTCCGGCCGCGTTGAATGGCGCGCTGGGCCGTTATGTGCAGGGAAGCAGCTCGCCCTGGCGTGGTGGGTTTAGCGTTAGCGACCAATTCATCGAACTGTCCATCCCCGTTTTCGCCAACCAGAAATTCGCGCAGGACCTTACGCTTAATCCGGCGTTCAGGCTGATTGAGTATAAGAGCGGCACGATCGGCACCTGGAAAGTCGGTGTCAATTACGCGCCGTTCACCGGTTTGCGTCTGCGTGCGACGCGCTCCCGCGATGCGCGCGAGCCAGCCCCTTGGGAGCTGTTCACGCAAGGGCCGGTCGGCAATTCCCTCAACATAATCGACAAGGTGTCGGGCGCGAGCTTCTTTGGTCAGACCATCACGACCGGCAATCCGGACCTCAAGCCGGAACTGGCCGATACGCTGACGGTGGGCGCGGTCTATCGCCCATCGTGGCTGCCGGGTTTCAGTGTCTCGGCGGACTGGTACGATATCAACGTGAAGAAAGCGATTTTCGGCGTCGGCGGTCAATTCGTCTATGACGAATGCCAAGGTGGAGATGCCTCCTCCTGCGCGCTGATAACCCAAGTGGCGCCGAACTTTCTGCGAATCAACGCGCCGTTTCGTAACCTGAGCGCGATCAAGACGAGAGGGCTTGACCTGGTCGCCAATTATTCGGCGGACGTTGGGCCTGGCAGTCTCAGCCTGAGCGCGTCTGCCAACCGCCTCGCCAAATATACGATACAAAATGGTGGCGGGGTTCCAATCAGCTATGTGGGGTCGGTGGCACCGCAATCCGCGTTCAACGTCACCACCTTCCCGAAATGGACGGGGACGTTCCGCGCTTCCTACGCCCTCGGACCGGTGAGCGTCACCGGAGACTGGCAATATATTGGGAAGGGCGTCTACAACTCCACGTTCGTCGAGGGCGTGAACATCGACAAGAACCACGTTCCGGCGAAAATCTACACGAATCTCAATATCGACTGGAAGATTCGCGCGCCCAGCGATGGTGAATTCGTGGCTTTCCTGACCGTTAACAATGTATTCGGTGTCGATCCGCCTAACATCCCGAGCCCGGTCACGAGTGCTTTTCAGGTCGTAAGCAGCGGTTATGATCTGCTTGGCCGATATTTTACCGGCGGGGTGAGATTTAAGTTTTGACGACTTTGGCGATAGTGCAGCGAACCATCCTAGATCAGCCGTTTGGGAGCATGAAATGAAAGCCGTTAAAATCTCCGACACTGTTTTGCAGGAACAGGATCTTCCTGGAGCAAAGACGTTTTTCAGAAACTTCATCGGCCAGGCTGGGGTGCTGCAGGATAGTCCGCAAGCCTATCTGGTCAATATCCCGCAACGGGATGATTACGTCCTGCCGCATTTCCATGATGTCGATCAGTTTCAGTTCGTCGTGGAAGGGAGCGGTCGATGCGGAAAGCAGCCTTGGAGCCCAGGGGCCTTCTACTATTCGGACGCCTATGCTTCCTATGGGCCGATCGTCGCTGGCGAGGATGGGCTGAGCTTTCTGACGCTACGCGTCGCCAGCGCTTCGGGTCAGTTCGAAATGCCGGGATCCCGGCATCTTATGCCGGGCAAGCCCGGCCGGGGCGCGACCGGCCACTTGGAATTCCACGCCGTGCCCGGCGCCGGCGAGGCGTCGGAACAGGAAGTGATCTTGTCCCGACCGGATGGGGTCGAGGTCGTGTCTCAGCACCTTGGGCCGAACGCATCGGCGGTCGGGATAATCCCTTCGGCAGGCGGCGGGGCTTATTATGTGATCTGCGCTGGTTCCCTGATCCAAGATGGGAATTCCCTGCCGAAGACGTCGGTGATGTTCGTGGGCGCGGATGAGGAAGCGCCATTGCTGCAAGCGGGGCCGGACGGCGCAGTCATCGCCATATTGCAGTTTTCAAAGCCGAATGCACGCCATGGTTCGGATCCCCGACAGTTGGCGGGACGCGCGTCGGTACGCTATGTTGTCGCCGGCGAGACAAAGCCGACGTGACGATTTGTTGCCGCAAATCATCCCCGCGATGATGCTCCGCTCAAGTCGCGTCGGTCAAACCGGACCGTTGAGCAAACCACCGCGCACCGGTACGATATCGATCAAACCGGATCGTGCGATGGAGTGACGTTTGAAGCTTAGCCACATTCGAAACGTCTTGGCGGTTGCGGAAGCGGGCAGTCTGCGTGCGGCGGGGCGCAGACTGGGAATCACGCAACCTGCGATAACCCGTAGCATCCGCGATATGGAGAAGGAACTGGGACTGTCCCTGTTCACGCGCGGGGCCAACGGTGTGACGCTTACGGAAATGGGCCGTATTTTCGTCCGCCGCGCCGTCACAGTCGAATCCGAACTTCGACGTGTCCGAGAGGAGTTGGAACAGGCTCAGGGCAATTTCGTCGGGCAGGTTTCGGTGGCGATGGGCGCCGCATCGAGCATCGCCTTAATGCCATCCATACTCCCCGGCTTCAGAAAAGCCTATCCCAAGGCCCTGATAAGGCTGAGCGAAAGCATGTTCCAGGCGATCGAGCAGGACATATTGTCCGGGGAAATCGACTTCTATGTCGGCCCGCTGGACGTCGATCTGTCGTCAACGCGGCTGGTCGTGGAGCGGCTTTTCGACAATAGCCGGTTCGTGGTCGGCCGGAAGGGTCATCCGATGGGCCATGCGCGGACGCTTGCCGAACTTCGCGACGCGCAATGGGTGCGACCGACCTTTTCCAGCCACGATGTCGAGGTGGACTTTGCGGCGATGTTCGAGCGCGCCGGCCTGCCCCAGCCCGAGATCGCGATGCACGCCCGGTCGTCGCTGATGACGCTTCTGGCCGTCGCGCACTCGGACCTTCTAACCGTGCTTCCCCGACAATGGCTGGAATTTTCTACCATGGCCGACGCCATTCAGGTCATCCATCTCGATGAAATTCTGCGTGCCGCCCCGGTTTGCATTGTAAGGCGCGGTGATATGCCGCTGACCCCGCTTGCGGAGCGGCTGTGTGATCTGGTCCGAAGGGCGGGAGCCAATTATCAGGACCGCAGCAATAGGTCGGACTGATATATTTTCGACCGAGCGGCAGTGCACCGCATGATCGGGTGCCATCCGGCGGTCAGCGATGCCGGATCGACATCATATGATCCCGATT
>Ga0207667_10000392_pt1 | contig 59118 bp, 54 predicted proteins | sample KBSCornC52_FD_184301 | JGI IMG/M metagenome (GOLD analysis project Ga0207667, IMG submission 184301) | Corn rhizosphere microbial communities from Kellogg Biological Station, Michigan, USA - KBS Corn C5-2 (SPAdes) (version 2) | ecosystem: Host-associated > Plants > Roots > Rhizosphere > Soil ... | reverse complement strand
TTTGCAAGCGGTCGACGGCGTGGTCTCGGCGCGCGTGCACTTGGCCGCCCCGGAGCACAGCCCCTTGGACGATACCGAGCCGACTCGGCCTTCGGCCTCGGTGTTGATTCGCCATCGTGGCGCGGCGCCGCCCTTGGCCACGTCCGACGTGCAGCGGCTGGTTGCCGGTGCGGTGCCCGGCCTTGCCCCTGGCGACGTCTCCGTCGTGTCCAGCACCGCCGCCGCCAGCGCGCGGCCCGCCGACAAAGAGCTACGGCGGGTGGGACCGATCACGGTGACGCGCGGCTCGCTGTCGCCTCTGCGCTTCGTGGCGGCGGGCGCGGTGGCGCTGAATTTGGCGCTTTTGCTCGCGGTCTTGCTGCTTTGGACGAAGGTGCGCCGGACCGAGGAGGCGTTGGGTCAAGCGCGCACCGAAGGCGGCGCGGCCGCGCGGTGACTGCCCCCGCGGCGACGCCCATCAGCGAGCCGGCCATCGAGCTCCGCGACTTGTGCGTGGGTTTTGCGCGGCCGGTGTTGCGCCACATCGATCTGCAGATCCCGCGCGGCTGCTTGTACGGGCTCATCGGTCCGGGCGCGAGCGGCAAGAGCGTGCTGTTGAAATGTCTGGCGGGTCTGCTTCGTCCGCAAAGCGGACAGGTGTGGGTGCTCGGACGAGACGTGACCCGGTTGGACGAAGTCGGGCTCTCGGCGCTACGCCAGCGCATGGGCATGCTGTTTCAAAACAATGCCTTGTTCGACTTCATGACCGTCGCCGAGAACATTGGCTTTCCGCTGCGCCAGCGCGGCGCCGGTGAGGGCCAAATTCGCGAGCGGGTCGCTGAGCGTTTGGCGTGCGTGGGCCTGAGCGGCTTCGAAGATCGGTTGCCTTCACGCCTGAGCGGCGGCCAAAAAAAACGCGTCGGCGTGGCCCGCGCCACGGTGGCGGCGGCCGAGCTGGTGCTCTACGACGAGCCGGCAGCCGGGCTCGATCCGGTGACGTCGCAACGCATCTTCGACCTCTTACGGGCCGAGCAGCGCGCGGCCGGCGCCACCGTCGTGATGGTGTCGAGCGACCTCGATCGGCTGCTTCCCGTCACCGATCGCATCGGCGTCTTGCTCGACGGCAAGCTCGCCTTCGACGGCTCCGTCGAAGCCGCTCGCAACAGCGACAACGAAGCCGTCCGCCAATTCGTCACCGGCAGCCCCGACGGCCCGCTGTAACGGCTCTGCGTGGACCCAGATTTTTTCACAAGAAGGACAGAAGGGCAGAAGAACGAGCAGGTGGGGCGCTGCAGCGTCCCGTCTCTCGCGTCGCGCAGCGAGGTACCTGAACGGCTCCGACCACCGGAACGCAAGTGCGTGGTCGGTGCGGCGCCCAATCAGGCCTTCTGCCCTTCTGCCCTTCCTGTGAAAAAATCTGGGTCCGTTATAGCGACTTGAGGTAGCGCAGGCTGGTGGCGATGGCTTCGAACGGATCGGTGAAGCCGCGATCTTGCTCGACGATGTACCACTCGCAACCGGCCGACTCGGCTTCGCGCAAGATGGTCGGAAAGTTGAGGTTGCCCTCGCCCAACGCGGCCATAATCGGCTCGTTTTGCGGGGTGATGGCGTAGTCTTTGAGGTGCAAGAGCGGCAGCCGCCCGGAAAGGCGCGCACAGTAGCCGGCCGGATCTCCCCCACCCGCCTGCACCCAATACGTGTCGATTTCGCCGTGCACCATCACCGGATCGGTCCGCTCGTACAGCCAATCCAAGATCGCCTTGCCCCCGAGCTTCCTAAACTCGATGGCGTGGTTGTGGTAGGTCAGAAGCTGCCCGCGCGAGCGCAGCACTTCGCCGGCGTGGCTCAGCTTGTCGGCTAGCTCGAACACCTGGTCGAGCGTGTCGAGCGGCGTGTGCGGATACGGATACGCGGTGAAGCGGCAGCCCAGTGTGCTCAAGGTGTCGGCGACCTTGTTCGGCTCGTCGACGATTTCCCGGCCGTCTTCGTGCGTGGCGCAAATGCCCAAGCCGGCGGCGTCGGCCAGCCGCTTCACCTCCGCGCTGGAAATTGGTCCGAGCCCGCTCAGCTGCACGTGCTCGTAGCCAATCTCGCGCACGCGCGCGAAGCTGCGTGCCACGTCCTCGGCGGTCTTGAGGTGGTCACGCAACGTCCAGAGTTGAAGCGCGATCCTTCGCGAATCGAAAGCCATGGGGAGCGCCACCATACACCGGACGGCGCGCTTGGCGGTAGCGGCTCCGAAGCTGTAGTCTGCGCCGGTGAGCACGAACGCCGAGCCCGAAGCTGCCGCACCGACGTGGTCGGCGCTGTTCGGCGGCGTCTCGGACATCGTAGCCATCGTGGGCGCCGAAGGCGTGTTGATGTCGCGCATTTTGGGGCGCACCCTGAGCGGCTCGGTCGACCGCGCCGAGCTGATGCGCAGCCTGTACCGCATGGGCCTGCGCTCGGTGCCGATTGTCGCGGTCACGGCCCTGTTCGTGGGCGGCATCATGGTGATCCAGGCCGCGCCCATCGTCGAGCGCTACGGAGCGCACGGGCTGCTCGGTTGGGGCGCGGGCTTCGGCACCTTGCGCGAGGTCGCGCCCTTGCTCACGGCGTTGATGATCTCCGGCCGCGTCGGCGCCAACAACACCGCCGAGCTCGGCACCATGACCGTGACGGAGCAGGTCGACGCCCTACGCGCCATGGCCATCGACCCCATCGGCTATTTGGTGACGCCGCGCTTCTACGGCATCGTGATCACGCTGTTCTTGTCGACAATTCTCGCCGACGTGCTGGCGCTGCTCGGCGCTTCGATCGCGGGCCGGGCTCTGCTCGGCGTCGACCCCGTCGTGTTCTACAATGGCTTGACCAGCGGGCTGCTCGGCATCGGCGACATCGTGCACGGCTTGATCAAGAGTGCGGTCTTCGGCATCGCCATCGCTCTGTCGAGCTGCCACTTCGGACTTGCGACCGAGGGCGGGGCCCCCGGTGTCGGCCGCGCCGTCAATTCCGCGGTCGTGGTCAGCGCAGCGGGCATTTTCGTGATCGATTACCTCTTGTCCTTTGCCATCTCATGAGTGACGGCGCGACCGCTAGTGCCGAGCCGGGCCTCGGCGTGACCCTGAGCGAGATCTATCGCTTGCTGAAGCTCACCATTCGCTGCTGCTTGGAGGGCGGGCTCGAGCGCGGCTCGGTGCTGAGGCAAATGTACGAGATCGGCAATCGCTCGCTGGTCTTTCTGTGCATCGTGATGGGCTTCATGGGCATGATCTTGACCTATCAAGCCGCGCTGCAGACGCAGCGGGTGGTGCCGGATCTCAGCCTGTTGGGCGCTACGTTCCTCGAGCTCTTGGTGCGTGACTTGGCGGCGTCCATCTGCGCTTTGATGCTGGCGACGCGCGTCGGCGCCGGCATCGCGGCCGAGATTGGCTCGATGGTCGTGACCGAGCAGGTCGACGCCTTGCACATGTGCGGCGCCGATCCGATAAAGCACCTGGTGTGTCCGCGGTTCCTCGCCAGCCTGGGCATGTTCGTCATGCTGGTGGTGCTGGCCGCGTGCGTGGCCGTCGCCACCGGCGCCTGGACCGCGTCCGCTTTTTTCGGCCTGAATCCCCGGACTTTCCTGAATTTGTCGCTGCTGTCGGCCCCCGACGTGATCATCGGCTTGACCAAGTGCGTGGCCTACGGCGCAGCCATCCCGATCATCAGCGCGCACGCCGGCTTGACCGCCTTCGGCGGGTCCGAAGGCGTGGGCTCCGCCACCACCCGCGCCGTGGTCGGCTCGTCCTTGGCCGTCATCGTGCTCAACTTCTTGATCAGCGGCACCGGCTACGTGATCTTCGGTCCGTAGCTCAGCGCGGGCGGCGACGCACTCGTTCGGATGACACATACAGCGGCGACTCGAAGTAGCTGCTAGCCAGGTTCAAGAACGAAAACGGCTCACCCTGAGCTTGCTCCAGGGGCCCCAAGATCGCCTCCGACAAGCTCAAGCCGACCCCGAGCACGAAGTGAGTGCTCTTCTCGTCGGCGTGCGCGTAGCGCGGAAACCCGCGCGTGTAGTAGCCGGCCAGTAGCTCGAAGTAGCGAAACGGAGTGCGCTCGAGGCCGGGGACCCCTGCGAGCTTGAGCGCGCCGAAGAACTTTTGGCCCTGATAATCGATCATCGGCTGGAAGGACCGGCCGCCAGATGGGTAATAAAACAGCCGAAAATCGCATAGTTTCCGGAAGCCCGGAAACCGATTGCGCAGATAGGACAGCGTCACCCCTACCCCGTCCATAATCGTGTCCTCGTAGGAATAACCATGGTCGACGGAGTAGCCGTCGAAAAACTCGATGTACTGGTAGAGCAAGGTACTGAACAGAGGTGGATACAGCGAGCTGACCCAGTGGCCTTGATGGGTCGCCCGCAGCCGCCAATACAGCAGCTCGCTCGTCATGTACGAGCCGTAGGCATGGCCGAGCTTGTCGAGGCCGCCGCTGCCGGTGTTCATGCCGAACCAGCCTTCCGAATTGAACCGGAACGACGCCGAGCCCCACTTCCAATCCTTGAAGCCGGTGTACGTGATCAGCGCCACCAGCCCCACGGACTCCAGCGGAACACTGGCGGCCGCATCCAGCAGCCCCACGGACTCGAAGCGCGGCGGCGTTCGCGCTCGCCCGCTCGGCCCGAGCCAGGCGGGCGCCGCGGGCGGTAGCGCCGGGGCAGAAGCCGTCGGCGGGAGCGTCGTCGAGGCGGGCTCGGCGCGCGCCAACCCCGAAGCCAGAACGCAGGCCAACCCGGCGGAAATGACCGGTGCCCTCAGGGCCATCAAAAGACCCACTGGGCGCGCAGTCCCCGTTGCACCGAGCGCGCGGTCAGCTCGAAGCCACCGACGTTCGAGCGAAAACGCCGCACCCCGAGCTCGAGCCCGAGGCTCAGTCCCGGCGTCGGGGCGATGCCCAAGGTGCCGGCGTAGCGCAGCACGTCGCCCTTCGCCGGCACGTCGGTGGTCAATTGCTCAGGATGTCGATCCAGGCCGTCCTGCGAACGGTACGCCCCGTACATCAGCTCGAAGCCGGCCCGCAGCGGCCCCAGCGCGAGCCTGCTGGAGACGTTCAGGGCGCCGCCCCAACCGTAGAAATAGCCTTGTCGGTGCAGGATGTGCTTCGTTCGCTGATCCAGGTTTTCGGCCGCCCACGGGTAGAAGGCTTCTGCGCCAATTCCTGCGAAGCTGGGCTGGATCCGCGCCGAGCCTTCCCAGGCCACGCCTGCGCGCAGGGCGCGAAAATCCGCCGCAAGCCCGGGTAGTTGCCAGGCCCCGTACTGCTCGCGCCGATTCGGGTCGTGATAACCAAGCTCGGGCTCCGGCAGAGACACCGCCTTTTCGACGCTGCCGTAGCGATTCGCAGATGAGCGCAGATATTCGTAGCCCGCGCTCGTGCCGATGGTCACTGATTCGCCTTGCAGCCGTTTACCGACGCGCGTGAAGCGCTGCGCGTGGTAGCCCGCCAAGATGGTGTCCGCGGAAACCAGCAAGCCGGTCCCGTAGCGCGACAGCTCCGTTTGCAGCGCAAAGCTCGAGACCTCGGCGCCCCAAAACGCGCGACCGCTCGAACGCGGGCGGCCATAACCCTGGAGAGTTACCAGGCGCCCCGCCACCCCCAGCTCGTAGCGGGCGTAGCGGGCCTCGCGTGGCGCTCGCACCTCGAGCACGCCGTAGTGCACGACAAATTGGTGCCAAATTTCGCTCGAAAAACCCAAATTATCGTGAGTCGACACGGGCGGCGGGGCGCGTCCGTCCAGGCTTCGATCGAGCGCGACCCCGGTGCCCAGCGTCCAGCGCGCCACATCGGCGACCCACGAATTCTGGTGCCCCGTGTCGAGATAGAGCCCGAGCTTGTAGAAGAACTCGCCCAGCGGCAAGCCCGCGCTCGGCGTCACCAGCACGTCGTTGACGCTGACCTTCTCTTTGAACTCGATCACGAACTCCCAAATGAACGAGGTGAGAAAGCTGTAACCGAAGGCGCCGAGCACGCTGTGATGGTTGGCGCGGGCAAAGCTGTAAGAGAGCCCGCCCGTCGCGGGGTGCCCCAAAAAGTTCACACCGATGCTGTTGTTGTCGAACACCCACGCCGAGCCGTCGAAGCGCGACAACGGCCGCGGGTTATCCCAGTCGGCCACGTTGCGTTTCATCAGCAGCCAGTAGCCGGCCGTGCCCAGCACCAGCCCCCCGCCCATCTCCAAGAAGGCCCGCGCGTGATGCGGGGCAAGGGCGGCTTCGTCCTTCGGGCTCCACGCCACCGGCGCGGGCTCGATCGAGCGGGTCTGAGCCAGCGCTGAGCGCCCAGGCGCCGCCACGACGCCCGCAAACCCGGCAGCCACCAACAGCCAACGCCGCATGCGCCGGCGGCTTTACTTGGCCCCGAGCCCGGTCCCCAACGGCGCCTTGCTACACCAGGCGTAGCAGCACTCCGACAACCCCTGTCCGCGTTTATCGGCCGTCGCTTGTAGATCGAGGGCAGCGGCTTTGGGCGGAGTGAATGCCACGCCCGGCGGCGGCACGACGGCGGCCGAACAGCCCTCGTTCGGCGCGGCGGCAGCGTCCGAGACCCCCGCTTCCGCGGAGCTGATACACAGCCGCTCGCGCATGGCGTTCGGCTGCTGACACGACGTCTGGTCGACCTCGTCGACGTCGCCGACCGCCAAAGTCGAGCACCACGAGTAGCAACAGGCATGGCCGGGCGGCACGCGCTTGCGCGTCCACTCCGTGCGCGGAATGTCGAAGCGCGCCCAACTGGAGGTGGCAGGAAACGTATTGCCCTTCACGCCCACGTTGCTCGGACACGTCTGGTAAGGCTCCGGCGCCGGCTTATCCGAGCTGAACGGCAGCAGATCATCGCAAAAGTACTCGCGGACCTCGTTCTTGTGGCAGGGCGGCGGCGGGCCCGACAGATCTTCCCCCGCTGTTTCCGCGCCTTTTTTCTGGCTGCCGCTGCACGCGGCGGCCAGCCACAGCGCCCCTAGCCCTGCAAACAGCGGAAGGACTCGTGAAGAGCGCACCCTGGTCGAGAAACCCATGGATAGTTCGCTACTTTGCCCTAGGTCCCGCGTCAAATCTGGCAAAGTAGCGGCCGCTTGATCTCCTTTCGGGACGTAAAAAAATCGTTCGGCGACCGCCGCATCCTCGACGGCGTCAGCTTCGACGTGAACCCGGGCGAAGTGTTCTTCGTGATCGGCGCTTCGGGCGTGGGCAAGAGCGTGCTGATCAAGCAGCTGATTGGCTTGCTACAGCCGGACACCGGCGAAATCTGGCTGGACGGCGAGGAAGTATCGCGCTTCGACGAGCAGCAAATGTACGCCGTGCGCAAGAAGTGCGCGATGGTCTTTCAGCACTCGACGCTATTCGACTCGATGAGCTGCGTCGACAACGTGGCCTTGCCGCTGCGCAAGCACCGCGGGCTGTCGGAGGACGCCGCCCGTCGAGAAGCCCTCAACCTGCTCGATCAGACCCAGATGCGTAAGTTCGCCCAACGCTTCCCGAACGAGCTGGGTGACGGCATGAAGAAGCGAGTCGCCATCGCCCGCGCCCTCGGCTTTCAACCGAGCTACGTGCTGTTCGACGAGCCCACCACCAGCCTCGACCCAGTGAGCGCCCGCCGCGTCGACCGGCTGATTCGGGACCTGTCCGACCGGCTCAAGGTCACGAGCATCGTGGTGTCGCACGATTTACCGTCAATCTTCGGCATCGCCGACCGCATCGTGATGCTGTACAAGGGAAAAGTGCGGCTCCTGGGCACTCCATCCGACTTCAGGCGCACCGAAGACCCGGTGATTCAGCAGTTCATCAACGGCCGCGCCGAGGGGCCCATCGAGTGAGTCAACGATCCATCGAAGTCAAAGTGGGAGCGCTGATCTTGGTCGCGCTCGGGCTGTTGGGCGCCTTCGTCGTGGTGATGGGCGGGCTCAGCTTCGAGCCGACCTTGACCGTGTACGTGACCTTTCAGAACCCGGGCGGGCTGCAGGCGGGCGCGCCAGTGCGCATCTCGGGCGTCAAGGTCGGTCGCGTCAGTGAGCTCGAGTTTCGCGGCGGGCAGGTCGACCCCAAGACCCACGAGCAAGAGCCGCCCATCCGCGCCGTCGCTCGCATCGAGCGGCGCTACCAAACCGCCATTCACGACAACTCGCGTTGGTTCGTCACCAGCCAAGGCGTGCTGGGCGAAATGTTTCTCGCCATCGAGCCGGGCTCCGCCGACCGGCCCTCGCTGGCCGACAACTCCACCGTGCAGGGCATCAGCCCGCCCCGTCTCGATCTGCTCCTGAGCGAGAGCTACGAGCTTTTGCACAAGGCGTACTTGGGCGTCGCCAACAACGAGCAAAAAATCTCAGAAACCTTCGACGGTTTGCACAAAACGTTGCGCGCCAGCGGTAGCTTCTTCGAGCGCAACAGCGACAAGCTCGACCGCATCGTCGACAACGTGGACAAGCTGTCGACCGAAGCCAGCGATACCGTCAAAGCCGCCCGTGAGCGTTACGTCGACGGCCCGCAGGTCACGCGCATCTTCAACGACGTCGAGCGCAGCAGCAAAGTACTGGCCGAGAACCTACCCCCGATCGTCGAAGACGGTCGCAAGGTGTTGTCGGACACCAAGAAGATCACCGGCAAGATTTCGACCGACGAGCAGCTGGCTCGCCTGGACGCCATGACGCGCGATTTGGCCGACGCCAGCGGCCGCGCCAAGAGCTTGGCTCAAGACGCCGAGGGCCTGATGAAGCACGTCAAATCCGGCAAGGGCACGGTGGGCGCGCTGATGATGGACGAGGCCGTGTACGACGATCTGCAGGAGCTCATCCGCGATCTGAAGCACAACCCGTGGAAGTTCTTCTGGAAGGAATGAGCGAGGGTTAAGGGGGCGCGCCGCCGTCCGGCGCGGTGCCGGCGCTGCCCGCGGTGCCGCTGGTGCCCGCGGTTTCGACACCGCCGGTGCCGGCGTTTCCAGTCGTTCCAGCGCTGTCGGTTCCGCCCGAGGTGCTGCCGCCGGCGCCCCCTTTGCCGCCCGCGCCGGCCTTGCCGCCCGCGGCCTTGCCGCCGGTGTCCGTGCCGGCGGTGTCGGCGCCGCCATTCGTCGTGCCGCCGTTACCAGCCGCGCCCGTGGCCGCGCCGGCGGTCGCACCACCGCTACCGGCCGCGCCCACACCGGCCGTCGCGGCGGGCGGGCCTTCGACCATCGAGATGAGCGGGGTCGGATCCGTGCTGCACACGCGGTGAATGTCGTCCGCCGTAGGCGCGACGCAGATCATGCCGGCTTGGCAGTCATCGTCTCGAAAACACGTCGCGCCGGCGCCGCCCAGCTTCTGCGGACCTCCGCAGGCCGCGGCCGCGACGAGGACCAGGCTCAGCGCGCGCAGTCGGTTCAAGCGCTCTCCAAGGTCAAGAGTAGCTCGCCCTCTTCGACGCTGGCACCTTCGGCGACGGCAACGCTCACGACGCGACCCGCCTCTGGCGATTCGATGGGCATCTCCATTTTCATCGACTCCAAGATGACGAGAGTCTGATCTTGAGTCACGGTGTCACCCGCCTTCACCAATATCTTCCAAACCGTGCCAGTGATGTGCGCCTGCACCTCGGTCGCCATCATGCCACTCTAGAACAGCCCTGGCCCCTCGGGGCCACCCCGCTCGCGTCACGCGCTCCGCACGGCGCCCCGTTCGAATTGGCTACGATGTCCTACACTGTAGGTTCTACGTAAACCCAAGGACCGAGAAACCTGCTGGTCCAAAGCTGACAGGACTGGAAACCTCCGTTACATTCACCCTTCCCGCCCGGCACGACCGTCCGGCTTGACGAGATCGCTCGTGGGTTGGTATTCGCCTCCACGCGACGCGGGACCGCCCTCCCTAGGAAATACTCATCGAATGGCCGAACAGAAAGAAAGCTCGGTTCTCTTCTCTCTCAAGGAGCTGATGAACCTTGAGGAAGATCGCATCAAGCAAGAGGAGGCCGACAAAGACCGTCGGGCTCGCCAGGAAGCTGATGCGAAGGCCGCGGCTGAGCGCGCGGCACGCGAAGCCGAAGAGCGTCGCATCCGCGAAGAAGAAGAGGCCCGCCGCTTGGAGGAGATGCGCCGCAAGGAAGAGCAGGCGCGCCTCGAAGCCATCCGTCACGGTGAGATCGAGAAAGCCAAGGCCGAGGCCGAGCACAAGTCCCGCATGGAGGCCCTCACGGCCCAGCAGGCGCACGAGCAGCAGCTGGCCGCGCTCAACAGCGATCAGGGCAAGAAGCGCCTGAAGATGTTCGTCGGCATCGCCGTCGGCGTGCTGCTCGTCGCCGTCGTGGGCGGCGGCATCGCCATGAAGAACGCCGCCGAAAAAGCGGAAAAAGAAAAAGCCGCGGCCGACGCGCGCATCGCCGCCGCCGAGGCCGAATCCAAGCGCCTGAAGGACACCTTCGACGCCGCCCAAAAGCGCGAAGAAGAGCTGAAGAGCTCGCTGGCCAGCGCCAAGGACGAAGCGACGCGCGCCAAGCTCGAAGCCGAGCTCAGCAAAGCAACCGAGCAGAAGAAGCAAGCCGGCGCAGCCATTCGCGGCGGCGGCGGCGGTGCCAAGCCGTCCGGTGGCGCGGCAAAGCCCTGCAACTGCCCGCCTGGCGATCCGCTTTGTTCTTGCTTGTAAGTTGAGGCCCCGCCGCGGACCGGTACGTCGAGCTCTCACCGCCCGGCGACTCATGCTAGGCAGCAGCCATGCGTGACCGGCTGGCGTTTGCTCTCGACTACCCCACCTTGGCTGAGGCCGAAGCCGGCGCTGCCCGGGTGGCGGATGTCGTCGGGGTCTTGAAGGTGGGGCTCGAGCTGTTCGTGGCCGAAGGTCCCCCAGCGGTGAAGCTCGGGCGCAAGCTCGGCAATCAGGTGTTCCTCGACCTCAAGCTCCACGACATTCCCGAGACCGTGGAGCGCGCGGTGGCGACCGCCGGGCAGCTCGGCGCCAACCTGCTCACGCTGCACGCAGCCGGCGGGCCGCGCATGCTGGAAGCCGCCGCCAATCGCGCTGAGCGCGAAGGCGCTGGCCTGAAGCTGCTGGCGGTCACGGTGCTCACCTCGCTCGACGCCGCCGACCTGCAAGCAACCGGAGTTGCGGCCAGCCCCGCCGAGCACGTGCTCACGCTCGGCAAGCTCGCTCGCGCTGCCGGAATTCATGGCCTGGTTTGCTCGACCGCCGAGGTCGCGGCGCTTCGCCGTGCGCTCGGGCCCGACGCCATCTTGGTCACCCCCGGCATTCGTCCCGCCGGCGCTGCCGTCGGCGACCAAAAACGCGTGGGCACGCCCGCATCCGCCCTGCGCGACGGCTCCAGCCTCCTGGTCGTCGGTCGCCCCATTCGCGACGCCGCCGATCCCGCGGCGGCCGCCCGGAGCATTCTTACGGAAATGAGCGGAGCCCTTGCGCCGCAGGCCTGAGCTCGGCCGCTGGCCGCAGCGCGAGCGCCCGCAGCTGCCGGACGTTCCCGGCCGCCTGGTGGCGGGCCTCCAGCCAGTGCGCGAAGCAATCACCGCTCACGGTCGCGCCGTCCACCGCGTCAGCGTCGAGCACGGCGACAACCCGAGGCTCGAGGCGCTGGTGCGCTTCGCCACCGACCACGGCGTGGCCGAGGTCACGCGCGAGCCGCGCCTCCTGCTCGACGCACTTACTGAAGGCACGGTCCATCAAGGCGTGGTCGCTTGGGCACCGACGCTCGAGCTGCTCGACTTTGCCGAGCTGCTGGCCGACCCCGCCCTGCTCGGCATCGTGCTCGACGGCATCTCCGATCCGCAGAACTTCGGAGCGGTGGTACGGAGCGCGGTGGGCATCGCCGGCGCCGCCGTCATTTGGGGTGAGCACGCTTCGGCGCCGCTCAGCCTCGCGACGTTTCGCGCGTCGGCCGGTGCCGTCGAGCATGCGCGCCTCTGTCGCGTCCCCTCGCTCACCGCAGCGATCACCGAAGCGGTCGCCAGCGGCGCTCAGGTCGTGGGGCTCGACGCCCAGGCCGACCGGGCGCTTCACGAGCTCGATCTGACCGGCCCGACCTTGCTCGTGCTCGGCTCCGAGGGCGAAGGCATGAGTCGCTCGGTGCGCCGCTCGCTGAGCGCGACCGCGCGCCTGGCGCAGTCCGGTCGGATCGGCTCGCTCAACGCCTCCGTTGCCGCGGCCATCGCGCTGTACGAAGCATCGAATCAGCGTGTAAAAACGAAGACTTCTGCACCGTAGCTCGCGTTTCACACCAACGTCGGTCACTTACTGAACGGGTGCCCTGTAGGTAAGGCGGCCCTTTTCTCTTCAGTGGAACGCCGGTTTCGCGAGCAGCGAGCGCGTAATCCCGAGCAGTTCGGATCACTTGCCGATCGCAGCTCGCGCCCGAGGCGAGAGAATCGACTCACTGATCAGGCAGCACTTGAGGTTTGGGGCCCTCCGGCTGCAACCTCGCGAAGTTACGCGCGAAGCACGCGCTCGAACGCCGCCAGGGCCCGTTCGACATCTTGGCCGGTCGTGGTGTCGCCCAAGCTGATGCGCACGGCAGCGCGAGCGCGTGGCACACCCAGCATGGCGCTGATGATCTTGGACGCTTCGGTCGTCCCCGCGCTGCACGCGCTGCCGCTCGACACTGCCACCCCGAGCAAGTCGAGCGCGGCCACCAGCTCGTCCCCAGCCCGGCCCGGAAACGAAAGGTTGCTCACGTGGCCGAGCCGCGGCGCTTCGGCGCCGTTGACCAGCCCCCCCCGACGAGTCAGCTCGAGCTCCAAACGATCGCGCAGCTCGGCCAGCGGACCTCGCTGCGTCTGCGTTGCCCGCGCCCAGGCCGCTGCAACCCGAAAGCCAGCGGCGGCCACCGGGTCGACGGTCCCGGGTCGACGCCCTCGCTCTTGGCTCCCACCCAAGAGCAACGGTTTGGGCGCGCGCTCCGGCCGATGGACCAACGCGCCGATGCCCTTGGGTCCGCGGATCTTGTGCGCCGCCAAGCTGAGCGTGTCGGCCAAAGCCAGCGTGGCAGCAGGCAGCTTGCCGACAGCCTGCACCGCGTCGACGTGGAGCCGGGCGCCGGCCCGCGCCGTTGCCGCCGCGATGGCTTCGAGCGGTTGAATCACCCCCGTCTCGTGATTGGCGGCGGCGACGGCCACCACCGCCCCTGGCGGCAATTCATTAAGCGCTTCCGTGACCGCCTCGGCGGCCAGGCAACCGCTGCTCGGAACCGGCAGCCAGCGCACGGGGCGCCCCTCGGCCTCCAACGCCTCCGCCACGCGCGTCACCGAAGGGTGCTCGAGCTGGCTGGTGACGAGCGCCGGCGCCCGGTGCAGCGCCAGGTTGTTCGCCTCCGTGCCACCGGAGGTGAAGATCACGTCGCGCGCGCTGGCGCCGACCAACAGAGCAATCTCTTCGCGCGCAGTCTCGACCACGTCGCGGGCGGCGCGGCCGCTGCCGTGCACGCTGGCCGGGTTGCCCCAGGCCGTGCGCGCCGTTGCGGCCATCACCTCGACCACCTCCGCCAGCGGCGGCGTGGTCGCGTTCCAATCGAGGTACACCCCGGTCGTCACAGCGGTCGCGACGGAGGCTCGCTGGCGGGCCCAGCTCGCTCGGGGATAACGAAGTAGAAGGCCGCACCGTTCAGGCGCACACCCATGATTTCTTCGTTGGCGGGCGAGGCCACGCGCACGTCGCCGCCATGGCCGCGCGCGACTCCGCGCACGATGGCCAGGCCTACGCCCGTGCCGCCGAACGAGCGCGTCGGCGAGCCGTCGACTTGATAAAAGGGCTCGAACAGCTTGCCCACTTTCTCGGGCGGAATGCCGGGCCCTGTGTCGGCCACGCACACCTCGAAATGACCGCTGGGCAAGCGTCGCAAACGAACGCCGACAGTGCCGCCCTCGGGCGTGAACTTGGTGGCGTTGTCGAACATCTGATCGAACGCGCGCGCCAGCCGCTCCACGTCACCCGTACCCACCATCGCGCCGCGCTTCGGTAAATCGGCCACCAAATGGATGCGGCCGTCTTCGAACGCGGGCTGGCGCGACGCCTTCTGCACCAGCTCCGCCAAGTCGTATTCGCGCTGCGCGAAGCGCATTTTGCCGGTTTCCAGCGCCGTCACGTCGAGCAGGCTGTCGATGAGCCGGCGCAAGCGGTGCACGCAGTCGCTCATGGCGCGCAGGCTCTTCCGCTGCGGTGTCGTCAGATCGCCGAGCTCGCCGTCGATCAGCAGCTTCAGATAGCCGACGATCGGCGTCATGGGGGTCGCCAGCTCGTGCGAGATGTTGCGGTAAAATTCCTTTTTGGCTTGGTCCACTTCCAGCAGGCGCTGGTTCATGCCGGAGAGCTCGGCGACCTTGGCCTCCAAGTGGCTCACGATGCGCTGGCTCTGGAGGCGCAGGCGCTGACCGGTAGCGTCGGGGTTGGTGGTTTCGCGCCAGCCGTCCAAATAGCCGCGCAGCTTGTCGGCGAAGGAGCGGGCGTCGATGGGCTTCTGTAGAAAGCCATCGCAGCCGACGGCGAGGCTGGTGTCGCGGTCACCCTCGGCGGTGATGGCGACGATGGGCATGCCACGCAGCTGGGGCTCGGAACGCAGCCGCAGCGTCACCTCGTAGCCGTCCAGGCCTGGAATAGCGATGTCGACCAGGACCAGATCCGGCCGCTCTTGCATGGCCTTACGCACGCCTTCGAGCCCGTCGGCCGCCTCGACCACCTCGAAGCCAGCAGAAGTCAGCAGCTTCTTGACCAGGAGTCGGTTGGCCGGATCGTCCTCGATATGGAGGATTTTCGCCATGCAGGCTGTCACTATGGCGCCCGCGCGGTATCACCCGCAAGCTTTGGCGCTTTCGAAGCTTGAAATCAGACCGCTATCGTAATTACGTAGGCGCCCCCCATGCCCAAGCTCCTCCGAAGGTTCCAGGTCGTCGGCCTGACCTTGCCCCTGACCCTCGCCGCCTGCGTCGATCTCACCGCGCCCGGCAACGGCGCTCCCCCGCCCGAGCCGGAGCCCTCTGCGGCACCTGCCCAAGCCGAACCGGCGCCTGCGCCGCCGACGCCCGCCCCCGCACCCACCGCGGCCGAGGAGCAGATCGGCACCAGCCATTTGCTGGTCCAATACAAAGGCTCCGAGCGCGCCGACAAGAGCATCACCCGCAGCAAGGACGAGGCGCGCAAGCTGGCCAACGAAGCGCTGGCCAAAGCCAAGAAGGGCCAAGACTTCGCTGCCGTCGTGGGCCAGTACTCCGACGAGCCCGGCGCCAAGGCCCGCGGCGGCGCGCTACCGAAATTCGGCCGCAGCAGCGCCTTCGATCAGACCTTCAAAGACGCTGCATTCAAGCTGAAACCGGGCGAGCTGAGCCCCGTCGTGGAGACCAAGTTCGGCTTCCACGTCATCAAACGGACCGAGTAACCGCTTGTCCGGAGCTCCCGCCAACCGCCGCCGGATCGTGATCGCCGAAGACGATCCGGCGATCGCAGCTATGCTCCAAAAGGTCCTCGCCCAGGACTACGACGTCGTGGTCGCCCACGACGGCCGCACCGCGCTCGCGCTCGCTTCGCAGGCGCCCCGCCCCGCCCTGCTGCTGCTCGACATCATGATGCCCCTGCTGGACGGCCTGGGGGTCGCCGCAGAAGCCAAAAAACATCCCGAGCTGAAGAGCGTGCCGATCATCTTTCTGACGGCAAAAACGGGCGCGACCGACGTGATCAAGGGCATCCAAAGCGGTGCCCGGCACTACATCACCAAGCCCTTCAAAATCGACGACGTCCTGGCCAAAGTCAAAAAGGCGCTGGGCGGCTAGCCATGACAACGCCCGCGGCTTTGAAGCTGCCCCTGGCGCCCAAGGTGGCGTACCCGCTCGCGTTCGCGTCGGGGCTCCTCTACTGGGTCGCGTTTCCTGGCATCGACGTGTGGCCGGTGGCGTTCGTGGCGCTGGTACCGCTGTTCGTCGCGCTCGCGGGGCAGACGTCCAAGCGCGGCTTCTGGATCGGCTGGACCGCCGGCTTCGGCATGACCGTCACCGGCTTTTATTGGCTGAGCTACACGCTGCAGGTTTTCAGCGGCTTTCCACTCCCGCTTTGCTGGCTCTTCCAAGCCATTTTATGCGGCTACCAAGCGGGCCGCATCGGGCTATTCGGTTGGCTCGCCACGCGCGGTGAGCAGCGTGGCTGGGGCCGTGGTCTCACGCTGGCGCTGGCCTTCGCCGCCAGCGAGCTTTTGTTCCCGCTGCTGTTCCCCTGGTTCTACGGCGCCACCGTGCACCAGGTGCTGCCGCTGATTCAGGTGGCCGAGCTGGGCGGCCCGATCGCGGTGTCGCTCGTGCTCCTGGCCTTCAACTACGCGCTGGCGGAGCTGGTGTTGGCGAGGCTCGCCGAGCGGTCGCCCAACCGGCGGGTGCTGGCGCTGGCCGCGGTGCCGGTTTTGGCAGCCATTTACGGCTGGTTCCGCATCCGGCAGGTCGACGCACGCAGCGCCGCCGCCGACAAGGTCGAGGTCGGTCTGGTGCAGGCCAACATGACCCTGATGGGGAAGCGCGAAAACAAGAGCGAGGGCCTGGCTCGCCACCTCAACTTGACCGAAGAGCTCAAAGCCAAGGGCCCGCTCGATCTGGTCGTGTGGAGCGAGACGTCGGTGATGTCCGCCTTCTTGGAGGACGAGGCCAACCACCAGGTTCGCCAGCTCTTCGCGCGCAGGCTGGGCGTCCCGGCGCTATTCGGAAGCGTGTTGGCCCGCCCCGTCTCCGACGCGCGCGAGTTCGCGCTGTTCAACTCGGCGCTGCTCACCGACAAGCGCGGCACCGTCGTGGGCCGCTTCGACAAGCAATATTTGCTCGCCTTCGGCGAGTACCTGCCCTTCGGCGAAACCTTCCCCAAGCTGTACGAGTGGTCGCCCCACACCGGCCATTTTCAGGCCGGAACGTCGTTCAAACCCCTGAGCTTGGGCGACCGGCAAATCGCCGTCGTTATCTGCTACGAGGACGTGCTGCCCGGCTTCGTCAATCGCGAAATGAGAGAGGGCGACCCCGAGCTCATCGCCAACCTGACCAACGACGCTTGGTTCGGCGACAGCACCGAGCCGTGGATCCACCTGGCGCTGGCCAAGCTCCGAGCGGTCGAGCAACGCAAGTTCTTCGTCCGCTCCACCAACAGCGGCGTGAGCGCTTTCGTCGACCCTGTGGGCCGCATCATCTCGCACACGAAGACGTTCGAGCAGGTCTCCCAACGCGCGACACTGCGTTGGCTCAAAGGCAAGACACCCTACACTCTCTGGGGTGACGCTCCGTGGTGGCTCGTCTCCCTAGCCAGCTTCGTGCTCGCATTCCGCCGTCGCCCAGGAAAACCAGCGGCCGAGCCCGCCCCCGACCTCGCGCCCGCCCTCGCCCCCTCCGAAGGCGAGCTGCCCGCCGGTACCTCGCTAGCCGCTGACGAACGAGCGGCGCCAGCCGGTGACGAACGAGCCGCGCCAGTCCTGAACACGCCCGCCGAAGCCTCAGCCACTACCCCGGAGCCGGCCAACGAGCCGCCTCCGGGCCCCAGTAGGCCAGGCTTTCCCAAAGCCGGCGATTCCACGACCTAAATACCCCACCGGGAAGGGTTACCGGACGGGCAGCGAATAACGTGCAACGCTTCCCGTCGATCCGGGTAACCTTACTTTTTCGAGCCAGATGGGTGGTGCGACATTCGCCTCGCTCAGCGATTCTGGCGTCCTCACTTTTCGGAGAGCTCTGACATGCAGACGAAGTCTTCTTATCGCGTGCTGAAATGGACGTTCATGGTGGGCACCATGGTGTCGCTCGGGGCTTGCGTCGTTACGTCGGGCGACGGTGGCGACGACGACTTCAGCGACGGCGGTGAAAGCGGCTCGTCGACGACAGCCGGCAAAACCAGCACCGCAGGTACTGGCGGCTCTACCTCCACGGCCGGCAAGACCAGCACCGGCGGCAGCGCTGGCACGACCACCACGACCGGCGGCGCCGGCGGCGATGGCGGCGCACCTTCCAGCTACGTCCCTGGCCTGTGCCAGGTCGACGATCCCACGCCTACCAGCCTCCCCTCCTGCACCCTCGACGCCAAGGACCAAGACCCGGCGAACGCCTGCCGGACCTGTCTCAAGACCCAGTGCTGCGACGACTGGAAGACGTGCTTCGGTGACAGCCCGACCACCGCTTGCGGCTCGGGCCCGACTGAAGAGGCCGACGGCCAGTTCGAGTGCATCCGCGGCTGCTACCTCGACGACATGAGCGGCAACGACCCCGAGATGGTCCTAGGCGACTGTGAAAGCAAATGCCTCGGCCAGTGCGAGGCCAAGGACACCGACGGCTTCGCGTTGAACGACACGCAGGCCCTGCTCGGTTGCGGCCAGGAAAAGTGCTTGGCTGAGTGCTTCACCCCATGACTTGCGGCCCTCGTCCGGCCAATTGAAACAGCGAAAACAGCGCGCCCGAGGGCTGGTCTCTCGGGCGCGTCCCATTTTGTACGAGAGCCAAGCCGGTTCTTCGCCGGGACGCTCGGCGGCAACGGGTTTCGGTGGTTTTTCGGGCGCGGGTCTTGGCCTCGCGCTGGGGAAAATCGCGCGGCAGGGCGGGCGTGCCTAGCTCCCGTGTGTTAGCGTCTGCGCCAATCATGATGGTCGTTGGCTGCGCTGGTTTTGCTGTTCCAGCCACGCGCTATTTCAAAGAATACCTGTTCGTCGAGGTCCAGGAGACGCACATGGCCGTCCCAGGTCCCGGCACCGTCCGGCGTTGGCGCCGGGAAGCCCCGCAGGGTTTCGAGTTCGCCCTGCTTGGCCCGCGCCAAATCGCCCAAGAGGGCTTCCGCGAAGGCAAAGTGGTCGAAACCGCTCTCAAAACCTTGGGGGAGGTCGCCAAAGAGCTGGAGTCGAAGGCAGCCGTGTTCGTGGCCCCGCCCGACTTCACCAGCAGCCGCGCCAACCGCACCGCCCTGCGTGACTTCCTCAAGAGCGTGAGAAAGCAGTTCGACACCGTGGTGTTCGAGCCAGGCCCCGCCTGGAAGCCCGACGACGCGGACGACCTAGCCGAAGAGACGAACACGCTCTCGGCTCGAGATCCGCTCCATCAGGGCTTGTCCAAGCGCAAGGTCGCCTACTACCGCCTGCCCGGGCCCGCCGGTCACAAGTCCCGCTACGAAGATCCGGCCATCGAAAAGCTGGCCGACATCGCCACCGGCGGCAAGACCCAGGACGCCACGTACGTGTTTACCAACGTAGACATGTTCGCCGACGCCAAGCGCTTCAAAAAAGCCATGGGCGTGGTCTGAGGCCTCGCCGCGCTCGTTGGGCCTAGCTCGGTCGCGGCTCGCGTGCGGGCGCCTCCAGTCTCATTCACCTCGTCGTGGTCCCACTTCCGCGCGCCCACGCCGTAGGCGCGCGCAATTCATCACAGTGGGTGCGGACGACAAACCACCTCGCCCGCCGCTCAACGACGCGCACTTCGCTAGCAGACTTATAAGTCCGCATTTTCGACTCGTGCCCGAACCCCTAAACCTAAGCACCTGCCGGCACTGCGCAGGCGACCCTGGGGCCAACCTCGACCCCCACTTAGCCCGGAAGAAATCGAAGCGGCCGGTCTCGTCTGGGCTGAAACCCGAGCCTCTGTCACGCGCCCCATCAGGCCATCGGGCGGGCCAGTGCTCGACCTTGATATGAGGCGATATCAGGTGATTATCAGGTGATATCACCTAATTCTTGAGTCGCGGAGTGGCGCGCCGCGGCGCATCGCCGTGGCCCTCGCCGTTGCCAGCTACGCCCCCGACGGACGACGGACGACTGCGGGTTTCCAGGAAGCAGTCGTGTAAGCCTCCGCTGCGGGGCAACGCGCGTCCGCCGTGGTTGCGGTAGCCCGGCCTTTTCGTGTCATCCGGGCGACGGTCGCGCGCCGTCACCGCCCGGCTGGGCTTCAGCCGTCGAGCGGCTCGGGCAGCCCCAACAGGGCGCGCCCAAGTGCTTTGCCGAGGCTTCGGGCGGCGTCGCGCACCGCGCGGCTTCTGGACGCAGCGTCGGCGGACGGCGTAGTTCCGGCGGCGAACTGCGCGGAGCGACTGAGGTCGCCGGTATCGCGGCTCGGCTTGGCGTCGACGCGCTCCAACACGTACGCACGACCCACTACCGTGAGCTCCGAGCCGCGCGCGAGCGGCTGGGCGTTGTTCATGGAGCGCACGCCGATGCTGCGCTCGTCGACGCGCAGTACCTCCACGATGACCCGCGGGAAGCCGCTGCCGAGCGCTCCTGCGGGTGCCAGCTCGCTTCGAACCCCGGCGACCGTGTCCTCGACCGCTTCGAAGCTCGCCGTCCCCACGCGGCCGGTGACGACCTCGTAGCGAGCCCCTCCCGATCCCCCATAGACAGGCCCGTAGCCACACCCTGAAAGGCAGGCCAAGACGGCCCCGGCCCAAGCTCCGGCCCGAAGCCAAAACCGAACGCTGGGTCGACGAGTTGCCCCCAGCCCTGGGGTAGCAAATTCCTGATTCACATCCTGCATTTCTGGGCCAAGTTTCACGGGAAACAACAGCCTATCCACATCCGACCAGCCGTTCAGTGGGGCAGGGTTTCCCGCTTCAGCCAACGATAAAATTCACAATCTTTCCGGGCACGTAGATGAATTTCTTCAGCGGCTTGTCGGCGATGAATCGGACCACATTTTCGTCCTTCAGCGACTCGGACTTGGCCTCGTCCTCGCTTGCGTCCTTGGCGAGCTTCACCCGACCGCGAGCCTTGCCGTTCACTTGCACGCCGATCTCGATCACGTCGTCGACGCACAGCGCCGGATCGAAGCTGGGCCAGGGTTGCTCGGCGATCAACTGCTGATGCCCGAGCCCCTGCCATAGCTCCTCCGACAGGTGGGGAGCGAAGGGCGCCAACACCAGCAGCAGCTTTTCCAGCGCGCCGCGCGGCACGCTGTCCAAGCTGGCCAGGCGATTGGCCAAGATCATCATGGTGCTCACGGCCGTGTTGAAGCGCATCGTCTCGATGTCTTCGCCCACCTTTTTGACGGTGCGGTGCAGCAGCTTGCGCGTTTCCTCGTCACCTTCCCCGTCGCTGAGCGACTTTTTCGCGATCGCGTCGACGCGATCGAGGAAGCGCCGGCAGCCTTGGATGCCAGCCGTTTGCCAGGGCTTGGTCTCCTTCAGCGGGCCCATGAACATCTCGTAGACGCGCAGGCTGTCGGCGCCGAACTCGGCCACCACGTGGTCCGGATTCACCACGTTTCCGCGGGATTTTGCCATTTTTTCCAGCGACGTGTGCAGCCTGACGCCACTGTCGGGATGGTGCGGCACGACCTGGGGTTGCTGGCCCTTGAAGACGACGTCAGCGGGCGCCACGTAGCGCGCTTCGACCTTCTCGCCGGCAGTCGTGAGCAGGTTGCCGTCCTCGTCCTTCTTGACGCTCGGATCATCGCCGTCGAGCGAGCGCAGCAGCTTGCCGTTGGCGTCTAGAACCGCGTACCAGCGGTACGACTGGCCCAAAATCATGCCCTGATGCACCAGCTGCTGGAACGGCTCGGGGTGCTTCACCACGCCAATGTCGAACAGCACTTTGTGCCAGAAGCGCGCGTACAGTAGGTGCAGCACCGCGTGCTCGTTGCCGCCCACGTACAGATCGACGGGCATCCAGTCGTCGTACGCCTGGCTGGAGAACGGCTCCTTGTCGTTCGTCGGATCCAGGTAGCGCAGGTAGTACCAACAAGAGCCGGCCCACTGCGGCATGGTGTTGGTCTCACGCGCGAACCATTGGCCATTTTGCTGGAAAAACCGCCAATCTAGCGCTTTTACCAGGGGGCCGGCGGGGTCGCCGGGTGCGTAGTCTTCCAGCTCCGGCAACACCAGCGGCAGCTCGTTTTCCGGCACCGGAATGGGCTTGGAATAGTCGATGGTGTGCGGGTCGCCGCGGCGCGGATCGCCCTCGCACGCCACCGGGAAGAAAACCGGAATGGGCTCTCCCCAGTAGCGCTGGCGCGAGAACACCCAGTCGCGCAAACGGTAGTTCACCTTGCGGTCGCCCAGCTTGCTCTGCTCGATGAAGCGCAAAATGTTCTGCTTCATCTCTGGCGTACGCTGGCCGTCGAACTGGCCGGAGCGCACCGCGATGCCGTCGCCCGTGAACGGCGCCGCCAGCGACTCATGCAACTCGCCATCAGGGCTCACTACCTCGATGATCGGCAGGTCGTACTGTTTGGCGAACTCGAAGTCGCGCTCGTCGTGGGCGGGCACGGCCATGATGGCGCCGGTGCCGTAGGCGCCCAGCACGTAGTCAGCCGTGTAGATCGGAATCTGCTTTTGGGTCAGCGGATTGACCGCGTAAGATCCCGTAAAGACTCCTGTTTTTTCCTTGTTCAGGCCGGTGCGCTCGAGATCGCTCTTACGCGATGCCGCCGCGATGTACTCGGCGATACGCGCCTTCTCGGCCGCCCCTGCCAACGATTGCGTGAGCGGGTGATCGGGCGCGATCACCATGTACGTCGCGCCGAACAAGGTGTCGGGGCGCGTGGTGAAGACGCGGATCTTTTCCGAGCGACCCGCGACGGCGAAATCGACCTCGGCGCCTTCGCTCTTGCCCACCCAATCGCGCTGCTTTTGCTTCGTCTCCGGCCAGTCGAGCGGCTCCAGCTCCTCCGCCAAACGATCGGCGTAGGCCGTGATGCGCAGCTGCCATTGGCGTAGCGGTTGGCGAATGACGGGGTAGTTGCCGCGCTCGCTGCGCCCGTCGATGACCTCTTCGTTCGCCAACACGGTGCCGAGCTCGGGGCACCAATTGACGGGAATTTCCCCCTGAAATGCCAGCCCGCGCTCGAACAGCTTCAGGAAGATCCACTGCGTCCAGCGCACGTACTTCGGGTCGGTGGTATCGACCTCACGCGACCAGTCGTAGGAGAAACCCAAGCTCTTCAGCTGGCGCCGAAACGTGGCTACGTTGTCGGCGGTGTTCTTGGAAGGATGCTGCCCCGTCTTGATGGCGTGCTGCTCCGCCGGCAGACCGAACGCGTCCCAGCCCATCGGATGCAACACGTCGAAGCCGAGCGAGCGTTTGTAGCGCGCCACGATGTCGGTCGCGGTGTAGCCCTCGGGGTGCCCGACGTGCAGGCCCGAGCCCGACGGGTACGGAAACATGTCGAGCACGTAGAACTTGGGGCGGCCGGGGTGGCGCACCGATTTGAAGGACTGCCGCTCTTCCCAGACGCGCTGCCACTTCGGTTCAATCGCTCGATGATCGTAAGCCATTCGCTACGGGCCGATATAGCACCGGGCACCACCCGAGCGGGCCTGCGAAGTACCGGCTCAGCCGCCCTTTTTGCCCTTGCGCTCCAGGCGCTGACGCCGCTTTTCGAGGGCAGATTCGGCCTCGCCGGTGCCAAGCTGCAAGATTTCCAGCGCTCGGCCGGGGTCTTTGACGAAGTGCTCGTACAGCTTGGCCAGCTCGAGGCGGAGCGCGGGGTCGTCCAGGCTTTCGGAGAGCGCCTCGAAGTCTTGGAGGGCACGAGCGCGATCGCCGCGGGCTTTGTGCACGTCGCCTCGCACTTTGAGCGCGGTTTTGGCGCCCAGCTCGAGCGCGCGATCCGCGGCGCGCTCGGCGACCGAAAGCGCGCCGGCGCGCTTCATGGTCCGGGCAAAGCCGACCAGGTCTTCGCCGTGCATCAGATCGAACGGCTCGCCGTATAGGCCGACCAGGGCCGCCATGCTGACGACGTCCCAGGCGTTGTGGTCGACGACCTGGCGCAGCGCTTCTTCGTCGCCCGTGCGCAAGAAGTGGGCATAGCGCGCCGGCACGTCGCCGCCGTCGACGTCCTCGCCCCGCTCGAAACCGAGCACCTCGCTCTCCAAGGTTTTGAGGCGACACGCGCCGAGCCGAGCGCGGTGCAGGCGCCGCCCGATGTGCAACAGGTCCAGATGCGGCAAATCTCCAGGAATTTCCCGGCGATTCATCACGTAGCGACCTTTGAGCAGCGGCCAGTCGAAGGCCTTACCGTTGTACGAAACGAGCAAGGTGCTGCGCGCCAGGCGCTCGGTGAGAATGTCGAGCAGGGCCGGCTCGTCGCCGGGGCTCCTGAGCAGCAGCTGCTCCACGTGCAGCCGCTGCTCGTCGTCGAACCAAGCCATGCCGAGTAGAAACGCGATCGCTCCGGCGCCGCCCAAACCCGTGGTTTCGGTGTCGATGAACAAGGCGCCGCCGAAGTGCAAGCCGGCCAGGGACGGATCCAGCGCCAGCAAGGCCAGCAGCTCGGGACGGCTGCTGTACGCCGAATCGACCGGGATGCGCCCCACGTGATGCGACGGCGGCAGGATGCTGTGGCGGCGGTAAATGGGGCCGTTGGGCGTTTCCTCGCGCGCAAACGGCAACGCGGTTTCGCTCGGATCGGCGGCGCGCCGAGCCGGAGCCAGCGTCAACGGACGCTCGAGAATTTCCGCCATTTTCGAGCGCAGCTGCTCGAGCACGTCACTGACACCGTTGACGGCGGGCGCTTCTGCGCCGCCTTCGCCCGCGGGGGCGGACGGCACGTTCACCGGCGGGGTGGACGGCGTCGGGAGGAACCCGAGCTTGCGCTTGAAGTCCATGGCTACGGCGTCCCACCGGCTAGCTCGAGCACCCGCACCGAGCCCGTGGCGCTGGCCAAGATCAGCCGGCGGCGAGCGGCGTCCCAAATGGGACGTAGCGGCGTCGCGTCGAGCGCGACGGTGTCGGTGGTGCCATTGGCGTAGAGCAAGCGGACTTTGGCCTCGGCTTCGGCGACGGCGAAAAAACCGTCGCCACGCGTGGGCGCCGACAGGCAATCGCTCTTCGCTTCCAGCTCGGTTCCGCGGTCCGACACGGCCCTGACCCGGCCATCTTCACAGGCAAAAATGGCTCGATTGGCGTCGACGGCCAGCTTGGCGCCGGCGCCGAAGGGACTCAACAACGGGGAGCGCTCGTAGCCGTAACCCTTCAGGGTTGCAAAAGCATCGCCCAACACCAACCCGGTTTGCCCGCCGACGAGCTGCGTGGGAGCCGAGCGAGCCCCGGTGGCGGCCAGGCGCAGGCTCAAAGCGCCGCCCGTCGTCACGCCGTACAGGTAGTCGTCTTGGCCCACGAACAGCAGCGTGCCCTTGGCGGTCAGCGAAAGCTCGCTCTTCGGCGCTACCGGCAACGGGAAGACCCAGCGCAAATGCGAGTCGGGGTCGAGCGCGTACAGGCGCTTTTCACTGGTGGCCACGAAGATGCGGCCGCTGGTCGGCTCTTCTACCGGGGGAGCGACGACCCGCCCCTTCACGGTGTAGCTCCAGCGAAAGCCGCCGTCGGCCGCCAGCGCGTGCACGTAGCCGTCGCCCGAGCCGACGTAGACCGCGCCGTCGTGGCCCAGCCCCGGGCGCGCAAACAGCGTGGAAGACGCGGAAAACTGAAACACCGGGCGCGGCGACTCGGCGGCGTTGGCGCTGCGGGCAAGGCCGAGCACCAGGGCACAGCAGCGGAGCCAACGCGGAGACAGCACGGCCGCAAGCCTGCGGAAAACCCACCGCGGGGGCAAGCAGGTATTTGGGTGTGTCGAGCAGCTGCGTGGCGACGCGGCCGGGGGTGACCGTACGGCTTGGGGCGCATTTTTGCTTTCTGCTAGGTTGCGCCCATGTCCCTCAGCGTCTTCGGTCTGACCGGCGGGATCGGCTCGGGCAAGAGCACGGCCGCGGCGCTATTCCGCGAGCGCGGCGTGCCGATCGTCGACGCCGATGCGCTCGCGCGCGAAGCGGTGGCCCCCGGCAGCCCTGGGCTCGCTGAAGTGAAAGCCGCATTTGGCCCGCAAATCCTGGCCCCCGACGGCTCATTGGACCGAAAGGCGCTCGGAGCGCTGGTATTTTCGGATGCCGAAGCGCGCCGTCGCCTGAACGCCATCACCCACCCCATCGTGCGCCGCTTGTCGCAGGAGCGCTTTCGCGAGCTGGACGAGCAGGGCGTCAGGCTCGCAGGCTACGACGTGCCGCTGCTGTTCGAGGTCGGCCTCGACGCGGTGCTGCGACCGATCGTGGTCGTGACGGCGCGCGAAGCCACGCAGCTCGACCGCATCTTGGCGCGTGACGGCATCAGCGAAGCGGACGCGCGCGAACGTATTTCTGCCCAGTTACCGCTCGCCGACAAGCAAAAGCGCGCCGACTACGTGCTCTACAACAACGGCACGCTGGAGGCGCTCGCGGCCCAGGTCGACGCCCTGCTCGAGAAGCTACGCGCCGAGGCGGGCGCGTGAGGCGCGCATTTTCGCGGCTTTTAGCGTGTTTTCCAGCAGACAAGCGATGGTCATGGGCCCCACCCCGCCCGGCACTTTGGTGATGAAGCCGGCAATCGGCTCCGCCGCCGCGAAGTCGACGTCGCCGCACAGCTTGCCCTCAGCGTTGCGGTTCATGCCCACGTCGATGACGGCAGCGCCGGGCTTGACGAAATCGCCCTTGATGATGGCTTCGCGTCCGACGGCGGCGACCAGCACGTCGGCTTGACGGCACACCGCGCCCAAGTCGCGCGTCTTGGAGTGCGCGATCGTAACCGTGGCGTTTTCGGCCAAAAGCAGGGCAGCAATGGGCTTTCCGACCAGGTTGCTGCGGCCCACCACGACCGCGTTGGCGCCGGCCAGCTTCACGCCCGCCTCGCGCAGCAGGCGCAGGCAGCCGGAGGGTGTGCATGAAACCAAGCCGTCGATACCCGCCCACAGGGCGCCGGCGCTCATGGGGTGCAGGCCGTCGACGTCTTTGGAGGGAGAGATGGTCTCGATGACGCGCGTTTGGCTGATCTGAGCCGGCACCGGAAATTGCACCAAAATGCCGTCCACGGTGTCGTCGGCGTTCAGCTGCCCCACGAGCGACAACAGGTCTTGCTCGCTGGTCGACGCCGGCAAACGGTACACCTTGCCGGCCATTCCCACCTCTTCGGCGGCTTTTTCCTTGTTGCGCACGTAGACGGCGGAGGCGGGGTCGTCGCCGACCAACACGACGTGCAGCCCGGGAGCACGACCGTGGGCGGCGCGGAACGCCTCCACGCCGGCCTTCACCTCGTCACGGACCTTCTGCGCTACAGCCTTGCCATCGATGATCTGCGCCATGCCGGGCGGCTCTAGCAGGCTGGGCTAGCGGCGCAAAGAGCTCACCCGGGCGCAGCCAACTCAAGGGCTGACCACGGCCGTGACGACGCTGATCGCACCGGCCACGATCGTCACTTCCACGCTTGCGGTAACGGCGCCGGTCAGGTTGACGGTGACCGGGCTGAGCGCCGTACCGGCCGGTACGTTGCCGAAAAACAGCATCCCGCTGTCGTCGGTGGCGTTTTGGTTGCTGACCCCCACCCACGACCCGGCGGCTCGGTAGGAGGTGACCTCGGCGGTGAGCTTGCCGGTGACGCCGGTGACGGACCTCCGCTTCTCGTCCACGACGCGGAGCACGATTTGGGCTCGATCGAGCGCGCGCTCGGTGCCCGAGGAAGCCAGGAAAATGCCGTCCACGACGCTGCCGTTGGCAACTCCCACGCTGAGCATGGCGGCCGTCGTCGCGCGGGTGTCGAGCGGCATCAAGGTCGGGATCATGCCGGAGCCCCCGTCGGGCACGGTGAAGAACCAGTTGGCGGCGTCTTTCAACACCGAGTCGAGCTGAAACGACTTGCCGTCGTAGCTGGCGCTGACCCGTGCGCCGCTCTGGCCCGTAGCGGAGACCTGCGCCATGCCGGTAAACGTGGACCCGCGATCGAAGTAGTCGTCGTTGAAGGCCAGGATGTCACCGGTGAACGCAGCGACCTCGTCGCCCGATCCGGCGCCGCCCTCACCGTTTCCGCCGGGCGAGCCGGTGGCGGGCATCATCGAGACCGTACAGCGCATCACCGCCGGATCGCAGCCCGGGGCCAACTCGGGGTGGTCCAGCTTCTGTCCGCAAGCAAGGCAGAGCCCCAGCGAGACTGGCAAAACGAACGCGCGCATGCCCCGAAGCGTAGGGCAGGCGCGCGGCCAAGGCCAATTCAGCGGGGAAACAGGCTCAGGCCGCGGCGGCGGCGACAACCGGCTTGCTGAGGCGGGTATGCAAATAGCCGGCGACGCCGATCAGAATGACGCCGATCAGCTGAGACGTGCTGAGGCCCAAGAGTGCGCCGCGATCGTCGTCGCGGAAGAACTCGATGGCGAAGCGGACGGCGGCGTATAGGCCCATGAACCAGATGAAGACTTGCCCGTCGTATTTTTTGCGGCCGTGCAAATACAGCGTCAAAAATACGGCAATCAGCAACGACGCGGCAGACTCGTACAGCTGCGTGGGGTGAACGGGCAGGGACGCGTCGGAAGGCTGCTCCAGCAGCTTGTCCTTCCATTGAGCTTCACTGGCCGGGCTGTGACCGGGGAACGAAAGCGCCCACGGAGATGCCCACACCTTGCCGAAACAGCAGCCGGCCAAGGTGCAGCCCATGCGCCCGAATGCCAGGCCCACCGGCACCACCATGCCGGCCATGTCGGCGCCCTTCCAGAACGGAAAACGATCGGCCTTCAGCAGAAACCAAGCCGCCGCGGACGCGCCGATGAAACCGCCATAGTAAGCGAAGCCGCCGCCGTAGAACTTCGCCCACGCCAGGCAATCCGCCTTCTTTGGCCGGCAGACGCCCTGAACGGCGTTCCACATGCCGTCGTAGGTCGAGACGCATTCGCTGCGGGTGACGTGCCAGTCGACCTTCGAGGGGTCGGTGCACAGGTGGACGTAGTCCCAGAAGTAGCCGTCGGCAAAAACGTGCAGCAAACGCCCGCCCGCCACGCCGGCAAGCAGCATGGCCAACCCCAAGTCGACGATGACGTCCGGATCTTGCCCGACGCGCTTGGCCCAGACGCAGCCCATGATGGTTGCGAACAGAAAGCCAATCAGCAAAAGGACGAAGTAGCTCGGCGCAGGTACCGTGTAGTCGCCTCCGAACGCGGAGAAATCGAGCGTGAACAGGCGGCTCTGCATGGCCGAGACTTTCGAGCTTTATGCGTCGGGCTTCAAGGGCGGAGTCGCATCGGGCACGTGTAGGCCGCCCAGGTCACCGGCCGCGGCGGGGCCAGTGGCCGTCAGCGGCGCCGGGGGCTCCAGCGGCAAGGTTTGAGCGGGCGGGCCGGGGGGTTGCGACGGCTTCACCGCACCACGGCGGGCGGTGAACATGTCCACGGCCATCAAGCCGACACCGATGCAAATTGCGATGTCCGCCACGTTGAAGGTGGGCCAGTGGTTGGTGACCGCCCAGCCCTTCACCGGCTTGGCGATCAAGCGGTTCATCTGCTCGATCCAGTTGGCCTGGTAGTCGATGAAGTCGATCACGTTCGAACGCACGATGCGGTCGGACAGGTTGCCGAGCGCTCCCCCGAGCACCAACGGCAGGCCCCACTTCAGCGCGCGCTGCCCGGGGGTGAGGCGCCCGTACAGGTTGATGATGAACGCGATGGCGAGCAGGCTGACCAACAGGAAGAACGGGCGGCGCACGTACTCGCTGTGGTGCTGAAATAGGCCCCAAGCGCCGCCCGGGTTGTAGGCGAGCGTGAACGCCAGATGATCTTTGACGAGCTCGATGGTGCGAGGCAGCGCGTTCTGCTGCATCAGCGTGATCTCGGCCCACGCCTTGGTCGAGACGTCGAGGACGAGCGAAACCGCCGCTACGATGCCGAAAAAGCGGAACGTCGGCCGGTTGGGCGACGCCGGCGCTTGCGAAGGAGACGGCTCGGGCGTGGCGTCCGTGAGCAACGTCGGCGGAACCCCATCGGAGCTCGGGGCCGGATCCGGGAACGCCTGCGGCTCGAGCGGAGCAGGTGCAGCCGGCTCGGGAGCGGCGCCAATCGCCTCGGGAGCGGCAGCGTCAACGATGGGCCCAGGCAGCCCAGGCGTGCCGTCTTGCGGGTCAGTCATACGGGGAACCAGAGCGCCGTTTACGACAGCTGGTGAGAAAGGGCCAGTCGCTTGCTCTTGCACCGGCCGCCAACCTTTGCGGCGTGAAACCTATTCCGTGGGCCAAAGTAGAGCACGATTACGGCCGGATGACCGGCTTGCTAAACCACCGCACATCTGTTTAGTCTTCGCCCGATGCCTCAGCCTCCTTGGACCAGCCCCACCGGGGTGCGCGCGGTCGTCGATCAATGGCAGGCCAGCGGCGCGGTGAAGCGCTGCTTTACCGCCGAGCGGAGCTTGCCGCCGGCCTCACCGGAATACGGGGCCATTCCGGAAAGCCTGCCCAGCTCGCTGCGGGAAGCGCTCGGACGTCGAGGCGTCCAGTCGCTCTACTCGCATCAGGTGCAGGCCATCGCGGCCGCGCAGAGCGGGCGGCACGTGGTGATTGCCACCCCGACCGCCAGCGGCAAGAGCTTGTGCTTCCACCTGCCGGTGCTGGCCGCGCTGGCCGAAGATCCGACCGCGACGGCGCTGTTCGTCTATCCGACCAAAGCGCTGTCGCGCGACCAAGAGCACAACCTGCGCCAGCTCATGGGTGAAGCGGGGCTCCCGACGAGCGCGATGGTGTTCGACGGCGACACCCCGGGCGACGCCCGGCGCGCCGTGCGCGAGCGCTGCCGCATCGTGCTCACCAACCCCGACATGTTGCACGCCGGAATTCTGCCCAACCACGCCCGTTGGGCCAGCCTGTTTCAAGGCCTGAAATACGTGGTGCTCGACGAGCTGCACACGTACCGCGGCGTGTTCGGCTCGCACATGGCGCACGTGCTGGGGCGGCTGCGGCGTGTGGCCGCCTTTCACGGCGCGCGCCCGACGTTCATCGCCGCCACCGCCACCATCGGCAACCCGCGTGAGCACGCCGCGCGTCTGATTGGCGTCGAGCCGGATGCGGTCGAGCTGATCGACAAGTCCGGCGCGCCGCGGGCCAGCCGCGAGGCGTACATCTACAACCCGCCGGTCGTGAACGAGGACCTGCAGATCCGCGCCAGCACCCTGAAACAAGCGGTGAACCTGGCGGCAGATCTGGTGCGCGCCAAAGTGCCGACAATCGTGTTCGGCCCCTCGCGCAACTCGGTCGAGGTCATGCTGAAATACCTGCGCGCCAAGGTGGGCGACGTCGCGGGCGCGGACGCGGTGATGGCCTACCGCGGCGGCTACTTGCCCGAGACGCGGCGGCGCATCGAAGCCGGGCTGCGCGCGGGGCAGATTTTGTGCGTGGTGGCGACCAATGCGCTCGAGCTCGGCATCGACATCGGCGATCTCTCGGCGGTGGTGTGCGCGGGCTATCCGGGGTCCGTGGCCGGCACCTGGCAGCGCTTCGGGCGCGCGGGGCGGCGCGGCGAAACGAGCATTGCCGTCTTGGTTTGCGGCAGCGACGCCCTGGACCAATACCTGGCGAGGGAGCCGAAATACCTGTTCGAAGCCAGCTCCGAAGAAGCGCGCATCGATCCGGGCAACGTCGAGATTCTGATTCAGCACTTGAAGTGCGCGACGTTCGAGGCGCCATTCGAGCTGTCGGCGCCCGGCGCGCGCCCGGCCGATCCCGAGCCGGCCGCCGGCGAAAGCTACCTCACGCTCGATCCAGCCGCGACGCGCGACGCGCTCGAGTACCTGCGCGGTCACGGGCTCGTGCATCAATCCGGCGGCCGTTACCACTGGGCCGGTGAAGCGTATCCGGCCAGCGCGGTGTCGCTGCGCAACATCGGCTGGGACAACTTCGTGATCATCGACGTGGCCACCAACAAATCCATTGCCGAGCTGGATTTTAGGGCGACCCACACGATGCTGCACGAGCAAGCCATTTACCAGCACGACGCCGAGCAGTACCAAGTGGAACGGCTCGACTACGACAATCACAAGGCGTTCGTGCGCAAGGTCGAGCCCGACTATTTCACGACCGCCCTCACCTACCGCACGGTCAGCGTGATCGAGCCGCGCGAAGGCGCTCAGCTCGGCCGCGCGCGCATCGGCTTCGGTGACGTGAAGGTGATTGAAAAGGTTACCGGTTACAAAAAGATCAAATTCTTCACGCACGAGAACGCGGGCTACGGCGACGTGCACCTGCCCGAGATGCAGATGCACACCACCAGCTTCTGGCTGACCGTGCCGGAAGCCGTGCTGAGCTCGCTCGGCCACCCGCGCGCCACTTTGATCGACGGGCTGCGCGGTTTGGGGGCGGCGCTCGAGACCGTCTCCACGCTATTTTTGATGTGCGACCCGCGCGACATCGGCCAAACCTTGGGCGACGGTGGACAGGAGGGCGACGGAGACGCTCCAGCCGTCGCGCCCGGTCGGGATCCGCACGCCGGGCGCACCGGCCAGTTCGACCCCACGGTATTTCTTTTCGACGCACTTCCGGGTGGCGTCGGACTTGCTGAAAGAATCTACGAGCGCGCTCGTGAGCTGTGTTGGGCGGCGGGCAGGCTCATTCGTTCCTGCCCCTGCCCCGGCGGCTGCCCCGCCTGCGTCGGCCCCGCCTCCGACCAGAATCCTCGCAAGCGCGTGGCGCTCGAGCTGTTGGGCGCGCTCGGGCTGACGGCGCAAGACGTGTCGGCCGGGCGCGGTAGCGCGAATTTGGCCAGCTGAGCGAAAGGCGTTTGCTCGGAGGCGGCCCGGCTCGTAGCCTTGGCCCTGGATGCGTCGCCGCTTGCACGCGCTGGTTTGGGTAGGCCTGCTCAGCGGAGTCTTTTTCGCCAGTTGCCTGGCGCGACGCGACAAACCGTTCACGCGCCAGACCGACGACGACGCGGGGCCTCCCAACTCGGTGGCGCTCGACGGCGCCGTGCCCGACGTGTCGCCCGACGCGCTCGAGATCGCGCCTCACGCCGTCTTGGGTATCGACCCGCCCCACGGCCCGTTTGCAGGCGGCACGCTGGTGATGATTCGCGGCAACGGCTTCGAGAGCAACGCGCGCGTCTGGTTCGGCGACGTCGAGGTGCCGCAAGCCAGCGTGACGCCCGTAGATCCCCAACGCATTCAGGTGGTGACGCCGCCCGGCGCGACTGGCGCGGTGGACATCACGGTGCAGAACGGCAAAGCCGCGTCCACCGCTGCCACCTTGACCGGCGGCTATACCTACGACCGCTTCTTTGCCACGCCCGACAGCGGTCCCACCTCGGGCGGCACTATTATTACCCTGCAGGGTGACAACACGAGCTGGGACGAGAACACCCAGGTCGAGATCGACCGTCAACCCTGCACCAACCTCGGCATTTTGAGCCCGACCAAGCTGGCTTGCACCACGCCGCCCAGCGACGCCGGCGCCAAGGTGCTGAGCGTGCTTTCCGGCGACACGCGCGAAGACGTGCTGGACGGCTTCACCTACGGCAACAGCGACAATGGCTTTCGCGGTGGGCTGTCCGGACAACCGCTGTCGAGCCAGCTCACGGTGCTCGCGTTCGACAACGCCGAGGGCATGGCCGTTCCGGGCGTCACGGTGCTGCTAGGCGACGATCTGGAAACCGGCGAGGTTCAGCACACCGATCGCAACGGCGTGGCCAGCTTCTCCGGCGATCTGGGGCCGAAGCGAACCGTCACGTTGGCCATCAAGTGCTTTCAGCCCATCACGTTTTACGACGTGCCGGTCGACCACCTGACGGCTTACTTGGATCCGGTGTTGTCGCCGGCGTGCGGCAAATTCGGTGAGCTTCCGCCGGGCGGCGGCACCCCCGGCGTGGGCTCCGGCATCTCGGGCGAGGTGGTCTGGGCGCCGGACGAAGAGCTGAAGCGCCGCGGCTGGACCAACGTGCCGCAGCCCGCGGTAGCGACGGAAAAAGACGTTGCTTACGTGTTTCGGCTGTCCGACACGCCCGACGCTCAGTTCCGGTTGCCTTCGCCCAGCAGCGCCATCACTCGCGATTCGGAGGGCGCGGTCGGCTACAAGTTTTACCAGTCGACCTCACCCGGCAACTTCACGATGTACACGCTGGCGGGGCTGGAAGACGACAGCAAGACGCCCCGCACCTTTACCGCTTACGCGATGGGCATTCTCCGTGGTGTGGCCGTCAAGCCCGGCAAAACGTCCGACGACGTCTACATCCAAGTCGACGTGCCGCTCGATCACGCCCTCACGTTGACGCTAGATCCCCCGACGCCGGGGCCCCGCGGTCCTGATCGCATCCGCGCGTCGGTCTCCGTGCAGATTCAGGACCAAGGCTTCGCGCTGCTGCCCGGCGGGAACTCCGAGCATTCTCTCCCGGGCGACAACAGCTTTTCGTTCGTGGGGGTGCCACCGCTGGTCGGCACCTTGGCCGGCACCAAGTACGTGCTGGGCGCGCGCGCCGTTACCGGCAGCGCCGAAAAGCCGCCGCTGTCGGTGATCGGCGCGTTTTCGGCCACCAGCACCAGCGAGCCGCTCGATCTCGGCGGCTTCGTCCCCCTGCCGGTGCTGACCGCGCCAGCCAAGAACACCAAGTGGGATCTCGGCTCGCTCAGCCTGAGCCAGACCAAGGGCGGGCAAAACGTCGATCTTACCGTCGTCCACGTCAACGCCGGCGACGGCCTGTACACCTGGACGCTGGTTGCCCCCGGCCCGCAAAGCGAGCTGAAGCTACCCAACTTGGCCAAACTGGCGCCGGACGCCGCGCTGCCCGGTGGCTCGATGAGCATCGAGACCACGCTGGCGCGCATCAACGACTTCAACTACGGCAGCTTGCGCTACCGGCAGTTGGCGGAGCGCGGGTGGAACGCCTACGCCACCGATACCTTCCTCACACAGCACTGAGTTGTCCCAAGGTCGTTGGTCCCGCAAGGTTACGCTCGCCGTCGGCGTCGCCGGCCTGCTGGGCGCTTGCAGCTACGATCGCACCGACCGTTGGCTGCAGGGCGCCGAGCCGCCGCCGCCGGAGTGCCAGCTCGACCAGCAGCGCTGCTCCGGTTCGAGCCTGCAGCGTTGTGTGAACGCCATCGGCGGCCCCGTGTTCGAGCTGGAGGACGACTGCGGAGCGCGCGGCCAAGAATGCAATCCGGAGACGTTCACCTGCACCCCATGCATTCCGGGCACGGGCAGCTGCGACGGCTTGGACGCCTACATTTGCGACGAAACCGGCACCGAGCGAGTACTGCAAGGCACCTGCGACCCAGAAAAGCTGGAAGGCTGCCGCGCCGGCAAATGCTTGAATTTGTGCAACGAGGCGCGCCGCAACCGCAGCAACGTCGGGTGCGAGTACTGGCCGGTCGATCTCGACAACGCGCGGGTCGACGACACCTTGAACGCGGCCGCTCAACAGTTCGCGGTGGTGATCTCCAATCCCGAGCCAGACATCACGACCGAGGTGGTGATCGAGCAAGACGACGCCCTACCCGGCGAGCCGCCGCAGCTGGCGGAGGTCGCGCGCGCGCGCATTCCCCCTTTCAGCCTGCGCGTGTTCAAGCTCGGCCCGCGCGAGGTCGACGGCTCCGCCGACGGAACCTTCAACACTGGGACCCACACCGCCGTCACGCGCCACGCCTACCGCGTGAAATCGTCGTTCCCAGTCGTGGCTTATCAGTTCAACCCGCTCGAGAACGTCAACGTGTTCTCGAACGATGCTTCGTTGCTCAAGCCGGTCGAGGCATTGGATCCGGGCGGCAACGACGAAGCCTTGATGTACGTGGTGCTCGGTTGGCCCCAAACCATCGCCGCCACCAGCGACCCGGACACCAACTTCAGCAGCGACAACCCGACGAATCTACGGGCTTTTCTCACCCTGGTGGGCACCCGGGACAACACCCACGTCACCGTCAAAACCGCGGCCGACATCGTGGGCGGCGGTCCGCTACCGCCCACCGAAGCCGGAGGCGAGCTCACGCTGACGCTCGACGCCTTCGACGTCGCCAACCTCGAGACTGGCGACTTCAACGAGGACTTCACCGGCAGCATCGTCTCGGCCGACGGCCCCGTCGTGGCCTTCAGCGGCAGTGAGGCCAGCGACGCTCCGTTTTACAGCGCGCTCCGTGACCGCAGCTGCTGCGCCGATCATTTGGAGGAGCAGCTCGACCATGTGCGCACCGCCGGGCAGCACTTCGTGGCGACCGTCTCCCCCAATCGCGCGCGCGCGCTCAAGGCCGCCGGCGCCGACATCGGGGTCCAAGATCAGAACGAATATTTTCGGGTGATCGCCACGACCGAGCGCGGCGCGCACATCACGACCAGCCTCGACGGCGAGCAGAAAACGCTGACTTTGAACGGCTTGGGCGACTTCGCCAACCTGACCAGCGCGCACCATTTCACCCTCGACAGTGACGCCCCGGTCGCGCTCTCGTCCGTCTCGCCCAGCCAAGAAGACGCGAACATTCCCAACGAGCTGCCGGGCGGCGACCCAAGCTTGATCATCGTGCCGCCCACCGAGCAATTTCGCGACAATTACGTATTCCTCACCCCGGACAAGTACAACTTCGACTTCGTGCGCATCATCGCCGCGCCGAGCACGGGCGTCGCGCTCGACGGGCAGCTGGTCTCCAGCTTGCCTACGTGCGAGGTAGAAGCCGCCGATGGCTTGAGCGATATGGCGCGCGGCGGCCCGCCGGCGCTGGTGGTCTACAGCTGTCAGCTCAGCTTCCCGAAGATTGACATGAGTAAGCCGCGCCCAGACAACCTGGCGCCGGGCCTCCAAAACGACGGCGTGCATCGCATCCTCGCCAACCAGCCGGTGGGCGTGGTCGTCGACGGCTTCGATTATTTCGTGAGCTACGGTTACGCGGCAGGCACGCAGTTGTCGTTCATCGTGCCGCTTTAGTTTTTGTCGCCTCCGTGCCTTGCGTAGTGTGTCTCGCGTCCCTCGCGTCCCGAAGCGCGATCGGCGCTCGGCCTCGCCGAGTTTTGTTCGCAGGTTTCTTGTTCTCCTCCGCTCCTTGCCCCTGCGCCTCGCGACCATCTTGGGCTGAACCGCAGCGAGCGCTCGGCCTCGCCGAGTTTTGTTCACTCCGGTCTTCAGTGGATGATCGTGATCTGATCTCGCCAAGGTGCGGTTGGGGTCGATCTGGCTCGCGCTTTGCGCGAGCTCACGTTGTTCAGCAGACGCGGCGGACCGGGAACCGGTCGCTATCTCGACGGAGTGGGGACGGCAGCAAGCACCGGCACGGGGCTTTGGGGACCGCTTTGGGTGGCGGCGCGTTCGCAGTCGGCGAGCGAGAGGTGGCGGGGGCCGAAGATGGTGCCGTCGGCGACGTCGGCGTCCATCAGCGACCACGGCTGGTCGACGCCAAAATCGTCGGGATGGCCGGGCATGGCCATCAAGACGTGCCCCAACTCGTGAGCCAAAGCGAAGGAGCGCGCGCCGGCTGCGATCGCTGAACGATCGATGAGCACACTGCTCGACAGGCTCGAGCCCGCGCTGACGATGAACGATTCGCCAATGCGCTGGCCGCCGTCGAGCTCCGGAACGACGAGCACCTCGACGCTGCGAGGATCGCCATCGTCGAAGCTGCGCAAAAGCGCGCGCTCTTCTTGCGTGCCCAGGAACGCGTCGTTGTCGCCAAAGTGCGTCACGCCGTCGCTCAAATCGACTTGGCCTAGACAGAGCGGCAACGTCGGATCGCTCGAGAGTGGCGCCGCAACCGGAGCTTGCCAACGACGCGGACCGTCCAGCAGCAAATCGGCGCTGGACACGGCGTCCGCCACCGCGCGCTGGTTTTCGAACACCCGCGGCGCCGGCCCGAACGCCGAAAGCGCGTTCGCCAAGCGCAACGCAACGCTCACGGGACTTTCACCGGCCTGCGTGGTCACGGTGACCTTGCGGCGGCCGCTCTGCACCGTCAGGCTGCCGCCGGAAGCCGGCTGGCCGAGACCGCATCCCACCGTGAGCAGCTGTGTCGAAGGCGGGTCCACGACGGCGATCGAGGCGGATTGGAGGGGCCCGAAATCGACGCCACACTGGCCCCAAAGCGCGGCGGCGCCGGCCAATTCTTGCAGGATCAGCCGCCGCGCCCCCGCCTCGGTCCCGCCGACGGCAGGCGCGCCCCCCAAACGCGAGCGGAGCACGAGCACGCGCAGGCGAGCACGCAAGCGCGCGAGCCGCGTCCCGTCGAGCCGGCGCGGCGCACCGACCGGAATTTCTGCGAGCTTCTGGCCACCGAGCGCGACGCGCACGCTGCCCCCCAGCTCCGCGCGCAGCGAACGCGACTTCACGCTCGGGTGGCTGCGTTCGAGCGCGTCTCCGACCAAGCGCAGGGGCAGCGTTTGGCGACACACCAGCTCGGGCGCGACGCCCTCGGGACAGGTCACCGGCTCGGTGCGAAAGTTGACGTTCACGTCGATCGGGCGGCCCTCGGCGCTCAGGGTCAGCACCTGCAAGGCCTCGAGCGATGCGTCCGGTGGCCCCACGAGTAGGAACCTCAACGCATCGCGATCGGGGCCCGGTAGCCCGCCCAGCTCGTCGGGCAAGGTGCGGGACAAGGATGCCTGGGCCGTCGCCAAATCCAGTCGCTGACCGGCAAAATCCATGATTCTGAGCTCGCTTCCGGTCTCGGCGCGAGCCGGTGCGACGGCCAGCAAGCTCGAGCTCAGTAGCGTCCAGGCCAGCGTTCGCCTCACTCGCAGCACCCTTGTTGAACGCGCCGGAAATTCTGTTCGGAGACCAAGCAGCCGGCATGGCTGCCAGCGGCGGCCGCCCGCACCAAAGAAGCCCAGCCGAGGGCCGGCAGTTGTCGCGTGCCTTCCAGCTCATCGGCGATCCGAAGCGCTTCCGTCGACTGCCCGCAGTCGTACAGCGCCGCTGCCGCCAAGCCGCGCAGCAAGTCTTTGCGCGGCGACCGGCCGGCTCTAGCCAGCGACTCGGCGTGCTGCGGCTGCCCGTAGTCGCGACACAGATGCAGCGCTGCGCGCACGGAAAGGTCGTCTTCCAGGCCGCTGCCGCGCACCATGCCTTCGAGCATGGCTCGCGCGCCGCCCGCCCGCGCCGCCGCCATTCGGAACAAGAACGTCACGTCGCGCTCTGCGCTCGGCCGATCACTGAGCCGCGCGATCAGCTCCACGGTTGGCCGTTGCGTCGGAGCCCCGGCCTGCGGATCGAGCGCCCAAGCTACGAGCGTCCAGGCCGCCCGCGCGCTGTCCGGCCCGGTGCGGGCGCGCAACGAGGCTTCGGCCAACGGCGCCGGGTCGCCGGCGCGAGCCGCGACCTCGCCGAGCAACAGCCAGCGGCCCAGGTGCCGCTCGGCGTCGCGTAGCACCGCGAGCGCCGGCGCAATTTCGATCGGTAAGGCTGGCCTGGAGGGCATGGCCGCGAAAAATTCGGTGCACAAGAGGATGCGATGCGCCTCTTTGATCTTCGGCGCCAGCGACGCCAGACGTGGTCCGCGCGCTTCGCCGCGGGACAGCCTTGCGACCTCGGCCGCGAAGGCCAACACCGGGTGCCGGCTCAACGACGCGCGCGCGAGCGGCTCGCTGAGCCGAGGGTAGCTCGTGAAGCACGCCGCCGAGAGCGAAGCCAAGCCGCCCGCCTCGTCGCTGCCCAGCACTTTGGCTAGCGTGGGCAGCAAGCGTTCGTCCCCCTGCTCGCTCAGCGAGCGCACGGCGGCGCTGTACAACGGTCGTTCGAACGAGCCTCGGCGCGCTACCGTCTCGACCGCCACCAGGAGCTCGCGCGAGAGCTCCGGGGAGTGCACCGAAACGGCGCGCAGCGTTCCCGAGAGCTTCGCTTCGTGTGCCGGGCGGCGCCGCAGAGCGGCTCGTACCTCGCCGACTAGGCGCTCGACGGCGGCTACGCCGATCACGTTGAGCTCGGCCTCGTTGCCATGGGCGAGCTGCCCAATATAACACCGAGTCAATCACCCGCGCGCGTTCACCCGGGCGTCACGCGTGATTCGCCTCGCCCGAGGCGCCGGTCAGCAAGCCCGTACACATTGACCACATTGACCCCTGCAAACGGGGCTTGTAGGACGCATAGGCGGAGGCTTTCTCTATGAAGCTCAAGAAGTTGGCAGCGATCGGTTTCAGCGTCGGCGTCGGCGCGCTCTTCACTTTGGCGTGTAAGAGCGAAGAGCCTGCTCAGCAGGGTGGTTACCCACAACAGACTCAACCCGCAGGTGTTGGCCAGCCTCCGGCTCAACCCGGGTATGCACAACCCGCGCCCGCTGCGGCGCCGGCCGCCGCGCCCGCTCCTGCCGCCGCACCCGCTGCCGCTCCTGCCGCCGCCGCGCCGCTCTCGGCGCCCGGCCCGCTGGCACCGCCTTGCACGGCTGACGGCCAGTGCGGTACCGCTCACTGCAACGTCGCCGCGGGCAAATGTGTCTTCCCGTGTGTAACGGCAAACGACTGCATCGCGCCCAATCAGTGCCAGGTTGGCGTGTGTCTGCCGGCTTTGCCACAACAGTAGCGTCGCCGCTCATCCACGGTCACACTCGCCCGCCATGTCCATCAGCGAAGAAGACTACGAGGCGCGCGCTCTCCCCGAGCTGCGCGCCCTCGTGGATGCGCTCGACCAGCTCGAGCTTTCCGGCGTCGAGTGCGAGCTGTCGAGCGACATTCTCACCATCGAGCTCGGGCCCGGCAGTCGCTACGTCGTGAACAGCCACCGCGCCGCGCGCCAAATCTGGATGGCGGCCGAGCGCAACGCCTGGCACTTCGATTGGGACGGACAGCGTTCGGCTTGGATCGCGAAAAAGACCGGCGACGAGCTGTGGGGCACGCTCTCGCGCGTGCTCAGCACCAAGCTCGGCCAACCCGTCGCCTTGCAGCACGGCTAGTTCAAGATTTGGAGCGCCGCCAACAACGGCTCGGCGTCGTCACTCAGAGCAGCGCCGATCGCGGCCACGCCGTGCGCGCCCACCGACCGACAATCCGCGGCGTTTGCTGCCGAAATGCCACCCAACGCATAGAGTTGGCAGGCCCAGTTACGGGCTCGCAGCTGCTCGCCCAACACGCCGAGCGTCGGCAAACCGAGCGCCGCCCTCCCCTTTCGCGGCGCCAACAAGGGCGACACCAACAAGGCGTCCACCTCCGCCAGCTCTGCCGCCACCGGAACGCCATCGAGCGACGGCGCATGCCACGCGCGCGAAATCGCGATGCCGCTACCCAGTACGCGCCGCGCTGCGGTCGCACTCACGCTGCCTTCGCCCAAGTGCACGGCGTCGGCCCCGAGCAACAACGCCAAATCGAGCCGGTCGGCGACCCAGAGCTGCTGCCGTGAGTCGTGGGCTAGGTCGCGCAACTTCTGGCCCAAAGCCAAGCGAGCTTTGGCGCTCGAGGCGTGCTCGCGCAACAACAGGGCAACCGTGCCCGGCTGCGCTGCCCGCGCAAGACGTTGCAGGCGCTCGACCAGCGCGTCCGGAGCCAGCAGCGTCAGGTCGGTGATGGCGACGAGGCGCGGCAGGCTCGTGCGCGCCGACTCGCTCATGCGGTGCCCTGTTGGGCGGCCGAATCGAGGCCGTACAGCACCGCGTACGCCAACGCCACCCCCAAGCTGTCCGCCACGAAATCCGCCCAATCTGCCGAGCGATAGGGGGTGAAGGACTGCAGCACCTCGAGCAGCGCCCCGAGGGTGACGGCGAGCAGCGAGGCCTCTTTTGCCGCCGACAGCGGTGGACGCCCGAAGTACACGAAAGCGCGCGACATCAGTCCCGCCAACCCACCGAACGCGACCAGATGCCACACCTTGTCGACCAGCTCGAATTGCGGCCCAGGCAGGTGGTCGAGGGGGATCAAGCCGAACCAAAACATCAGAGCGAGCGCGCTCAGCGCCGGGACCAGGTCCAGAGCGATACCGCGGCGCTTTTGCCAGCTGCGGCCGAGCGCGCTCATCACGCTTGGGTGGCTCCGGAGATGTCTTCCAATTCCCGCGAACGGGTCTCGGGCAGCCAAAGAAAGATCAGCCCGAGCGCCAAAAGGGGGAAGACGGTGGTGACGCGCAACGGGACGCCCCAGCCGAATTGCTCGACGACTTGGCCAATGGCCAAGGGCGACAACACGTAACCGATTCGACCGATCAAGTTGTTGGACCAAGCCACCGCGTTGCCGCGCACCTCGGTGGGAAACAGCTCGGTCATGAAGGTATTCAACACCGTGAGCACCGCGTTGATTCCGAAGATGCCGACGGTCATGGACACCAACAACGGAACCACGCCCCAAAACGTGTAGCCCCCGAGCACGCCCAGGATGGCGGCAGCGTAAATGACCACGGCGCCACGCCGGCGACCGATGGCGTCCAGCATTTTGCCGGCGAAAAAGACCAGCGGCATCGACACCACGGCCGCCACGCTGATGATGAGCCCGGCTTGGCCCTGGGTCAGGTGGCGCTCTTTGAGCGCGAACTCTTTCCAGAACGTGACCGCGTTTTGCGTGCAGATGTAGGACAAAAACCAGATGGCCCCGAGCTCGAGCACGCGGCGTCGGTGAGGTCCGCGTAAAATTTCGAACAGCGACGCGGCCGGCGGACGAGATGCGGCCGCAGCCGTGAAGCGCTCGGTCTCGCGCAAGCCTCGACGGGCGTACATCACCAGCAAGAGCGGGACGACGCCCACGAGGTACACCGTCCTCCAGCCGAGCGGCGTCTTCAGCAACAGCGGCACCACCCCTGCACAAATGATCGAGCCCAGCCCGCCGCTAGCGCTGACCACGCCAATCACCATGCCGCGACGCTCGGCCGGGTACTCTTCGGCGGCGACGACCATGCTCGTCGCCCACTCGCCAATCAGAAAAATGCGCGCCACCATTTGCAGCAAGCCGAACGACGTCGCGTTCGGCGCCCACGCCGACAGAAACGTGAACAAGGCGTAACCCGCGATGGTCACGGACAGCACCTGCCGCCGCCCCCAACGATCCGCCCGGCGGATCAGCAAGAAAGCCAAAATGGTGCCGAAATTGATGAGCGAGATGAGCCAGGTTCCCTGTTGCTCATTCAAACCGTAGCTCTCGCGAATGCTGGGCAAGAGCTGGCTGATCGCGAAAAAATCGTACCCTTCGAAGAAGTTGGCGACGCTCAGAAAGACGAACAGGCGCTTCTGATAAGCGGTAAAGCTAGGCTTCACGGGCTTACTCGATGAGCCCGGCTTCGGGACTGGAGGCGTTGGCGTACAGCCGCTTGGGCATGCGCCCCGCCAAGAACGCCTTGCGCCCCGCGCTCACCGCTTCGCGCATGGCTTCGGCCATCAGCACCGGCTTTTGCGCGCCGGCGATGGCGGTGTTCATCAGGATGCCATGGCAGCCGAGCTCCATCGCGATGGCAGCATCGCTGGCGGTGCCGACGCCGGCGTCTACGATCACGGGCACGCTCGAGTTTTCGAGTATGATCCGCAAGTTGTAGGGGTTTCTGATCCCGAGTCCCGAGCCGATGGGGGCCGCCAACGGCATGACCGCGGCGCAGCCCACGTCCGCCAGCTTCTTGCAGATGATCGGGTCGTCGATGCAATAGGGCAGCACGGTGAAGCCTTCTTTCACCAGCAGCTTGGCCGCTTCCAGCGTCTGCTCGTTGTCGGGGTACAGCGTCTTGGCGTCGCCGATCACCTCGAGCTTCACGATTTCACCGATGCCCAGCTCGCGCGCCAGCCGCAGGGTGCGCACGGCTTCTTCGGCGGTGTAGCAACCGGCGGTGTTGGGCAAGAGCGTCCAGCGCTTTTCCAGCAACAGGCTCATCAGCGAGCCACTGGCGCGATCTTTCAGATCCACGCGCCGCAACGCGACCGTGATCACCTCGGCTCCCGATGCTTCGAGGGCCGCGCGGGTCTCGGCGACGTCCTTGTACTTGCCGGTGCCGACGATCAGCCGCGACCCAAAACTGAACCGGCCAATTTGAAGCGGATCCACCTGAGACATGGCCGTTCGCTACCCCGAGCCCCAACCCGCCGCAACCCGTACGCACCGAGGCCATGGTTTGTGCGCTGGCCGGGCGCACCACGGGAAAGTCAAGTCGCTCTCCGTCCTTCCGCTTCTGCTTCGCCCTGGGCTATTTCGGGCGAAAAGCGGTGATGTTGGGGGCAATTTCGTAGGCTCTAGCTCCCAACGAGCGGACGATGGGCACTTCGCTGCGCGCGACCAGCAAGACGCCATCGTCGGTCAGCGAGCGCAACAGCTCTTGGACCAGGCGATCTTGCGCCTCGTCCCCGAAGTAGATGAGCACGTTCTTGCAGATGATGATGCTGTAGCGCCCGGGCGGCAGACCACGAGTCAGATCACGGCATTGAAAAGTAACGAGCGCCTGCAGCTCGGGCACGACGCGGGCACTGCCATCCACGGCCGGCTGCAGAAAGCGCTGTGAAAGCTCGCGCGGCAGCTGTTGATGGCTGAGCGCGTCGTAGGTGGCCGCCCGCGCCGTGACCAGGGCCGGCTCGCTGCGATCGACGCCGATGACCCGCGCTCGCGCCGCGTCGCCGACCACGCGCGGCGCGCTTTCGCTGAGCAGCATCCCGAGCGTCCAAGCTTCTTCACCGGTCGAGCACCCCGCCGACAAAGCCACCAAGCGCTGCGAGTCCGGACGACGCGCCCAAAGGCCGGGCAGAACGCCGCGGCGGAGCGCCTCCCACTGCGGAGCGTCGCGATAGAATCTGGTCTCGCCGACCCGCAGCGCGTTGGCCAGCTCGACCAAGAGCGCCGGCTCTCGCGTCAACAGCGCCGGCAACGCACGCAGCTCCAGCTGGCGAGCTTGCAGCAATGCTCGTACCGCTAGGGTCAGCCGCTCCTCGAGCCAGCGCGGCAGCTCGTCGCCCCTTACCCCAATGCCGTGGCGCTCTTCGAGCAGCGCCACGATTTTCAGCAGCTCGGCGCGAAAATCTTCATTCAATCGCGGCCCCCGAGACCTCGCGAAACGCGGGCGCGTTCAAGATGCCTTCGACGGAAAGCAGCGCGAAGGCAGGCGCCGGTTCGGTCACGACACCGACGACCAGCTCCCCGAGCCGCGCCTGCACGGCAGGCGGAACTTCGGCGCGACCAGCGGCCGGGGCCTCGCGCAGGCCCAGTAGCGCATCGACCTTCAACCCGACCCTGCGCTTGGCGCCCGCTCGTTCGCGCACCACCACCACGCGTGGCTCGGCGGGCTCGGCCCGCGTTTCCGCGTCGCCGTCGAGCAGAGCCGCGAGATCGATCACCGGCAACACCTCGCCGCGCAGGTTGGTCACCCCGGCCAAGGCTTTTGGCGCATGAAATACGCGCGTTGGCGTACGGTAGCCGACGACTTCCTGCACGTCCGCCACGGCGATGCCGTAGGCGGCGCCGGCCACCTCCACGCAGATGACGCCGCTGTCGGCCACAGCCCGGCTCAGACGAAGCCGGCCTTCCGCGCCGAGCCACCCTGCGTCTCTTCGACGGCACCGGCGAACAGATCTTGCAGCGCCAGCACGAACAATTCGCCCTTTTTGGTGCGTGCGCGCACCAGGCCGGCTTCTTCGCGCACCGCCTCGATGCGTTGGACGCTGAGCGTCGCGCCGTTGGAGGACACGTAGAGCGTGAGCAACTTGCCCTCGGGCGGCAGCAAGAAGCCTTCGCCGTCCTTCTTGGCTCCCGAAGCTTCGACCAGCGCTGCCCAGTGTTCTTTCGTCATCCTCGCGGCTCCTTCTAAGCCTCAGTTATGCGGAGGCCAAGCGGCAGGCGTCAAGCGTCAAGCGGTCTGCTATCGTGCAGCCCGCCCATGGCCGAGCCACAAATCCTCGTAGAAGAGCTGGAAAAGCGCTTCGGAGATACGGCCGTCCTGAGCGGCGTCAATATGCGGGTCGAGCGCAGCGAGGTCGCGGTGATCATCGGCGGCTCCGGCGCTGGCAAAACCACGCTGCTCCGAGTGCTGATTGGCCTCGAGCGACCGACCAGCGGCCGGGTCGTCGTCGCGGGCGTCGACTTGGCGGCGTTGTCGGAGCGCGAGCTGAACGCCGCGCGCCGTAAGTTCGGCATGGTCTTTCAGTACTCGGCGCTGCTCGACTCGATGAACGTGTTGGACAACGTCGCGTTCCCGCTGCGCGAGCACACCAAGCTCAAAGAACGCGAGATCCGAGACAAGGTGCTCGACAAGCTCAAGGTGCTCGGCCTGGAGGGCACCGCTGATCGTTTTCCAAGCCAGCTGTCGGGAGGCATGCGCAAGCGCGTGGGCCTAGCGCGCGCTCTGATGCTCGAGCCGGAGGTCTTGATGTACGACGAGCCCACCAGCGGGCTCGATCCGATCACGACGCGCACGGTGGACGAGCTCATTTTGGAGACGCGCGATCGCTTCGGCGTCACCAGCGTCGTGATTTCGCACGACATGGCCGGCGCGCTGCAGATCGCCGACCGCATCTTCGTCTTGGCCAAGGGCAAAGTCGCGGCCTCGGGCCGACCGCGCGAGCTGGTGGAAGGAAACAACGAAATCGTGCATCAATTCATCAGCTCGAGCGGGATAGCGACCGAACGCCTGCTGGATGCCCGCGACGCCGTCGACGCCCGCAAGACTGATGCATAAGCCGGACGTGATGGTGTAGGCTCCCCGCCGTGACGGGAAAGACGATTCGGTTAGCCGGTGCGGCCGGTCAGCCCCGGCGCGCTCGTGCCGCCAACTCGTCCATGCGCACGAAGGCATAGCCCTTGCCGCGTAGCAAGCTGAGGCCGGCGTCGATGGCATCCAGCTTCTTCGGCCACGGGACGCGCAAGTCGGGCTGTTGCTTGGCGAGCGCCTCCAAGCCGTCGAGGCGATCGAGCGCGTCGATGCCATGCAATTCCAGGTTGATCAGCGGCTCGCCAACGACGCCTTGAGCGAGCAAGCGCGCCCCAATCGCTCCCGCTAAGGTCAGCGCCGTACCGATGAACGGCAGCCGTGCGCGCCGCGTGACTTGAATCGGAATTTCCCAGATGCCAGTGCCACGAAACCAAAATGGCTGCCCCACCCGATACGGCGCCGAGGGCGCGCGCAACACCTCGGGCCGGTCGATGATCGCCTGTGATTCGCGGCCACGCGCCGTAAGCCTGGCGTACGCCGCGGCTTTGAGCGCGTAGTACGAAGGGCACGGAAATACCGAGCTATCGTAGGCAAAGCCTTGCTCGTGCAGCAGGCTGAGCAGGGTATCGGTGACCACGTAGCCGGGTGCGCGGAAGCCGGTAGCGGTCGCGCCCGTCTTCTCGCGAATGGCCAAGACGCCGCGCTGTACGTCGCGCTGCATTTCAGCGAACGGGCGCCGGGTCAGGTCGAACCAATGCGAAAACGAGTGACAGCCGAGCTCATCGCCATCCGCGGCGAGCCGCGTCGCGGCCTCGGCGTTGGCGGCAATTTCCAAATCTTGACCGACCACGAACCAGGTTAGCGGAATGCCCCGCTGCTTCGCCCAATCCGACAAACGCGGAACTGCAGAGCGATACACCGCGCTGACAGCCTCGCCGGCCTCTAGCCCATGAATCCGGTAATAGTGATGAATCTCGTCCAAATCGACCGAGACGGAGAGCAGCACGCACACACCCTTACCACGCCGCTCCTGCGCCCGGAAACGCCGAGCGCGCAGCAACTCTTTGAACCAAGAGGGCGATCGGACTAATAAGAGCCCCCCATGCCCGCCTCCAGTCCTCGCACCTTCCTCGTTACCGGCGCTGCCGGCTTCATTGGCAGCCACACGGCCATTCGCTTGCTGGAACGCGGAGATCACGTCGTCGGTCTGGACAACGTGAACGACTACTATGACCCTGCGCGCAAACGAGCCAACCTGGAGGAAGTGCGGCGCGTCGCGCAGAGCAGCGGCAAATTCACGTTCGTCGAAGACGATATCCGCAACCGTCCGGCCGTCTTACGGCTCTTCGGCGAGCACGCTTTCGCTGGTGTCGCTCACTTAGCGGCCATGGCCGGCGTACGCATCTCGGTCGAAGATCCTTGGCTCTACTACGAGACCAACCTGACCGGCACGCTCAACTTGCTCGACGCCGCGCACAAGCACAACAACCCCAACTTCGTACTGGCGTCGACGTCGTCCGCGTACGGAAACACCAAGCTCGTGCCATTCATCGAGACCGACACGGCCGATCGCCCGCTCGCCCCCTACCCCGCCAGCAAGCGCGCCGCCGAACTGCTCGGCCACTCGTACCACCACATCCAGGGTATCGACTTCACGGCCCTGCGTTTCTTCACGGTCTACGGGCCGCGCGGCCGTCCGGACATGATGGCGTACAAGATCTTCGACGCCATGCGTACGGGCGTGCCCATGCCGCTGTTCAATGGCGGCAACATGTACCGCGATTGGACCTTCGTCGACGACATCGTCTCGGGCGTGGTCGCAGCCATCGACAAACGCCTCGGCTACGAAGTGATCAACATCGGCCGCGGCGAGCCCATACTCCTCGCCGACTTCGTAAAGTCCCTCGAGGAGCTTGCCGGCAAGAAAGCTCCGCTCGTTTCCGAGCCGATGATGCGCGCCGACGTCGCCTATACCTACGCCAACATCGACAAAGCGAAAGCCTTGCTCGGCTACGCCCCCACCGTGTCCGTAGCAGACGGCGTGCGTCGCTTTTACGAGTGGTACAAGAGCGCGGTAGGCAATCCGGGGGCGTGAGGGTCTCTTTGGAAGCCCCGATCCCGAGCTGAAAATCGATCGCCCGTGCAGAATAGTCAGAACGAACACCGAGAAACGATCGCGAGCTCGGGCGATGACTATCCGAAGCCGATGCGGGTGATGCATTTGATCACGGGCCTCGGCGTCGGCGGCGCCGAGACGATGCTGGCCAAGCTCTTGGGCGCGACTACGAAAAGTCGCTTTACGTCGACCGTGGTGTCGATGATCCAACCCGGCCCGATGGCTCAGACCATTCGAAGCCTAGGAGTTCCGGTAGACAGCCTGGGACTCACGCGCGGTGTTCCGAGGCCTAGCGCGTTACCTGCGCTGCTCAAGCTCATCCGCGATTTTCGCCCCGACGTTCTACAAACCTGGATGTATCACGCCGACATTCTGGGCGTCCTAACCGGTCGTGCGGCGCGCGTCCCCGCCGTGGTGTGGAACATTCGTGGTTCGAACTTGGACTCCCGCAATCCAGGCCTCAGCTTTCGTTCGGTCTTCGCGGCGCATGGATTCTTGTCGCGTTTTACGAGCGCCACGGTCGTCAATTCAGCGGCAGGGATGAGCTTCCATCAAAGCCACGGGCACCACCCTCCGCGTTGGGAGCAGATACCCAACGGTTTCGACTTGGCCCGTTTTCGCGCCGACGAAGGCGCCCGAGCGCGGGGGCGCGCGGAGCTCGGGCTGAGCGTTGACGATATCGCGATTGGGATGGTTGCGCGCTTCGACCAAGCCAAAGATCATGCAACCTTCTTGGCGGCCGCGAAGCTCGTTGGCGACCGTCAACCGAGGGCCGTCTTCGTACTCGCCGGAACGGGCATGACGAAGGACAACGGCGCAATCATGAAGCAGATCCTGGACGCTGGCCTCGGCCCTCGCGTTCGGCTGCTCGGCGAGTATGGCGATCCATCTCGACTGTTCCCTTGTTTCGACATCGCCACGCTCTGCTCGCACACCGAAGGCTTCCCGAATGCGGTGGGTGAAGCGATGAGTTGCGAGGTCCCCTGCGTGGCGACGAACGTCGGCGATTCAGCGTTGCTCATCGGAGATTGCGGACGACTCGTCCCGCCCCGCGATCCCAACGCGGTCGCCCAAAGCTGGATGGATCTCATCGCGCTCGGCGAGGCCGGGCGAAGGCGCCTGGGCGCGGCCGCACGCGCTCGCATCGAAGAACGCTATTCACTACCCCGCATCGTTGCGGCCTACGAAACGCTGTACAGGGATCTGCTCCGATCGAGAGCACGCGCCGGCTGATATGCAGCCCTGAGGCAACTCCCGCGACGGCACCGACTCACGAGCCCGCAGCGAGCAAGGCGCGGTACCAGTCAACCTGTGCTTGCCAGATGCCCTCGGGTCGATAGTCCGCAAGGGCGCGCTTGCGACCTTGCGCCCCCAGCCTCTGGGCGAGGGCAGGCTCATTCATCAAGCGAGCGAGTGCTTCGGCAAGTGCAGAGGCATCGCGCGGTTCCACCAGCAAGCCTGTTTCGCCGTCTACGACAGCATCGGTCGAGCCGCCCACTCGAGCCGCCACCACCGGCAGGCTCATCGCCGCAGCTTCCATGGGCACATTGGGGAACCCCTCTCGAAGACTGGGAAAGCCAATGATATCCATCGCCGAATACAGCGGCGCCGCCTGCCCCCACCCCGTGCTCGTCACCTTGACTCGAGGATCCGAGGCCAGCCCGTCTCGCACCCGACGCGGTAGCGGGTCACCGTCTTCGAACGGACCAACCAGGAGCAAGAAGGCCGACCCGAATTGCTGACGCAGCCGAGACCAGGCATCGAACAGCGTCTCGATGCCTTTGTCGCGCACCAGCCTCCCGATGAAGCCGATGACGATGCTGTCGTCGGGTATGCCTAGCGATCTCCGGAGCTCCGAGCGGGAGTGTGTGTGGTTCGCTGGATTGAAGCGCCCTTCGGCATCCACGCCGTTGCTACTACCATGAGCGAGAACGTGCGTTTTCTCTCGAGAGCAGAAGCGCTCCTGCACGAGGGTCTCGCGCACGGATTCCGAGACACAGAGCACCTGAGTCGAGAGCGAACAACTCACTCGCGTCGCCGCTGCCGCCGCGAAGGAGCGCGCCTTGGCGCCGGTGGCATGGGCCAGGCCACGAACATGGTGGATTCGTATTCGCGTTCCGCACAGCCTCGCCGCCATCATTCCCACCAGCGCCGCCTTGGGCGTTCCGGCCTGAACGAGGTCCGGACGGAGCCGAGAGAGCAAGGCCCTGGCGCGAGCAACTGAAGCGAGGTCCGCGACCGGCGCTAGACTTCGATTCATCTCCACCGAATGCAACGTGACCCCTTCGTCCACTTCCGGCCGCGGCTCTGCACCCAACGAAGCCACTACGTGAACGTCGAAGCCCGCACGCACGCAAAATCCTAGTTGCCCCCGCATCAGCGAAAGCGTGGCGGGCACCGTGACCAACTGAACCAAACGCGGTCTCGAGGACGACATCGGTTACAGGCGCCTCAGCTCGACGAGAGTCCTCTCCGCGAGGGCCCCCAGCGAATACCGCTCTTCAATCCTCGCGCGCGCCGCTCGGCGCATTGATTCGGCGTCGGACCGGACCCTGGCGAGCAACGCTTCGATCGCTCGGGCGAGCGCTGCTGGGTCCGCTACAGGTGCCCGCTCCCCGGTATCAGCGACAATTTCAGCGGCGTCTCCGACGTTGGTCACGGCGCACGGGACACCGCAGGCCATCGCTTCTGCGACCACGTTTGGAAAGCCTTCGCTGTGAGAACACAGCACATTGACATCGAGCGCGCTGTACACCACCGAGAGGTCATCGCGGGGGCCTTCAACCTTGAAGCGATCCGCCATACCCAATCGCGCCGCCTCACTCCTCAGTGCGGCGGCCTTCGGCTCGTCGACCCCGACGCAGACGAAGCGGAGGCGCGAGTCCCGCGCATGAAGCGACTTGGCGGCGGCAACGAAGACCTCGTGCGCTTTCACCGGATCCGCTCGGGCGACGAGGCCGATGAGAAACTCGTCGCCTTGGATGCCCCACTCGCGCCGCAAGCGAACGCGGCCCCCAGCGTCCGGTTGGTATCGGGTCACGTCGATCCCATTGGGCACGACCACGACCTTCTCCATCGGAAATCCGCGCTTCTGCAGATGGCGCCGCCCAGCCTGAGAGTTGACGACGATCAGATCCGGCAAGCTCGAAAGCCGACCCTCCAATCCGTAGACCAACTTGCTCACCCAATCATAGGCGTCCAGGTCCATCGAAGCGGACCTTACTCCCCAGACCATCCGCATCTTCGGAAATAGCGGTTTGATGGCCGAGCCCAACAAGTTCGGCGAGACCACGAACCCGTAGAGAATGTTCGGCCTTTCCTGGCGGAGCGCTCTGACGAAGCGCCAGGTAAACCCCGCCAGATCCCAGCGACTCGCCTTGTCGAGAGCGATGACACGAATGCCCGCCTCAATCAGATCTTTCTCGAAAGGCCCGCCCCCGTAGAACACGAGCACCACCACTTCCACCCCCGAGCTTTTCAGGACTCGAGCCAGCATCACCAACTGGCGCTCGGCGCCGCCACGTTCCAGTGAACGCACCAGGAGGGCCACCTTCACGAACTGGTCTCCCGAACCAGCTGGATCACGAGAATCGCGCGGTGTCCGATGCGGAACCCGCGAGAGAAACCGTAGTGACCCGCGCAAACCCGCGCAACAGTTGCGCCCGCTTGACACGTCCCGTCACTTACCGGCCGCTCAGGCCTCACAGAATTCATCGCGGCCCGTCTTTCAACGGCACGAGGCGAGCGCGTCTGGCGTGCTGCCCGGCAGTCAACGCTGACACGCGGGTGGGCGCTCGAGCCATCAGCGCCAGAAGCAAGACTCCGAAGAACGGGATCAGCGGCATTCGGTAGCGCGACAGGGTCCCCATGTTCGTCGTCGCGAGGCCGACGCAGGTACCGAAGACGAGCACGAACATCGCACAGAAGCTCAAGAACGGCCTCCGGATCAGCTCCGAAAACGACGAAAGGAGCCCCCGGCGCAACAGCACGAGCACCGCGCCGAGCAGGAAGAGCGTCATCTCGAGCGCGCTGGCCAAAACGATGGGGGCGTTCGCCTCAAAGAGCACCGGACGAAACAGCGCCGTGAGCAAACCTAGCGGAGCAAGGGCCGCCTGGCCTGCAGGCGACCCGGCGCTCAGCCCCAGAGAATAGTTGCTGCCGCCCTCGATTCTGGCTCCAACGCTTTGCAGTCCGGCGAGCTGATCGCTCAGCACATCAGCCCCGAACCGCGGAAGCAAGGCGCCGGTGGCCGCCACCAGGGCAACCGCGGCGACACCCACGACCACGACGTGGCCGGCCTTGAACGCGATATCGCCGCGCTGATCGCGGACTTTGCGAACGAAGTGCCATACGGTGGCGGCGATGCCAAGGGCCGGAAAAATGTAGCCCTTGATCAGAATGAGGTCGACGCAGCCCAATCCGATCAGCGCAGCAGCGAGCAAACGGCGCCTGCCCTTGATGAACTGATGCAAGCCGTACGTCGCGGCTAGAAGGCCAATCATCGCGATTGGTTCCTTCAACAGAGAACACGACCAGAAAAGCGCAGAGGGCAGCAACGTGCAAGCAACCAGCAGCGGTCGACGGGGGAGGTCCGGAACCTCATCACGGACGACCAGGTAGAACAGCACTTTGGACGCGAAGGCCGCGACCGCGATGAGCGCACACATCGCATGCAACGAATCGAACAAGAAGTACGCGGCAAAACCGGCGATCCCCTGCATCGAGCCCGTGCTACCGGCGCGTGTTGCGATCGGGATCGGAATCGGGTCCGGGTCATGCAGGATCAAACCAAACAGGCGCGGCGCGATCGCCCAAAAGTCAGCGTGCAAACGCTCGGCGGCGGCCAAACCGAAACGGTAATACGACATCATGTCGCCGTAGCCGTAGTAGAACTTCGTGATCCAGATGTTCACGAGTGCCGCAACTTGATGGGCCAAAAAGCTCCACCAGAGGAGCGGCCGTTCATCCGGGCCGAAGCGACGGATGAAGCGCACGACGAAGGGTACGCAGATCAGCAGGACCGCAATCGTCGCCACCAAGTCGATCATGAAAAAGGGCTCCGAGCACCTGATACCATGAGCTAGCGGCCCGGCCCCGGTATAGCCCTCCGGTGTCAAAGCGGACCCGGGCAGGCTCGTCCGGGCGAGCCGCCCATCCACCAAAACCCAGGCCCGAAAGACGCGCTCGCATGCTATGGGAGCGAAGTATTGTCAGGTTTTCGTCGAATTCGCGGGCCCACTGACCGCGGGGCCGGGGCGCTCCGACGCTGGGCAGACGTAGGCGTAGCCACCACTGCTCTTTTGACCGCTCTTGCGCTCGGCGGCGCCCATATCTGGGTTGCTTTGCTGGGCTGCCTGGCTATCGGGCTATGTGGGTTACTCGGCATAGCCGGAGGTGCACTACGCCGCGTTCCGACCCCGGCGTGGGTGCTCGCAGGGCTCGGACTATACTCCTTGGTGCAGTCGATCCCGATGCCGATCGGGTGGCTGGAGAGGCTCAGTCCATCCGCCGCGCTGGCATGGAGCCGCTCCCTCCTGCCCTTCTCCGAGCAAGTCCGCTTCGGAAGCCTGTCGGTCGACCCCGGGGCTACGACCGTCGAGGCAGCCAAATGGCTGGCTTACGCGGTAGCGTTTTCGCTTTCAGCGGGGTTTGGGCGGCGTCGCGGGGCCAGAGTCGTGATTGGGTTTGTCTTCTTTTGCGCGCTAGCGATCGCGCTGGCCACGTTGGGCCACGGGCTGGTCGGGGCAACCCGAGTTTTCGGTGTCTACGAACCACAACTCGGCACGTCCGCCGTTCGCGTGGGGCCGATGCTCAACCCCAACACCTTGGCGGGCTACCTCATCTTGGGAGCCTTCTGTGGTTTCGGTTTCATGCTGGCGACGTCGGATCCGCTGCGACGTTGGCTTTGGGGCGCCGGTACCTCGATCATCGTGGGCAGCGCCATACTCAGCGGTTCGCGCGGGGGAGTTGCTGCACTGACACTGGGCGTCCTGCTGCTCGCTGCCTATGCCGTACGGACACGCAAGCAGCACGGCAAAGCCTTGCGCTTCAGATGGTACGACTGGTGCGGCGCCGGTTCGGCTTTGGTTGCTGCAGGACTGTTTGCGATCCTTGGCGCTCGCGATTCCTGGTTCGACCTCACGCACGGTGATCTCAGCAAACTACAGATGAGCACGTGGGTGCTGCCCATGCTGCGAGATTTCCCCGTATTCGGCGTTGGGCGTGGAGCCTTCGAGACTGCCTTCCCGTTCTACAAGCAGGTGTCGGACAACCTCATTTACGCCAACCCCGAAAACATCGTGGCGCAGTGGCTCTCCGAGTGGGGGCTACCTGCCGGAGCGCTCGGCATCGCCTCGCTCTTATGGCTGCTTCGCCCCTCTCGAATCGGCTTGGGTCGTCAGCCGTTGGCCTCGGCAGCGGCGATTGGCGTCGCGGCACTACTGCTTCAGAACCTGGTCGACTTCAGCTTGGAGCTGCTTGCTCCCATGCTGGCCACGGTGCTGATTCTGGGTGCCTGCTGGGGACAGCACGACGCCCAGGTCAGGGTCGATCGCTCGAACGCGCCCTGGCAAAAGCTACCCGCCGCCGTGCTCGTTGCGCTGACGTTGGTTTGCGTTGGGTTAGCCGCCAACAGAGGCAGCCACCCCAGCTCGTTGGAGCGCCTGGCGCTTCAGTCGGAATACGCGCAGCTCGATCCAAAGCAGGAGGCAGACACACGAGCCCTGTGGTCTGACATTCGGGCGGCCATTCGGCGCCACCCGGCAGAACCGTACTTTCCTAGATTGGCGGCCGTCCTCGCGTTGCGGCTCGGGAACGTCGAACCCCTGCCCTGGATCGGACGTGCGCTGGAGCGCGGGCCTGTCGACAGCCGCACTCACTGGATCTTGGCGAGAGCGCTCCAGAAGCACGGCTTTCTCCAGCAAGCATTGCTAGAAGCAAGGCTCGCCGTCGAATACGACGAAGGTCTTGCGGCAACAGTCGGCGCGACCATTGCCCATTGGTCGCTCGATGCGAGCGAGATTCGGAAGGCCGCGCCGGGCGGCCACGCCGGCGCTCAGGTCCAGCTCTCAGCCGCCCACGTGCTGGATCCACAGCAGCACACCCGCCTTCGTCAAGACCTCTATCGCGGCGCGATTCGCGATGACCCGAGTTTCGCCACCGCCCACCGCGCCCTCGCCGAGGAGTTGCTCCACGGCCTTCAAGGCAACCAGTTTGAGGGTGACGAGCGAGCTCGTTACGAGGCTCAGGTCATGCTCGAAGCAACGCGCCTCGCGACATTGAAGCCCGAGTCTGCCGATTCAAGCGAGGTGCTCGCAAAGCTTTACACTCTGAACAATCAGATTGAGGAAGCCGATCGGATGCTGAGCCCGCGCTGCCCTAGCTTAGCCAAGGGAGAGCGGCTCAAATGTTGGCGCGCCCTGCTCGCGACTGCCAGATCGCAGCCCGGCCATCGCCAGCTGGTCGAGCGCGTCTCTCAGCAGCTCGTCAAAACGGCGTGCGGTTTCGAACAGGACTGTGACCGCGCCCTGTTGCAGGCGGGTGACACCATGGCCGCCCTCGGCAATTGGCCGGAAGCATTGGACTACTTTCAGCGCGCAGTGCGCGAGGAGCCGACGGTCGCAGCCCTGCTCAAGGTTTCGGAGGCGGCGGCCGCGCTCGGGCGCCTGCCAATAGCCGACCGGGCGCTTGCGCTTGCCGCCAATCACGCCGGCGCCAACCCTGCACTGCGCGCCCAAATCGAGGCAAAGCGACGGTCTTTGTTACAGAATCCGCCCCGAGTGACCGGCCCGCCGGCCTACAACTGAATAGCGGCCTGCGTCTTCGCAACTTAACCTCGGCCCCCGCTCCGACGCCCCCAAGGCGTGTGCTACCTGAGGACCCGTGAATCCAGCGACACCCATTTCCGACCTTCCGGACGTTCGCCTCTCCGCCATGGCCCTGTGGGTAGCCATTCGGAAGAATCGAATGCTGGTCGCGACCCTGACGGCATTGGTCACCGCTGGCGTGGCTTTTTATACTCTGGGGCAAACGAAAATTTTCGAGGCCACGTCGACCATCGTGTTCGATCCGAACGTGCCGCGCCCCCTGGGTGATCAGGCAGGTCAAAGCTCGGGTGACCAAAGTTCCTATTGGAACAACGTCGAATACTACACGACGCAAAACTGGATGATTCGTTCGATGCGTGTGGCGTCGCAGGTGGTCAAAGACCTCGAGCTCAATCGAGACCCCAATTTCCTGGCCAACCTTCCAGCGGGCTCGCGCAAAGGCGAGGTTAAGCGAAGCGTCGAAGACACAGCCGCAATCCTCATGGCTCGGCTCACGGTCGAGCCCATCAAGAACAGTCGGCTTACGACCGTCTCCTTGCGCGACGCGGATCCGAAGCGGGCGCAGCACGTTCTAAGTGCGGTCGTGGACACCTATACCCAAGATAATTTGGATGACGTGTTCGAGTCGGCGACGACCGCCGCAGATTGGCTTCGAGGCCAAATCGGTGGTCTGCGTAACGATCTCGAGTCGAGCGAGCTGGCTCTCCACCAGTTCAAGATGGATCGCAATATCTTGTCCGTCTCGATTGACGATCAGTCGAACATGTTGCGCGGGGAAATGACGCAGCTGAACCAAGCGCTCACCGAGCGACGCGCTCAGCGCGAACGAGTTGTTTCGCGGCTGGCAGAATTGCGCAAAATCCCGGCTGACGATCCCGCGGCGTTGCCCGCCCAAGAGTTGCTCGCCAGCGGGACCCTCGTCAACCTTCGCGGGCACTTTGTCGACGCTGAGCGCGCGCTCAAAGCACTCCAAGCCGAGGGCCGAGGTGAGAACCACCCAGCAGTCCGCTCGGCTCAAGCACAACTCGATTCGGTGCGCAGCGCTCTGCTGGCGGAGGTCAAGAACATCCAAGAGGCCTACGCGCGCGACGCCGCAGGCTTCGAGCGAGAAATCGCCGGACTCCGCAGCTTGTACGACGCAGCCGAGAAGCGGGCCCTCGATCTGAATCTGATGGAGATCGAATACGGACGCTTGCGTCGCGGCAAGGAAACCAACGAAAAATTGTTCTCGCTGGTCATCGAACGGTCCAAGGAGACGGACCTGACACGCGCACTGCGGATCAACAACGTGCGTATCGTCGACCGACCGTTGGTCCCCAAGTTGCCCGTCACGCCCAACGTGCCCCTCAACATCGCGGGCGGAGTCGCGGCGGGCCTCGCACTGGGGCTCTTGGCGGCGATTGGCAAAGAGCAGCTCGATCGGACCTTGAAGTCGCCGGACGAGGTCGAGCGCGAGCTCGGTGCGGTGTTGTTAGGTGTGCTTCCTGCTGCCGCGGTTGCCGCGGCTGTTCCCGGGCAAGGAAGGCGCCGCGCCGCACGCGAAGCACGGAGACGAGCGAGTGCCGCCGAACCCTCAGACCACGTGCCAATCGAGCTGACGGTTCACCACCGCCCCACGAGTGGGCTGACCGAGGCCGCGCGCGCCATCCGCACGAACATCGTGTTCATGTCGCCGGACAACCCGCACAAGACGTTGCTCATCACCAGCGCCGTGCCGTCGGAAGGTAAGACAACCGTCGCTTGCGCCATTGCAACGACCATGGCTCAAGCCGGCCAGCGTGTCGTCCTGGTCGACTGCGATCTGCGCCGCCCGCGGTTGCATTCCGTATTCCGCCGACGGAATAACTTCGGCGTGACCTCGGCGCTACTGGACCGCAGCGTTCAGGACGACATCGTCTGCGAGACCGAGGTCCCCAATCTTTGGCTCGCGCCGACTGGCCCCATTCCTCCAAATCCAGCAGAGCTGCTGCACAGCGAAGCCTTTCGCGGCGTACTCGAGCGCCTCCAGGAACGCTTCGACCGTGTGATAATCGACAGTCCGCCCATCATCGCGGTCACCGACGCGACGGTTTTGTCCACCTTGGTCGATGGTGTGGTCGTGGTCGTGCGAGCCTCCAAGACCACGAAAGAAATGGTGCGTCGCGCGCTCAAGTCGCTACGCGACGTGGGCAGTCAGCTCGTGGGCGTCGTGTTGAACGCAGCCAACGTCGAGGATGATAGCTACAGCGCGTACAAGTACTACTCGTACCGTGGCGAAGGCTACAGCTCGCAACATCCTCCCACGCCTCCCGCGCCAGAACGGGAAGAGCCGACCGATCACGTCAATCCAAGCTGATCCGAGACATCAGATGCGGCAAAGCGGCTGGCGACTCGCCATCAAACGAAGCGTCGACATTTTGGGCGCGGCCGGCGGCCTTTTGGTGTTGGCGCCCGTTGTGGCGCTGAGCGCACTCGCCGTTCGCTGCACGATGGGCAGCCCGGTACTTTTCAAGCAGCAGCGCCCGGGCCGCAATGGCAAGCCGTTCGTGCTTTGCAAGTTTCGGACGATGCTCGACAGCGTCGACGCCAACGGCAAGCCGCTTTCGGACGCGGCTCGGCTGACGAAGACCGGTGCGCTGCTGCGGACGCTCAGTCTCGACGAATTGCCGCAACTTTGGAACGTGCTGCGAGGTGAGATGAGCTTGGTTGGCCCGCGCCCGCTACTGATGCAGTACCTGGCGCGGTACACGCCGCGTCAAGCACGCCGGCATGACGTGCTGCCGGGCATCACCGGTTGGGCTCAGGTCCACGGGCGCAATGCGCTCACTCACGAGCAGAAGTTCGAGCTCGACGTTTGGTACGTGGAAAATTGGTCGCTTCGGCTGGATGGGCAAGTACTGTGGCTGACGCTGAGCACGTTGCTGAAACGCTCGGGAATTACAGCCCCCCAGCACGCGACGATGCCCGAGTTCATGGGTTCTTCCGACCAGCCACAGCAACAAAGAGTTTTATCCAATGGCTAGGATCTACCTTTCGTCTAACGTCACGACTCGCACCGAG
>Ga0207667_10000391_pt1 | contig 59208 bp, 55 predicted proteins | sample KBSCornC52_FD_184301 | JGI IMG/M metagenome (GOLD analysis project Ga0207667, IMG submission 184301) | Corn rhizosphere microbial communities from Kellogg Biological Station, Michigan, USA - KBS Corn C5-2 (SPAdes) (version 2) | ecosystem: Host-associated > Plants > Roots > Rhizosphere > Soil ... | reverse complement strand
AGCCATTATCTTTCCTTGCTTTCGGGTGCGTTAGAGCGCTTCGGCGCCCGAGATGATTTCCACCAGTTCGGTCGTGATCGCGGCCTGGCGGGTGCGGTTATACTGGATGCTGAGGCGATTGATCATGTCGCCGGCATTGCGCGTGGCATTGTCCATCGCGTTCATGCGGCTGCCCTGTTCGGAGGCGGCATTTTCGAGCATTGCGCGGAACAGCTGGATCGCGACGTTGCGCGGCAGCAGATCGGCGAGGATCGTTTCCTCATCGGGCTCGTATTCGACCGCAGCGCCGTCATTCGCAGGGGCGCCGTGGGCAGTGACCTGCTGGGCGCGGGTGCCGTCTTCGGACAGGCGCGTGCTGAGCATAGCGCCAGTTTCGACCGGCACGGGGATGATCTGCAGCTCGGTCGGGATCTGGACCAGCGCCGACTGGAACTTCGCGAAGAAGAGGTGGGCGACGTCATATTCGCCCGCCTCGAAGCGCGCGGTCAGATCATTGGCGACACCATGTGCATCGCTGAAGGCGACGTTCTTGATCTGGCTCTGGTCGACCTGATGGACGATCTTGCCCGGGTAAAGGCGCTGCAGAACCGCGCGGCCCTTCTTGCCGATCAGATAGAAGCGCACATCCTTGCCCTGCGCGATCAGCTCGTTGGCCTTGATGCGCGCGGCGCGGACGATGTTGGTGTTGAACGCTCCCGCAAGGCCGCGCTCCGAGGTTGCCACCACCAGCAGATGCTTCTGGTCGCTACCGGTGCCCGCGAGCAATTTGGGGCTGCTCGGGCCGACGGTGACCTTCGACGCCAGGCTCGCCATCACGGCATTCAGCCGCTCGGCATAGGGCCGGCCGGCCTCAGCCGCCATCTGCGCGCGACGCAGCTTGGCGGCGGCGACCATCTTCATCGCCTTGGTGATCTTCTGGGTCGATTTGACCGAGGAGATCCGGTTCTTGAGTGCCTTGAGGCTGGCCATCGAGTGCTATGCCTTACGCGAAGGTCTTGGCGAACTGGTCGAGCGCGGCCTTGAGCTTCGCCTTGGTGTCGTCGGCCAGATCCTTGCTGTCGCGGATCGCTTTGAGCACGTCCTTGTGATTGGCGCGCATGTCGGCAAGCAGGGCGGCTTCGTAGCGGACCACATCGCTCACAGGGACGGAGTCGATATAGCCGTTGGTCCCGGCGAAGATCGACACGACCTGCTCTTCAAACGCGAGCGGCTGGAATTGCGGCTGCTTGAGCAGCTCGGTCAGACGCGCGCCGCGATTGAGCAACTTCTGGGTCGAAGCATCGAGGTCCGAGCCGAACTGCGCGAACGCGGCCATTTCGCGATACTGGGCGAGCTCGAGCTTGATCGAACCGGCGACCTTCTTCATCGCCTTGGTCTGCGCGGCCGAACCGACGCGGCTGACCGAAAGACCGACGTTAATCGCGGGGCGGATGCCCTGATAGAAGAGCTCGGTCTCAAGGAAGATCTGGCCGTCGGTGATCGAGATCACGTTGGTCGGAATATAAGCCGAAACGTCGCCCGCCTGGGTCTCGATGATCGGCAGTGCGGTCAGCGAGCCCGAGCCATTGTCCGCGTTCATCTTGGCGGCGCGCTCGAGCAGGCGCGAGTGGAGATAGAAGACGTCGCCGGGATAGGCTTCGCGACCCGGCGGGCGGCGCAGCAGCAGCGACATCTGACGATAGGCGACCGCCTGCTTGGAAAGATCGTCATAGACGATCACGGCATGCATGCCGTTGTCGCGGAAATATTCGCCCATCGCGCAGCCGGTGTATGGCGCGAGGAACTGCAGCGGCGCCGGCTCCGACGCGGTCGCAGCGACGACGATGGAATATTCCATCGCGCCATTCTCTTCGAGCGTCTTGACGAGCTGGGCGACGGTCGAGCGCTTCTGGCCGACCGCGACATAGATGCAATAGAGCTTCTTGCTCTCGTCATCGCCCGAATTCGGGCCCTTCTGGTTGATGAAGGTGTCGATCGCGACCGCGGACTTGCCGGTCTGGCGGTCGCCGATGATCAGCTCGCGCTGGCCGCGGCCGACGGGAACGAGCGCGTCCAGCGCCTTGAGGCCGGTCTGCACGGGTTCGTGCACCGACTGCCTCGGGATGATGCCGGGTGCCTTGACCTCGACGCGGCTGCGCTGCGTCGTTGCGATCGGGCCCTTGCCGTCGATCGGGTTGCCGAGGCCGTCGACCACGCGGCCGAGCAACTCCTTGCCGACCGGCACGTCGACGATCGTCTGCGTGCGCTTGACGACATCGCCTTCCTTGATCTGGCTGTCCGAGCCGAAGATCACGACGCCGACATTGTCGGCCTCGAGGTTGAGCGCCATGCCCTGCACGCCGTTCGAGAATTCGACCATCTCGCCGGCCTGAACATTGTCGAGGCCGTGGATGCGCGCGATGCCGTCGCCGACCGACAGCACCGATCCGACCTCGGACACTTCGGCGTCGGTGCCGAAGCCCGCGATCTGGTCACGGATGACCTTGGAGATTTCTGCCGCGCGGATTTCCATGTTCAGCCTTTCATCGCAGTCGCGAGTGCGTTCAGTTTGGTACGGATCGAGCCGTCGATCTGACGGCTGCCGAGACGGACGATCAGCCCGCCGAGAATGTTGGGATCGACAGTCGCGTCGACCGCGACCTCGCTGCCGACGATCGACTTCAGGCGCGCGGTCAGCGCGGCCATCTGGCCGGAGTCGAGCGGATGCGCGGTGATGACTTGCGCGCTGGTTTCGCCGCGATGGCGGGCCGACAGCGTATTGAAGTCGCGGATGATCAGGCCGAGCGCCCCGAGTCGGCGGTTTTCGGCAATAACACCCAGGAATTTCGCGGTCAGCGGATCGAGCTTGAGCGGCTTGACCAGCCCGGCCACGACCTTGCTGGCTTCCGCGCGGCTGACCAGAGGGCTGCCGACCAGGCGCTTGAGATCGTCCGAATCGGCCAGCGCCTGCTTCAGCGTGGCGAGGCTGGCGCCGACCTTATCGAGCTTGTTTTCGTCGCGGGCGAGCTCGAACAGAGCGGTGGCGTAGCGACCGCTAAGACTTGCCTGTATGCCGCCGGAATGCTCCACGCGCTCGTCGTCCCCTGATTTGGTGGTGCCCCGCACCATTTGAGCGGGCAGGGCGGAAACGGGCGTTGCCGGACGGCCGCCCACTTCGGTCGCGCGCCGACTAGCAACCGGGACGGCGGAATGCAAGGCGAGTGGCTCAAATCCGTACGATATCGATCCCCTCCATAATGTAGCGGGCGTACAGGAAGTCCCGAATGAAGGCGATGCGTCCGTCCGACCAGCCGAGCAGCACCACGAAATGATTCCCCGGATCGTCGGAATCGGTCGCGAGCAAGGCCGGACGGCCGTCGGCCAATACAGGCTCCACCTGCCAGGCAATGTCCGTTGCGGAGTAACGGTGGAAATACACCGAAACATCGGCCTTGCCTTCGAGCCGGAGGCGCAGCGGCAGATCCAGGCGCACGTCCGCCGCCAGCAGGTCGCGCAGGGCGTCAAACTCGCGCGCGTTGAACAGATCGGCATAAGCGCGCAGGCGCAGGCGCTCCTGTCCATCGATAGGGGCGGATTCGATCGGGGCCGCCAGGCGCGTGCGGCCCCGATGAAGCGCGGCCTTGATCGCTGGGACGGTGGTTTCGAGGATCGCGGCCGTCTCCGCCAGCGAATAGCCGAGCACATCGACCAGCACGACCGAGGCGCGCTGGGGCGGTCGCAGGGGCAGGAAGGCAGTGAAACCCAGCGTCACCTTGGCCCGGGACGACGTGTCCGCCTGCGGATCGGCATCGTCCTGGTCGCTCAGGTCGACCACGCCGCTCTTCTTCTGACGGAGCGCATCGATCGCTGCATTCCGGGCGATCCGGAACAGCCAGGCTTCGGGCCGGTCCGGCGCGGCATCGGCATAGGCGACGGCGGCGCGGGCGAGAGTTTCCTGCACGATGTCCTCGCCATCGATCGCCGACCCCATCATCCGGCCGCAGAAGGCGTGCAGGCGCGGCCGCATGCCGGTGAACCATTGTTCGAGATCGTTGCCGTCCATCGTGTCCCCGCGCCTCATTCTTCGAATGCCATGACGAACCAGGACGCCCAAAGGATTCTGTACGCGCGCGAATCCTTTGGCAGGCCGGGCTCGTCAGGGATGGAGGCGCGATGTCCGCGCCTATCCAAGGAGTTCGAACATGCAACGCCTGACCATCGTCCGTTACAAGGTGAAACCCGAAGCGGTCGCCGAGAATGAAAGCCTGTCACATGCGGTTTTCGATCGCGTGCGCCGCGATGCGCCCGAAGGGATAACTTATAGCCTGTTCAAGGAAGCAGACGGCCAAAGCTTCGTCCACCTCTTCCTCAACACCGGCGAGGATTCGTCCGACGTGCTAACCGAGACGCCAGAGTTCGCGGCCTTCAGCGCCGACATCTCGGCACGGTGCGAAATTCCGCCGGAGGTGACGCGGTTGAGCGTCGGTCAGGTCGATTCCTACGGCTATCCGGCCACCGCCGAAGTTTGAGAGCAAGCCGCGGGAAGCAGGGGCGGCGAAGACGGCATAGATGGACTGGGTCAATTCGAGGAGAATCGATCATGACCTATCGTATCGCGGGTCTCGACCCCGCCGCCTTCGCCGATACCGAAGCCCTGATCGCCGCAGGAGCCGTGCGCAGGGTGGCGGACAGCGCCAATGCCTTTCCATGCCGGGTCACGCTGGAGGACGCGCAGCCGGGCGAGAGCCTGATTCTGGTAAATTTCGTGTCGGCGGATGTGGAGACGCCGTTCCGTGCCTCGCATGCCATCTTCGTTCGCGAGGGTGCGGCCGGCGCGGCGCATTATCGCGATCGGATGCCGCCCCTGATCGAGCGACGCACCACAAGCCTGCGCGCCTTCGATTCCGAAGGCATGATCCGGGAAGCTGTGCTAGCGGCGCCGGGGGAAGCCGATATGCGCCTGCGTAACCTCCTCGACGACGACGCGATCGATCATGTCGATATCCACACGGCGAGCTGGGGATGCTTTCTTGCGCGTGCGGAGCGGTCCGGTGACTGATCTGGATGATGCGCGCTGGGCGGCTGTCCTGCGCCGCGACCGTGCGACGGACGGCCAGTTCGTCACCGGCGTGCTTTCGACCGGCATCTATTGTCGCCCCTCCTGCGCGGCGCGCCATCCTCGCCGCGACAACGTCCGCTTCTTTGCCAATGGCGAGGAGGCGCGGAGTTTTGGTCTGCGCTCTTGCCTGCGCTGCCGACCCGACGAGGTGGCGGCGGACGAGGCGGGGATCGCGCGCGCGATCCGGTTGATCGACGAGGCGGAGGAGCCGCCTACGCTCGAGCAATTGGCGAAGGCCGCGGGCTATAGCCCGTTCCATTTCCATCGCCTGTTCCGCCGCGCGACCGGCGTGACGCCTGCCGACTATGTCCGCGCCGAGCGCGCTAAGCGGGCCGAACGGGCGCTCAAGGAGTCCGATAGCGTGACCGAAGCCCTCTACGATGCCGGCTATGCCGCACCCGCGCGTTTCTATGCCGATGTGCCCGATCGGCTGGGCATGACGCCTTCCAAATGGCGCGACGGCGGGCGGGACGAGACGATCCGCTGGGGCGTGGCCGAAACCGATCTCGGACCGTTGCTGGTGGCGGCGACCGAGCGTGGCATCTGTCGGGTTGCATTCGAGCCCGACGAGACCCGGCTGCGCGCGCATTTCCCCAATGCCCGGATCGAGAAGGGTGGGCCGGTGCTGGAAGGGCTGCTGGCGGATGCGGTCGATTATGTCACCACGCCGGGCCAGGCGATGACCTTGCCGCTCGACGTGCGCGGCACCGCGTTTCAGCAGGCGGTGTGGCGCGAGCTGTCGCGCATCCCGCCGGGCGAGACGTTGAGCTATGCCGCGCTGGCAGCGCGCGCGGGCAATCCCAATGCGGTGCGCGCGGTCGGATCGGCGTGCGGCGCCAATCCGGTGGCGGTGCTGATCCCCTGCCACCGCGCGTTGCGCGCCGATGGCAGCCTGGGAGGCTATGCCTGGGGACTGCCGATCAAGCGGAAGCTCCTGGAACGCGAGGCTGCTAGCCGATGATCGGGCGCTAGCCCTTCTTGGGCTGGCCTTCGTCGTTCGCCTTGTCGATTTCGGGTAGCGACATTGGCGGGGGATCGCCGTCCTTCAACGCGTCGATCGTGCCAAGCAGCTTTTTGGCCCAGGCTGCCGTCTGGGCGTCGTGGACTGAATAAGCCGCCGGCTTGAGCACGATCCGCGCCTCCGCATAACGGCGTTCGCCGATCAACGACTCCGCCAGATTCAGGCGAATGGTGTTCGACTGAGGCTCAAGCTCGAAAGCACGCATCAGGCCGAGCCTGGCCGCTTCGGTCGGCGGCTGCTGGGCGCGGAGAAAGGATTGGTAATAAGCGAACAGGATCTCGGCATTGCCGGTTTGGGCCTCGTTCGCGTCGACGATATGGCGCCGCGCCGCGGCCCATTTGGGCGTGCTGTGATCCTTGGCGTTTTCGAGCGTCTTCATCGCGATCAGGCCCTTGCCCAGCAAGGCCTGCGCATTCTTCGGCTGGAGCGCGAGGAGGGCGTCGGCGGTCCGGTCGGCGGCGGCGGTATCGTTGGCGGCGAGCTGGAAGCGCCACAGCAGGTCGAGCGTCTCCACATCCCGGGGCGCCGCGGCAGCGCGCTTGGCGAGATCGGCCGAGATGTTGGCAGCCTCATTGCCCCGGAGGTTCCGCATGTAGAGCAGGCGATCCCACACTAACGCCTGCGCAGCGGGATCGAGCGTCTCGACCCTGATCTCGCCGATCGAGGGCGCGTCCTTCTGGCTGATATGTACGCCGGGAAGAGCGGGCGAATTGCGATAGCTATTATATTCGGCGACCAGCTTGGAAAGGTTGCCGAACGCCTGGTTGGCCGCGTCCATCGACTTCATGCCGTTACTGACCAGCGCGAGATAGCGGTGCAGCTGTGGCGAGCGCGTATCCTTGAAGACCAGATAGTGGGTCAGCAGCCACGCTTCGCTATAATAAGCATAGACAGCGCGGTCCTTGCGAGCGTCGGGATCATCGGCCAGCAGATCGCGGACCGGGATCGTGACGTCGCCGTGGAGATCGGCCAGGCGATAGCGGGCGACGTTACCGACATTGGCCGATCCGTCCTTCTCGAACGTTGTGGCGCCCAGCAGCTCGGCATAGCCCTCGACGAACCAGCCCGGATAGGCCGCGGTATAATTCTGCAGCATGTAGTGGTGGGCATATTCGTGGAACAGCACGACCTGCGACGTGAAGTCGTTGTCCGTGGCTTCGAAGTCGACGATGCGCGACCCCACCGCGACCGGGCCGAGCGGGCCGACCGTATAGAAGCCGGCGGCGCTCCGCTGGTCGATCAGGTTTCCGACACCGTCGTTCAGCATGAAGACCGTGAGCGGGGCCGAATCCTCGTCCGGCTTGGTTATTGACATCAGCCGCAGCAGTTGATCGTAGCGTTCGAGCGCCGTTGCGGTTTGTTTGAGCTCGTTGGCGGAGCCCTGCGAATAGATGATGAAGTGCCGGGACGTCGCGCGCCGCCATTCAGCATGAACTGGCGTCACAAAGGATGCGGCGGCGGCAGCCAAGACCAAAGTCTTGCGCAAGGAGGCGGGCATCATCCCCGCAGACTAGCGCCTTCTTTTGCGATGCCTACTGGATCCTGATCAAATCCGATGTTTTTGGATGGCTCTTCTCTCGCTCGCTGAGGGAGTTGGCTTCCAGAGGATGCCTATCGCGCCTCGGCAAGCACCGGGTGGTCGAAGGGGAAATTGGGGGTGCGTACATCGCCGAAGCAACGGGTGCAGAGTGGGACTTCGGCGTGGCGGCCGTCGTCCATCGTCTGCGCGAACTGGCGGCGGGCGAGGTTGGTCATGGTCTCGCGGAAGCTTTCGATCATCAGATTACCGATCGGCTGCTCGCGCACGAAGTCATTACAGCAGGGCAGGACCGCGCCGTCGCAATCGACGATCAGGTCTCGCGTCACCTCGGAGCTGCAGCGAATCGCGACCGGGGAGAGCGACAATCTGTGGAAGAGGCTGAGGTCCTTCATGCAGCGGCTCGACATCGGATCGAACACCACCTCTTTCGCGCCGCGCGATGTGAACCAGTCGCGGATCGTTTCCAGCTCGTCGCGGTTGGCGCGGCTGACCGGCACGCTGACGCGAACCTTGCCCGGGAAGTCGCGCAGGATCTGCTCGTACTTGGGGAAGACGTTCTTCGCCCGGAGCGGGGTCATCAGATAGTCGTAGGTTTCGGGCGTGAGCGACTCGCAGTGGAGCGAGAGCAAGGTGACGTAGGGGTACAGGGCCTTGTGCTTCGCGCTATTATAGGCCGCGCCGTTGGTGTTGACCGAGAAGATGACGTCGGGGAGCCGATCGTGCACATAGCGGGCTCGCTCCACCACCATCGGATCGATCAGTCCGTCGCCGAACAGGCCGAAGCCGATATGGCTTTCGACCGCGACGCCTTCGTCGACGATGCCGTCGATGATCTTGCGGAACAGCGCCATCGGCATGGTGCCGCGTGGGCTGTTGGCGGTGCTGTCCTTGCCGGTCGGGCAGTGGATGCACGATGCATTGCAGGTGCCCGTCGTGCCGATGCCGACAGCACTGAGGTGCTGCACGGCGTGGTTAGGCCGGGGTCGCGCCTTGGCCAACTCGCGGCGGGTTAAAGGCAGGTCGGCTTCGAGCATCAGCGCGGTCCGATAGAGGAGCTGCGCCAGCAGGCGACGATCGCGGAACGAGGCCATCTTGCCCCATTTCTGCAACAGTAGGGCAAGCTTCCGGGTCGGGCCGGCGGGGAGGGTTTGTTCAAGCACGGCCGCGCTTTAGCAGAGGAAAGGCGCTTTCCGAAAGTCGTCCGGGCGGGCAGAAGCATCCAAAGTGCGGTGGCAAATGGCGATGATGGCCTTCGGGGCCTTGCTGGGCGCTGTGGCGAACGCGCAGGAACCCGCGCCCAAGGTGCCCGATCGGGCCGCCGACCTTCCCCTGCATATCCAGACGCCGATCGAGGCGCTCGCGCAGGATGGGGCGGAATATGCGCGGCTCTATGGGGTGCAATTACCCCAGGCGATGCGTGAGCTGCAGGCGGAGCAGGACAGCGTGCCAGCGACCGAGGCGCTGGCGCGGGAATATAAGGACCGACTAGCAGGGATCAGCATCGCACATGACGGGGGCTTCCGCATCGAGGTGCTGCTGACGGGAGACGCTCCGGTCGAGCCGCGAGCCATCTCGGCGGGCGGCTTGGTAGTGCCGGTGGTCTTCCGGGCGGGCGCCCCCGCGACGCGCGAGCAGATATTGGCGGCGATCGTGGCGCATCAGGCGGACATCCGCGCCGAGCTCCGCAGCCCGCCCGGCATGGGCGTCGATCCGCACACCGGCAAGCTGGTGGTGATGGTCAAGGCATCCGATGTCGGCACCGAGGGGGCGGATGCACTGGCCGCGCGCTTCAGCCAGATTGCGGGCGTGCCGACCGAGGTGAAGGCATGGGGCGATACCGATACCGATCTTTCGGCTGCGGGCGGCGGGCGCGTGCTGGGCTTCGACCCGCAGATCAACCACAAGGCGGTGTGCACCAGCGGCTTCGTCGTGACCGACGGCAGCCGGACCGCGCTCTCGACCGCGGCGCATTGCCCCGACCAGCTCAGCTATATCGACCCCAGCGGGGTGGAGCTGCCGATGACCATGATCGGCGCGTGGGGCGCCTGGTATCAGGACGTGCAGATCCATGAGCTTGCTGACGGGGGGGCGCTCAGCCCCTCATTCTATGCCGACAAGGGCAAGACCGCGCTGCGGCCGGTGACGAGCTGGCGCAACCGATCCGCCACGCGTGCGGGCGACCTGGTATGCCATCGCGGCGAGCGGACGGGCTATAGCTGTGCCGAGGTGGAATATCCCGATTATGCTCCGCCGGGCGACCTGTGCGCGGGGCCATGCGAGGCGACCTGGGTCGCGGTGCGCGGGCCGACCTGCAAGGGCGGCGACAGCGGAGGCCCCGTCTTCGCGGGGACGATCGCCTTCGGGCTGGTCAAGGGCGAGAGCCATACCGGGGACGGGCGGTGCAGGCTCTATTATTACATGTCGACCGATTATCTGCCGCCGGGGTGGACGGTGGCGGTCCTTGGGGCTCGCCAGGGCCAGGACGTCAAAAGAACATCGGAAACGAATTAGATGATTTGCCGGTACGGTTATCCATGCGCGGGTGTCTGCGAAATTCTATAACCGATTTGGTGCTTTTCAAAATCCGTTTGGAAGACCCTCCCTGCAGGCAATTGCGATGCTGGCCACAGCGGCGAATTTTCGATCTGCCGTGGTGCGGCGGCGTCGGGCAAAGGGCAGGCACGCGACTAAAGCGATGGTTTCGCGCTCGTCGAGCGGCTTCCTCACAGCCCCGTCCATTCGGGCTGATGGCAATGGCTGCTAGATTGAAAATAAACAGGCGGCTGGGCTGGCACCGATATGGATGACGTAAGTTCCAATAAACAGGCCTAAAGGTGCATAATGGCGTGGCCGGGGCGCTCGGCTCCGGAGGAGGCTGATTCGGATGTTGGCGGAGCTTCGGCAACACCATGAGAAGATCGGCAATCTTCTCACCGCCCTCGAGGTGCTGTGCCAGGACCGGCATGCGGACATCGTGAAGGTGAGCGCCGTTCGTATTGAGCTGACCCGTGCCAGCCGCGCGCGGTCTGCTTATCTCAACGCGGTAATTTACCCGAAGCTGATGCGCGCCTGTCCGCCAGACAAGCGGATTGCTCTTGAAAAGCTGAAGTCCGATGGCCTGCTCATGCTGGTGCGTTCGGGCGACCATATTCGGCATTGGACGACCCGCGAGATCACACAGGATTGGCCTGGCTATTGTCTCGCTTCCGCAGCGGCGCGGAAGTCCATGCGTGATCGCATCGAGCTTGAGCGGCAGCTGATTTATCCGCTCCTGAAGGGCGAAGGACCAACCATCAGCCGATGAGGCGCTTTTGAAGGAAGTTGGGCGCTTGTTTTCGGGACGATTGCCCGCTGGGGCTGCCCCGCCAGGCAACGGTCCAAGGAGCGACGTTCCCACCTGAGGACCTCAAATGTGGGCGGCGGATTACTCCGCCGCCCTTGTCGTCGATCAAACGCGGATCAGTCGCAATACCGGACCCGAACGTAGCGGCGGGCCCAGCCGTCCCAGCGCCAGTCGGCGCGGCAATAGGGGCCCTCATAATAATAGCCCGGGGGCGGGGGCGGGGGGGCATAATAAGCCGGCTCGTCATAATAATAGCGCGGTCCGCTGCTGGCGATCGCCGCACCCGCGGCCAGGCCCAGAATACCGGCAGCTACGGCAGTGCCGCCACCGCCATGATAATAACGGCCGTGATAGCCACCATAATAGCCCCCATGACCGTAATAGCCGCCATGATAGCGCGCCTCGGCCGGAGCCGCCGCGCCCAGGGCCACGCCGCCAAGCGCCAGCGCCGCAGTAGCCGCAGTCAAGATCTTACGCATCACATCCTCCAATCCACAACGATGGACTCCACACTCCATCTTGCCCGCAAGTTTAAACCGATTCGCCTGAACCGGCGGGAAATCAGACGTTTATCAAACGTTCACCGCGCCCATGGGCTGCTCGGTTCGTCGCGTCCCGCTCCGCGGTTGGCAGGCGTGCTATCTATCCTGTAGAGGCTGAGGCCGATGCCGCGTACGCTGCTTAAAGAAGCCCCGTTCTTCGAGGACAAGAACCGCGCCTTCTGGACACTCCAGTCGGCGGGCTGGGCGGGCTATTTCATGCTGCGCGCGCTGACCGGCCTCGCTAATGGCGCGAGCTGGCTGTTCGTGGTTCCGACCGCGCTTGCGACCGCGACGGGCTATTCGCTGACCCTGCTCATGTCCGCGGCCTATCGGCGTCTGTTCCACATGCGCCCGCTCATAACCTGGGGCGGTTCTGTCATGATCGTGATCATCGCCTCGATGGTCTTTTCCTCGATCGAGACATGGGCGCACGCAACCACCTATCGCGTTGTCGGGCCGATGCCCGAAGGGCTCCAGCTCCTGTCCGCGATCCTGCTCGACTTTGCGTTGCTGGTCGCTTGGTCGGCGCTTTATTACGGGATCAATTTCTACATATTGGTCGAGGAGCAGCGCGACCAGTTGCTGCGGCTGGAGAGTCATGCTTCCTCCGCGCAACTTGCGATGCTGCGCTATCAGCTCAACCCGCATTTCCTGTTCAACACGCTGAATTCGATTTCGACTTTGGTGCTGCTCAAACATACCGAGCGCGCCAACGCGATGTTGTCGCGACTGTCCTCATTCCTGCGCTATACGCTCGTCAGCGAACCCGAAGGCGAGGTCACCGTCGCGCAGGAGATCGAAACGCTCAAACTCTATCTCGACATCGAAAAGATGCGCTTCGAGGAGCGCCTGCGCACGAGCTTCGACATCGATCCGGCGGCGGCGCAGGCGAATATCCCTTCGCTGCTGCTGCAGCCCTTGGTCGAAAATTCGATCAAATATGCGGTCACGCCCAAGGAAGAAGGGGCCGATATCGCGGTCGCGGTGCGCCGTTTGGGCAATCGCGTTCATATCACGGTCAGCGACAGCGGCCCAGGAACACAGGCAGGTTACAACGACGGCGGGGGCCAGACACCATCCTCCACCGGCGTGGGCCTGGCGAATACGCGGGATCGGCTGGCGCAGGCTTATGGCGCCGACCATCGCTTCGAAACCGAGGCCGGTCCGGACGGGTTCACCGTAACGATAGAGATACCATATCAGTCGAACACGACGAGGGCATGATTAGATGACCATCCGCACCATCCTGGTCGACGACGAACCCTTGGCGATCCAGGGTCTCCAGCTTCGGCTTCAGACGCACGAGGACGTTGAGATCGTCGACACCTGCACCAACGGCCGCGAGGCGATCCGTTCGATCAAGACGCACAAACCCGACCTCGTCTTCCTCGACATTCAAATGCCGGGTTTCGACGGCTTTTCGGTCGTGCAGGGTCTGATGGAGGTCGAACCTCCCTTGTTCGTGTTCGTAACCGCCTATGGCGACCATGCGCTGCGCGGGTTCGAGGCCGGCGCGGTCGATTATCTGATGAAGCCGGTCGAGACCGAGCGGCTGGCCGACACGCTCGAACGCGTCCGCCAGCGCCTATCCGAGAAGCGCGCCGCCGAGGAGGTGGTCCAGCTCAAGGAAGTGATCGCCGAACATGCGCCCGACGCGGCGGATTCGATGCCCGAAAGCGCCGACGCGCATGCCTCGAACCGCTATGAGAAGCTCATCAACATCAAGGACCGCGGGCAGATATTCCGCGTCGATGTGGATTCGATCGAACGGATCGACGCCGCGGGCGACTATATGTGCATCTATACCGGCGACAACACTTTGATCCTGCGGGAGACAATGAAGGATCTGGAGAAACGCCTCGATCCGCGCCGTTTCCAGCGCATCCATCGCTCGACCATCGTCAATCTCGACCTGGTCAAGCAGGTCAAGCCGCACACCAATGGCGAATGCTTCCTGGTGCTCGGCTCAGGCGCGCAGGTGAAGGTCAGCCGCTCCTATCGCGACGTAGTCGCTAGGTTCGTCCACTAAGCCGTTCGCACCCCGGACTTGTTCCGGGGTCCACTAAGTCACGAGCCTTTGCGCCCGTGGATGGGTGGATGCCTGAACAAGTCCGGCATGACGATTTAGTGCTTCACCCGAACCGGCCCGTCACATAATCGCGCGTGCGGCGCGAGCGGGGGTTGGAGAAGATGTCCGCGGTCGGGCCGAATTCGATCATCCGGCCGAGGAACATGAAACCCGTATAGTCGGAGATACGGCTCGCCTGCTGCAGGTTGTGCGTGACGATCACGATCGTCACGTCCTTCTTGAGCTCGACCAAAGTCTGCTCGAGCTTCGCGGTCGAAACCGGATCCAGCGCCGAAGCCGGCTCGTCGAGCAGCAGGATTTCGGGCTGCACCGCGATGCCGCGCGCGACGCAGAGGCGCTGCTGCTGGCCACCCGACAGGCCCAGACCCGACGTGTGGAGCTTGTTCTTGACCTCGTCCCATAGAGCCGCGCGGGTCAGCGAGCGCTCGACGATCTCGTCCATCTCCGCCTTGTTCTTCTTGTGATAGAGGCGGACGCCGAACGCGACATTGTCATAGATCGACATCGGGAAGGGGGTCGGCTTCTGGAACACCATGCCGACGCGCGCGCGCAAAGCCGCCGGATCGCCGCCCTTCAGCACGTCTTCGCCATCGAGCATGATCTCACCCTCGGCGCGCTGGCCAGGATAGAGCGCGTAGATGCGGTTGAGCGCGCGCAGCAGGGTGGATTTGCCGCAGCCTGACGGGCCGATCAGCGCGGTGATCTTGTTCTTCTCGATCGGCAGATCGACGCCGTGGAGCGATTCATTCGCACCGTAGAAGAATTTCAGAGCGCGCGATTCGAGCAGCAGCTCACCCTCCGGGCGGGTCATGAACTGCTCTTCGCCGGCCGAGCTCGACGGCGGGTTCATCACGGCAGTGTCGGTCATGGGCGATGCGTCTCCCGGGCCAGAACGCGCCCGACGATGTTGATGAAGAGGACGGCGACGGCGATCAGCAACGCGCCGACCCAGGCCAGGCGCTGCCAGTCGTCATAGGCCGAAAGCGCGAACTGGAAGATGGTGGTCGGAAGGCTCGCCATTGGTTGCGACAGGCTATGATTGTAAAACTGGTTGCCGAGGCTGGTGAACAGCAAGGGCGCAGTCTCGCCCGAGATGCGTGCGAAGCCGAGCAGCCCGGCGGTGAGGAGACCGGTGCGGGCCGATTTCCAGATGATCTTGCGGATAACAAATGCGCGGCTCGCGCCCAGCGCCATGCCGGCTTCGCGGAGGGCGCCCGGCTGGAGCGTCAGAATATCCTCGGTCGTGCGCACCACGATCGGGGTGGCGAGGAAGGCTAAGGCGACGCCGCCGGCATAGCCCGAGAAACCGTGGAAGGGTGCCACCAGCAATTCGTAGACGAACAGGCCGATCAGGATCGACGGCGCCGAGATCAGCACGTCGTTGAAGAAACGAACGACGTGGCCATATTTCGTGCCCGCGCCATATTCGGCGAGCCACGTACCGGCGAGGATGCCGATCACCAAAGCGATCGCCATGCCGAGCGCGCACATGATGAGCGAACCAACGATCGCATTGCGCAGGCCGCCGGGCGACCCCGGGGCGGGCTGATCGTGGGTGAAGATCATACCGTCGATCCCACCCAGACCCTTGCTGAGCAGGGTCCACAGGATCATCACCAGCGCGCTGAGCGCGATCAGGGTGGCGATGCTGCAGAGGACGACGAAGACGCCGTTGAAGGCGCGGCGATAGGCGGCGCGGGTCATCAGACTTTCGCCTCGCGGAGTAGTAGGCGGGCGACCGCCAGTACGATGAAGGTGATCACGAACAGCAGGAAGCCGAGCGCGATCAGCGCGGAGGTGTGCAGGTCGCTGGTCGCCTCCGCGAATTCGTTGGCGACGGTCGACGCGATGGTCGAGCCGCTGTCGAACAGCGAATGCGGGAAGCTGTGCGAATTACCGATGATGAAGGTCACCGCCATCGTCTCGCCGAGCGCGCGGCCGAGGCCTAGCATGACCACGCCGATCATGCCCTTGCGGACATAGGGGATGACCACCGCCTTGATCACCTCGAACGGGGTGCAGCCGAGCCCATAGGCGGCCTCGCGCACCTGCGGCGGGACGGTCAGGAACAGCTCACGAAACACCGCCGCCATATAAGGCAGGATCATGATCGCGAGGATCAGCGAGGCGGTGAAGATATTGGCGCCGTTGGGCGTGCCGCGGAAAATCCATTCCACCCATCCGCCTGGTGCCGCGTTCATCGCGATCGGCAGCTGGATATGCTTGGCGAACCACGGCGCGAGCACGAACAGGCCCCACATGCCGTAGACGATCGACGGAATGCCCGCGAGCAACTCGACTGCGATCGCGATCGGGCGCGAGAGTCGGGGAGGGCAGAATTCGACCAGGAAAACCGAGACGCCGAGTGCGAGCGGCAGCGCCACCAGCAGCGACAGGAAAGAGGTGATCAACGTTCCCGCGATCGGCCCGGCGGCACCGTAGACTTCGCTGACCGGGTTCCAGGTCGTCGAGGTCAGGAAACCGAAGCCGAAGGCGCGGAACGCGGGCAGTCCGCCGATGAACAGGCTGACGACCACGCCGCCCAGCGCCGCCAATAGGAAGGTGGCAGCGCCCAGGCAGGCATAGCGGAAGATGACTTCGCCGAGGGCATGCCCCGGAGGCGCGCCCTTCGGGCTGGCGAGTTCGGTGGTGGCCATGCTCGACTCGTAAAGCGGGCGCCGAGGCAGGGAAAGTGTCTCGGCGCCCATGGTCATTTACTTCGCGACGTAGACCGGCTTGCCGCCGGCGGTGATCGACTTCGCCCACTGCTTCTTGAGCAGGCCCTTCACGTTCGCCGGCAGCGGAACATAATCGAGGCCTGCGGCAAGCGCGTCGCCCTTGTTATAGCCCCATTCGAAGAACTTCAGCACCTGGGCACCGTTCGCAGGATTTTCCTGGTTGCGGTACATCAGGATGAAGGTCGCACCGGTGATCGGCCAGGCCGAAGCGCTCGGCTGATCGAGGAGCAGGATGTAATTGCCCGGCGACTTCAGCCAGGGCGCGCTGGCGGCGGCGGCGCCGAAAGCGGCAGCGGTCGGCTGAACGAACTTGCCGGCCTTGTTCTGCATCGAGGCGAAGGTCGAGTGGTTCTGCTTGGCATAGGCATATTCGACATAGCCGATCGCGCCCGCAGTCTGTTTCACGAAGGCGGAGACGCCGTCATTGCCCTTGCCGCCAAGACCCGTCGGCCACTGGACCGAGTCGCTCGCGCCGACCTTGGAACCCCATTCCGCATTCTTCATCGCCAGGTAGGAGGTGAAGAGGAAGCTGGTGCCCGAGCCGTCCGAACGATGGACGACCGTGATCGGCAGGTTGGGAAGCGGCACGCCCTTGTTGAGCGCGGCGATTTCCGGCGCATTCCATTTGGTGACCTTGCCCAGGAAGATATCGCCGAGCAGCGCGCCGCTCAGCTTGATCTGGCCCGGAGCGATCCCGGGGAGGTTCATCACAGGAACCACGCCGCCGACGACGGTGGGGAACTGATAGAGGCCGGAAGCGGCCAGTTCATCGGGCTTCAACGGCTTGTCGGACGCGCCGAAATCGACGGTCTTGGCCTTGATCTGCTTGATGCCGCCGCCCGAGCCGATCGCCTGATAGTTCAGGCCGACGCCGGTCTGCGCCTTATAGGCCTCCGCCCATTTGGCATAAACTGGAGCCGGAAAGGTCGCGCCCGCGCCCGAAATGTCGGCGGCAGCCGCGGTGGAAGCGATGGCGAATGCGCCAACGCCCGCGACGAACATCTTCAGCATGTGAGTCCCCTGGAAATGAAGTGCAGCTGCTTAGCCGCTGCCCAAGGGCTCTATGGAGGTTCCGTGACTCTTGTGTGACAACGGGTAGGGAGAGCGTGCGATCCGCATAGTCATTCCCGCGCAGGCGGGAATCCACCAGGAGGCTTTCCCCGGGCGGCCCAGTGGATTCCCACCTGCGCGGGAATGACGAACTATTTCAATCAGTCCGGCAGAACTCTTACCGCGCCCTTGGAGGCGTTGCCCGCGAACAAGGCGTAAGCCTGCAAAGCCTTGGAGACATTACGTTTCCTTCCAAAAGGCTTCCATGCCTTGGCGCCGCGCGCTTCCATCGCCGCGTGGCGCGCCGCCAGCGCAGCATCGTCGACCAGCAGGTTGATCGCGCGATTGGGGATGTCGATCTCGATCAGGTCGCCATGCTCGACCAAAGCGATCAACCCGCCTTCAGCCGCCTCGGGCGAGACGTGTCCGATCGACAGGCCTGACGAGCCCCCCGAAAAACGGCCGTCGGTCAGCAACGCGCAGGCTTTGCCGAGCCCCTTCGATTTCAGATAGGAGGTCGGGTAGAGCATCTCCTGCATACCGGGACCGCCTCTCGGGCCTTCGTAGCGTATGACGACGACATTGCCCTCCTTGACCTGGTTGCCGAGGATGCCGACCACTGCCGCATCCTGGCTTTCGAACACGATCGCGCGGCCCGTGAAGGTGAGGATGCTCTCATCCACGCTCGCGGTCTTCACGATGCAGCCCTCGGGCGCGAGATTGCCGAACAACACGGCGAGGCCGCCATCTTGGCTGAAGGCATTGGGCTGCGAGCGGATCACGCCGCTCTCGCGATTGAGGTCGAGTTCGTCCCAACGGCGCGACTGGCTAAACGCGGTCTGGGTCGGCACGCCGCCGGGCGCCGCGCGATAGAAAGTCCGCACGGATTCACTGTTGGTACGCGCAATGTCCCAGCGACCGAGCCCTTCGCCGAGCGTCGAGCTATGGACGGTCGGCTGTTCGACATCGAGCAAGTTGGCGCGATCGAGCTCCCCCAGGATAGCCATGATCCCGCCCGCGCGGTGCACGTCCTCCATATGAACGTCGGACGTGGCGGGCGCGACCTTGCACAAAACGGGTACGCGCCGCGACAGCCGGTCGATATCCGCCATCGTGAAATCGACGCCCGCCTCGTGCGCGGCGGCGAGCAGGTGGAGCACGGTGTTGGTCGATCCGCCCATCGCGATATCGAGGCTCATCGCATTCTCGAACGCGGCGAAGGTTGCGATATTGCGGGGCAGGGCGCTCGCGTCGTCCTGCTCGTACCAGCGCTTGGCGAGATCGACGATCGTGTGGCCCGCCTCGCGGAACAGCCGTTCGCGGTCGGCGTGCGTCGCCAGCACCGATCCGTTGCCGGGCAGCGAGAGGCCCAGCGCCTCGGTCAGGCAGTTCATCGAATTGGCGGTGAACATGCCCGAGCAACTGCCGCAGGTCGGGCAGGCGGCCTTCTCGATCGCATCCACTTCCGCGTCGGTATAATGTTCGTCGGCCGCGGCGACCATCGCGTCGACCAGATCGAGCGCGACTTCCTTGCCTTTGAGCACGACCTTGCCCGCTTCCATCGGCCCGCCTGAGACGAACACGACCGGCACGTTGATCCGCAAAGCCGCCATCAGCATGCCCGGCGTGATCTTGTCGCAATTGGAGATGCACACCATCGCGTCGGCGCAATGCGCGTTGACCATATATTCGACGCTGTCGGCGATCAGCTCGCGGCTCGGCAGCGAATAAAGCATGCCGTCATGCCCCATCGCGATGCCGTCATCGACCGCGATGGTGTTGAATTCCTTGGCGACGCCGCCCGCCGCCTCGATTTCGCGCGCGACCAGCTGGCCCAGATCCTTGAGGTGGACGTGGCCGGGCACGAACTGGGTGAAGCTGTTGACCACCGCGATGATCGGCTTGCCGAAATCCGAATCCTTCATGCCGGTGGCGCGCCACAGGCCGCGCGCGCCGGCCATGTTGCGGCCGTGGGTGGTGGTACGGGAACGATAAGCGGGCATGACTAAGGGCCTATAGGATTCGGAAGGTCAGGGAGCAACGCCGCCACTGCCTGTTCGAGCGTCATTGCGCAAGTTTATGTTTCTTATTTGGCCTAATGCGAAATTTTGTTCGTCAAAGATGCGCGACGTCCAATATCGCCTGTGCGAAGGCGGCGGGGGCCTCCTGTGGCAGGTTATGCCCGATACCGCCCGTGATCGTCCGATGCGCGTAGCGACCGGTGAACTTTGCCGCATAAGCCGACGGGTCGGGGTGCGGCGCGCCATTGGCATCGCCTTCCATCGTGATCGTCGGCACCGTGATGACGGGTGCCGCGGCAAGCCGTTGCTCGATCGGATCGTAGCGCGCCTCACCCTCGGCAAGCCCTTGGCGCCAGCGATAATTGTGGATCGTGATCGCTACCTGATCGGGATTGTCGAGCGCCACCGCCGATCGTTCGAAAGTCGAATCGTCGAACGCCCATTTCGGCGATGCCAGCCGCCAGATGAGCCGCGCGAACTGGTGGCGATATTTGTCATAGCCCGCCTGGCCGCGATCGGTCGCGAAATAGAATTGATACCACCATTGCAGTTCGGCCTCGGGTGGAAGCGGCATCCGCCCTGCGGCCTGGCTGCCGATCAGATAGCCGCTGACCGAGACCAGGCCCTTCACCCGCTCCGGCCACAGCGCGGCAATGATGTCGGCGGTGCGCGCACCCCAGTCGAAGCCGCCGAGAAGCGCGCTCTTGATCCCGAGCGCGTCCATCATCGCGACCGTGTCGAGCGCCAGTGCCGCAGGCTGGCCATTGCGCTTGGTATCGGCCGACAGGAAACGCGTCGTGCCATAGCCGCGCAGGTGAGGCACGATCACCCGATAGCCTTGCGCGGCCAGGCGCGGCGCGACCTCCGCAAAGGCGTGGATGTCGTAAGGCCATCCGTGCAACAGTACGATTGGCGGCCCTCCCGGCGGCCCATATTCCGCATAAGCGATATCGAGCAGATCGGTTTTGACTGATTTCAGCGGCGGCATGGCGGCGACAGTCTGGGCGACTGCCGCCCTCGGCAGCAATGAGGCAGTGGCTGTGGCGATTGCGCCGCCGAGAATCCGGCGGCGGGATGTATCGATCTTGAGCATGGCGCGCCCTGTGCGCCCGGTGCGCCGGCGAAACAAGCATGGCGTGGACGCGGTTTGCCCCGCCGTGCGGCGGACGGCCTCCCTTATGCGACCATATTGGGTCACACGGAATGAGAGGTGTCTAAGTCTTGAAGAGTGGAGGCCCGAGCCGGAATCGAACCGGCGTGCAAGGATTTGCAGTCCTCTGCGTAACCACTCCGCCATCGGGCCGGAGGCGGGGCTGATGGTGGCTTTTCGTCGCGCTGTCAAACCCTGAGCTCAGTGTCCGCTATCGGACAATGCCGAGTGTCGATTCGTCCGCTTCCGGACAGGAGATGCGTGGCGCCTGTGTTGCTGCCCACTGGATATCGTCTGGCATGGATCATGCTCCTCTTGGCCTCGGGCATAGCCTTCGATAAGGCGTTGCCATCCGGCGCGGTGTCTTGTATCACTAAGACACCTGAAGAGGGCGACGCACAGTGACCGAGCAGAATTACGAACAGATGCGGCGCGCCATGGTGGCGAGCCAGTTGCGCACCACGGCGGTCAACGATCCGCGCGTGGTCGCGGCGATGGGCAAGGTCGCGCGCGAGCGCTTCGTGCCTGCCGATCAGGCGCCGTTCGCGTATCTGGACAAGGCGCTGCCGATCGCGCCCGGCCGCAGCATGGCTTCGCCGATGGTGGTCGGCCGGTTGCTGACCGAGGCGCGCGTCCGCGAAGGCGACCGCGCACTCGTGATCGGCGCGGGCAGTGGCTATTCGGCCGCCGTGCTGGCCGAGCTCGGCGCGAGCGTGATCGCGCTCGAGGAGGACAAGGATCTGGCGGGGAAGGCCACGCCCGGCGTGACCCGCGCCGCCGGCCCGCTCGCCAAGGGCTGGGCCAAGGGCGCACCCTATGACCTGATCCTGTTCGATGGCGCCGCCGAGGAAATCCCGGCCGCGATCATCGGCCAGCTTGCCGAAGGTGGCCGCCTCGCAGCGCCGATCCTGGAGAATGGCGTGACCCGCCTGTCGCTCGGGCGCAAGGCCGGCGGCGGCTTTGGCATGCTGAGCTTCGCCGACGCCGAGGCACCCATCCTGCCCGGCTTCACGGTCGCAAAGGGGTTCAGTTTCTGATGCGCTTCCGGGGGAAGATATTCGCCGCCTTGCTCGGCGGCGCGGCGCTCGGCGCGCCCGTCATGGCGACGACGCTGCAGGATGCCTTCGTGCAGACCTACAGCTCCAGTCCGGCGCTCAATGCGGCGCGCGCGCAGCTTCGCGGCACCGATGAGGGCGTCTCGATCGCCAAATCGGCGTCGCGGCCGCAGCTGAACAGCACGGTCGGCCTGTCGCAGAGCACGAACGGGATCGACAATTTCAGCAACGGTGCGCGTTCGCTCACCGCGCAGCTCAACCTGTCTTACCCCTTGTTCCAGGGCGGACGCGTCAAGAATTCGATCAATGCGGCGACCTCGCGGGTGGCCGCGGGCCGCGCCGATCTGCGCACGACCGAGGGCAATATCTTCGTCCAGGTGGTCAGCGCCTATATGGATGTGATCCGCGACGCCTCGATCGTCGATCTCAACCGCAAGAATGTCGACGTCCTCAATACCAATTTGAAGGCGAGCCGCGACCGGTTCCAGGTCGGCGACCTGACGCGCACCGACGTCGCGCAGTCCGAAGCGCGCCTCAGCCTGGCGCGCAGCCAGCTGATCACCGCGCAGGGAAATCTGACCGCGAGCCGCGAAAATTATCGCCGCGTCGTCGGCAGCTGGCCCGAAAATCTCGCGCCGCCGCCCGCTTTGCCCAAGCTGCCGGGTGATCCCGATCAGGCGGTGACGACCGCGCTCGATAACAACCCGGCGATCCAGGCCGCTGCCGCGGAGACCAAGGCTGCAGCCTATGACGTCAGCACCGCGCGTAGCCAGCGCCTGCCCACCGTCTCAGCGATCGCGGGGCCGAACTATAACAATTACCTTGGTACGGCAGACCGGCTGGTCGGCGGGGTGCCGCCGGGCACCAAACTCGATCAGACCCACACCGCCAATACGTTCGGCGTGCAGATGACTTTGCCTCTGTACCAAGGCGGTCTCGCCGGCGCGCGCGTGCGCCAGGCGCAGGCAGCACAGAGCGTCGCGGTCGAATCGGGCATCGATACCGAGCGTCAGGTCATCGCCAATACGCGTGCCGCCTTCGCCGCGTACGAAGCGGCGATAGCGGGCATTGCGGCCAATCAGCAGGCGGTGCAGGCCAACGAACTGGCGCTTGAGGGCGTGCGCGCGGAAAATCGCGTCGGTACGCGTACCGTGCTCGATGTGCTCAATGCCGAGCAGGAATTGCTCAACTCGCAGGTTCAGCTCGTTTCGGCTCAGCATGACGAATATGTGGCCGGCTTCGCTTTGCTGAACGCGATGGGCCGGGCGGAGGCGCGCGATCTCGGTCTCGACGGCGGCGCGCTGTATGATCCGGCTGCCAATTTCAACCATGTGAAGGGCTGGATCGGCGATTGGAGCGAGCAGCCCAAATATGCACCAAAGGGCACGCGCACGACCGGTCCGACCCCGACCAATGCCGACGTCGCGCCTTATAATCCCGACGCTGGTAACGGGGCAGTGACACCGCCGCAGCAATAAGCAATATTGCCGGCGACATGGCAGAAGACGCGCCCGAACAACCGATGGAAGACGTGCTGGCGTCGATCAAGCGCATCATCAGCGCCGACGTCGAGGCCGCGCGCCGTTTTCCCAGACCCTCCACCATCGCACCCGCGGTCGAGGAGGAGGACGTGCTGGAGCTGGGCGAGGCCTCCGGCGCGGCGGGCAAAGGCCTCGTCTCGGGCAAGGCCGCCAAAGCCAGCAAGGCCGCGCTCGCGGCGCTCGACACCGTCAAGATCGACCCGAGCGCGGGCGCCAACACAATGGACGGCCTGGTGCGCGAAATGCTCAAGCCCATGCTCAAGGAATGGCTCGACGCCAATCTGCCTGACTTGGTCGAGCGCGTGGTCGCGCGCGAGGTGGCACGCATTATCGGGCGCTAGGGGATGAGTGCGCTAGCCAGTGTGACGGCACGCTGGTGGCCAAGCGCAAATATGCCCACCGATCCGGTTCTTAAAGCGGGTTGAATCTGGAAACCTTCCCTGCAAGCTTGGTTTATTGGGGGAAGGCCTTGAACTATAGACATTTTGCCGTTTTTTGCGCAGCCTTGGCGGTGCCGGGAGTCGCTATCGCTGCCGATCGGCCGTGTAAGGTCGGCACGATGGTGCCGCTGCCCGTCACCATGTCTGGCCTTCGGCCACTCGTCCACGCCAAGATAAATGGGCATGATGCGGTCTTTGTGGCCGACAGCGGCGCATGGTTCAGCATGACTTCCCCTGGCAGCGCCGCCGAATACGAGTTGGCACTCGAGCCGGTGCCCCTGGGCTTCACGCTGCGTGGCGTGGGCGGCTCGGTCGCGCCGCGCCTGACGACGGTGAAGACCTTCACCATTGCGGGAGTTCCCCTGCCGAAGGTTCAGTTCCTGGTTGGCGGCAGCGAATTCGGCTCGGTCGGCCTGCTGGGCCAGAATTTCCTGGGCATGGAGGACGCCGAATTCGACCTGGCGCACGGCATGATCCGGCTGATGCGCGAACAGGGCTGCTCGTCCAAAGCCAGTCTGGCCTACTGGGTTCCAGCGGGCGAGCCCTATTCGGAGTTGGCTACCGAGAGCCGGACTGCCAAGCCCAGCCACATCATCGCGTCGGTTTACCTTAACGGCGTGAAGCTGCGCGCCCTGTTCGATACAGGCGCCTCAACCTCCTTCATTTCGCGCTCCGCTGCCGCCCGTTTCGGCCTGAAACCTGACGCGCCCGGCGTGACTCCAGCGGGCGGATCGAGCGGCATCGGCCGGCATTTCGTCCAAACCTGGATCGGGCCGATCCAGAGCGTGAAGATCGGGGACGAGGAAATACGCAATACCCGCATCCGTTTTGGCGGCGACATGGACGATGTCGACATGCTGATCGGTGCGGACTTCTTCCTTTCGCATCGCGTTTACTGGGCTCAAAAGCTCGACAAGCTCTTCTTCTCGTTCAACGGCGGGCACGTCTTCGATCTGGGCAATCTTCGCGAAGAGCGTGCGGATGCCTCCTCTGACGCGGGCAATGCCGCGGCTGGGGCGCCTGCCGAGGCCGTACCGACCGATGCTGACGGCTTCAGCCGGCGTGGCGGCGCGCGGGCCTCGCGCGGTCAAGTGAAAGCGGCTCTCGCCGATTTCGACCAGGCGATTAAGATGGCCCCCGATAATGTCGAATATCTGCGGCAGCGCGCCCAGCTTCATGCACGGATGGGGGAGCCGCTGCGCGCCGTTGAGGATCTGGAACAGATCCTGAAGGTAAAGCCGGACGACGTGGACGCGCATCTGCTGCGCGCCGAAATGCGTCAGCGACTGGATCGCACCGCCGATATCGGTTCCGATTTGGACGCAGCAGCGGCTGGCGCATCGCCGAGTTCCGATCGCCGCCTCGCCATCGCTTCCGCCTATCAGGTAGCGGGCAATTATCAGCGTGCCATCGCGCAATATGATTTATGGATCGCGGCCCATCGAGAGGACGTTCGCAGGCCGATCGCGCTCAACGGCCGTTGCTGGACGCGCGCGTTGAGCGGAACCGGCCTCGACCTCGCGCTCAAGGATTGTAATGCGGCGCTTTCGGCAATGCCGCACAATCCCGCTTTTCTCGACAGCCGAGGCCTCGTGCGGCTGCGTTTGGGCCAATATGCGCAAGCGATCAGCGATTATGACGAGGTGCTTGCCAAGGAGGACAACGTCGCCTGGTCCCATTATGGCCGCGGCATAGCCAAGCTGCGGCTCGGCCGGAAGGAGGCGGGAGAGGCCGATCTGGCGAAAGCCAGGGCGCTGCAGCCCGACCTGCCGGATCTGGCCAAGAAGGCGGGTGTCGTGCCCTAGCAGCCACACGCGGTCGGTCCTGGCCGATTAGCAACCGCTTGCCAGCGCGCATGGGCTTGCTAGTCCTGCATCCATGCAGAAGCTTCTCGCAACGGCATTTGCCGCCACGCTCGCCACGACCGCGCTCGCGCGGCCCTTCACCCCTCAGGATATGGTCTCCCTCGCGCGCGTCGGTGCGCCGGTCGTCTCGCCCGATGGGCGCTGGCTGGTGTGGGATCAGCGCGAAACCGATCTCGCCGCCAACAAGGGCCGTCACGATCTGTGGCGGCTCGATCTGAAGGCGAAGAACGGCACTCCCGAAAAGTTCGCCTCGACCGACGCCGAGGAAAGCGATCCCGCCTTCGGCCCCGACGGCAATCTCTATTTCATGTCCAACCGCAAGGGCGACGTCAGCGCCCTCTGGCGCGTGTCGATGGCGGGTGGCGCGGCCACGCAGGTCACCGGCGATTACGATCTCTCCGGATTCAAGATATCGCCCAAGGGCGATGCCATCCTCGTCTGGGCAGACAGGCCGGTCGGCGCCGCCAACCTCGACGTCAAACAGCCGGAAAAGCCCAAGGATGCGGGCAGCGGCCGGACCTTCGACCAGACGTTCATCCGCCATTGGGATACGTGGGCGGACGGCCAGCGCTCGCAATTGTTCGTCGTCGCGCTTGCCGATGGCAAGGCGGCGGGGCCGGGCCACGCGATCGAAAGTGCGCTGGTGGGCGACACGCCCAGCAAGCCGTTCGGCGACGGTAGCGAGCTTGGCTGGAGCGCGGATGGCAAAACCGTCTATTTCACGCTTCGCGAAGCCGGGCGGACCGAGCCGCTTTCGACCAATCTCGACATCTTTGCCGTACCCGCCGACGGCTCGGCCGCGCCCACCAACCTGACGGTCGATAACAAGGGCATGGATACGGCGCCGGCCGTCTCGCCCGACGGGCGATGGCTCGCCTGGACCGCGATGAAGCGCGCCACCTACGAAGCCGATCGCCAGGTCCTCTGGGTCCGCGACCTGCGCACCGGTCAAAGCCACGCCGTCACCCAAGGCTGGGATCGCTCGGTCGGGTCGCTCAAATGGGCACCCAATTCGGCGAGCCTCTACGTCACCGCTGAAGAAACACTCGACGTACCCTTGTTCCGCGTCGATCTCGCCGACGGCAAGGTGCATCGGCTGACCGGGGAAGGGCATGTCGCCGCGTTCGACGTGCTGCCCAAGGGCGGGCTGGTCTATTCGCTCGATACTTTGACTGCGCCTGACGACATCTGGATGTGGTCGCCCAACGGCAAGGTGTCGCGCCTCACGAGCGTCAACGCGGCCAAATTAGCGGGCGTCGACCTGCCGGCCGTCACGCGCTTCAATTTCAGGGGCGCGAATGGCGACACGGTCTGGGGTTTCGCGATGAAGCCCGCGCAGCTTGCCGCTGGAGCCAAAGCGCCGGTCGCTTTCCTCGTCCATGGCGGTCCGCAGGGCACCTTCAACAATAGCTGGTCCTACCGCTGGAACCCGATGGCCTGGGCGGGCCATGGCTATGCGGTGGTCTCGGTCGATTTCCATGGGAGCACCGGCTACGGTCAGGCCTTCACCGACGCGATCCGCAACAATTGGGGCGGCTGGCCGCTGACAGACCTGAAAGATGGTCTCAAGGCTGCGACCGAACGCTTTGATTTCCTTGATGGTAATAATGTGTGCGCGGCTGGCGGATCCTATGGCGGCTATATGATGAACTGGATCGAGGGCAATTGGCCCGATCGGTTCAAGTGCATCGTCCAGCATGACGGCGTGTTCGACGCACGCGCTATGGCCTACGAGACCGAAGAGCTGTGGTTCGACGAATGGGAGCATGGCGCGCATCCTTATTATGAGGATCCGGCCGCGTTCGAGAAATGGAACCCGGTCAACCATGTCGATAAATGGAAGACGCCGCAGCTGGTGATCACCAGCGAGAAGGATTTCCGCATCCCCTACACCCAGGGCATCGCCGCCTTCACCGCACTCCAGCGGCGCAACGTGCCGTCCAAGCTGCTCATCTATCCCGACGAAAATCACTGGGTGCTCAAGCCGAAAAACAGCCTGCAATGGTATGCCAACGTGTTCGGCTGGATGGACAAGTGGACGGGTAACAAGCCCGAGTGACGCATCCGCTCGACCGACCGATCTGGAGCGCGCTCACCACCCGTCAGGCGGATATCGCCGAGCGGGTGGGCGACGCCGTGCGTCTCAAGCCCGGCTATGGCGTGTTTGCCGCCGCAGCCGACGCGAGCGAGCGCAGCCGGATCGCACTCAATTATCTCGACATCGGTCCCGAGGGGCTGTGGTGCGTCGAGCGGGACCCGGTCGAGCCGCCGCCGGGCATATTGGTCGTTCATCACCGGGCGCCGTGCGTGCAGATGGTGGCGGACCATGTGGTCGCTCCCAAGCCCGATTTCGAGGTCGTTCGGCTCGGCGAAGAGGACGGGCCGGCGATGCTCGCACTGGCGCGCATGACCGAACCCGGCCCATTCTTCGAGCATACCCATCGCATGGGCAAATTCATCGGAGTGAAGGGCAGGGATCTGCTCATCGCCATGGCGGGAGAGCGGCTGCGGCCGGAAGGATATACCGAGGTGAGCGGCGTCTGCACCCACCCCGATTTCCGCGGGCGCGGTTTTGCTGGCGGGTTGATGCGCATCGTCGCGGCGCGGATCCTGGCGCGGGGCGAAGTGCCGTTTCTCCACTCTTATGCCGACAATAATCGCGCGATCGCGCTTTACGAGACTCTCGGGTTCAAACTGCGATCGACGATGACGCTGACCGTATTGACCAAGCCGGACCTCGGCGGATCGACCGTCGGCCATGGCCCGGTTGGCCACGGCGCGATCGGCTACGATTAAGCCGAATTCTCCTGTCGTGAAGCGCCGCGCGAAGCTCGCCGGCCTCGTCAGGCACGGGTAGGGAAAATCCGACGCGGACCAGCTACAAGCCTCGCATGGCAAGCGGGAAGGATCGCGGGCGGCCCCGGCATGGGGATGTTCTGACCCCAGCGGAGTGGCGCGTGGCCGAGAGCGTTCGGCACGGCATGACCAACCGCGCGATAGCCGCTCGGCTCGGCATCAGCATGGACGCGGTCAAGTTTCACGTCGCCAACATCTTGCAGAAGCTCGGTTTTTCCGGCCGGGCGGAACTCAGGCACTGGCATGGCGTGCGGCAGGACAGCGCGTTGATCAAAAGGAGGAATGATATGATCGCCGAACCCAATCTCGGTCAGATCGGGCAGATCGCGCGTAGCGTGAAAAACATCGACGCTGCCTGTGCCTTCTACGGCGAGGTGCTGGGCCTTCCCCATCTCTACACCTTCGGCACTCTCGGCTTCTTCGATTGTGGCGGCGTCAGGCTGCTCCTGTCGCAAGGCGACGGTGGTGCCGCCGACTCGATCATCTATTTCCGGGTGCGCGACATACATGCGGTCCAGCGCGATCTTGAGGCGAAGGGCGTCGCCTTCACCCATGCTCCGCACATGATCCACCGCCATGACGACGGCACCGAGGAATGGATGGCCTTTTTCACGGACAATGAAGGCCGGCCGCTCGCGATCATGAGTCAGGTCAGTCCGGCCTGAGCCTCACGCGCCCGTCTTTTCGATGACCGCAATCGCCGCGAAATGCTCGTGCCGCCGCGGCGCAGCGGCGACACGCGCTTCGAAGTTAAGGAACAATTCGTCGGTCCGCGCCGCCGTGTCGGGCGCCAGAGCGAAGGCCGCCATGGCGAGGGGGCCGGTTACGGCGCGGATCATGCCCGCCCAGCTTTTCGCGAATTGCCCGGCGTCGCCTGTTTCGCAATACAAGTCCCAGAACGGGTCGGGAGCCGGCACGACCTCGGCATGATCGAGCGACAGCCCCGCAAATCCCGCGCCCGCGAACGGGGCGCATATGTCGTCAAGCGTGCGCCCGGCAGCCGAGGCGGTGAAGCGCTCCAGCTCGATGGCGGAGATCCGGCCCTTGTCGGCCATCTCGACCGCCGCCGCCCACAGTTCGCCCAGAATCCAGTCCCAGCCGTGAAGATCGGGAGTCGCCCCCATCGAAAGGCTGACCAGCTTGGCACCCACCGCCAGCTCGGTAGATCGCGCGAGCAGGAAGTTTCGCCAATCTTCGGCCAGCCGCAGCCGTACCTTCTCGCGTGCCGAGGACGATTTGCTCAGGATGCCCAGCACATGGTCGTCGACCTGCACGGGATTCTGGCTCAACCAGTGAAGTGTCCAGCTATTCCATCCCAGATGGACTCGACCGGGAGCGAATAAAGGCTCGAAATAGCTGCGGCCGATCGCGGACGGGAAAATGCCCTGCCGCCCTGCGAGATAGCTATCCTCATGGTCGTGCAGCGTTGTGAACAGCGAGGCGAAATCATTCGACGGAAGGTCGGTATGCACCACCTCGATCGGCCGCTCGTTGCCGAATCGGTCGCGCAATCCTTTGATCGCCACGCCCATTGGCCGCATCGAATTGATGCCCTGCGACGCGCCATAGTCCGCGATGACCAAAGGTGCAGGCGCGAGTGTCCCGCTTACGGTTCGTGCCGCAGCTTCGAGGAACGGCAATGCGAGCTCGATACCGGCCGCCTGCAGGCCGGCATGGCGATTATAATAGCCGCCGCCCTCCATGGCTTTGGTTGCGATCGCGATTTCGGTCATTGTCCTGGCCCCCGCCGGATAAACCGCGATTTTGTACGCCTCGTCGGATTTATAGTCCACAGGCGGGCGGTCGCCCTTTCTGTGCCGGAATGGAGGCCACTCCGGCGGGATTTCCGAAGCGCGTCATCCTCGCCGTCCGCCTGCACGATTGGGCGCATTTTTTGTCGCGCCACCGATCGGTCATGCCCCTGTCTTCGTTGCCGTCCAGCCTCGGATCGCCCGGGGGCAGTATGGAGAGTCGACATGGCTGATACCGACATCGAAACCGACGAAACGGCCGAACTGATCGCGTCCAACAAGGTCGAGGGCACAGCCGTCTATGACCGCAATGACGACCGGCTCGGAACCATCTACAATTTCATGGTCGATAAGGTGAACGGGCAGGTCGAATATGCCGTGCTCTCGTTCGGCGGGCTGTTTGGGCTGGGTACCGAATATTACCCGCTGCCCTGGGACCGGCTCACCTACAATGAGGAACTCGGCGGCTATCGGGTCGACCTAGTGAAAGAGGATCTGGAAGAAGCTCCGCGTTACTCGGCCGAGCAGGAACCGGCCTACGACCGCGCTTATGGTGAGCGGATCGACACCTTCTACGATCGCAATTTCGAAGCCGCGTAAATTCCGAAGGAGAGGCGGCGCATCAGCGCCGCCTCGACCACGAGAGGCTCAGGCGGGCGTGATGAAATTGTCGAGCACGCGCTTGCGGCCTGCATGCTCGAAATCGATCTCGAGCTTGTTGCCCTCGATCTCGGCGATCAGGCCGTAGCCGAACTTCGAATGGAAGACGCGCTGGCCGAGCGCGATGTCGCCGCGCGGTTTGGCGGCGAAGCTGGCGGCGCTGGTTTTGACCTCCGCCAGCCGGGTCGGGCTCATGTCGAGCGGTTTGCCGACCGCGCGTTGCCAGCCGGGCCCACGATGCTGCGCGCGGGCGACATGCGCGAACGGGTCGGCCTGCTCGCTCCACTGCGCGCGCCACAGGCTTTCGCCCCCACTCATCGTGGTCTCGCTGTCGATATGCTCGGCCGGAAGCTCGTTGACGAAGCGCGACGGGATCGACGAGGTCCATTGCCCGTAGATCCGCCGATTGGCCGCGTGGAAGATGTACGCCCGGCGTCGCGCGCGGGTGATAGCAACATAAGCCAGGCGCCGTTCCTCCTCCAGGCTGGCAGTACCGCCCTCGTCGAGCGCGCGTTGCGAGGGAAAGACGCCTTCCTCCCACCCGGCGAGGAAAACCGTGTCGAACTCCAGCCCCTTGGCGGCGTGGATCGTCATGATCGTGACCTTCGCCTCGTCAGCATTGGCGTCATTGTCCATGACCAGGCTGACATGCTCGAGGAAGGCTCCCAGCGTCTCATATTCCTCCATCGCGCGCGCAAGCTCGGTCAGGTTTTCGAGCCGGCCCGCGGCCTCGGTCGAGCGTTCGGCCTGGAGCATGCCGGTATAGCCGCTCTCGTCGAGCATGATCCGTGCGAGTTCCGCATGCGGCAGTTCGTCGAGCTTGGAGCGCCAGCGCGCAATGTCGCCGATCAGATTGCCGAGTGCGCGGCGTGCCTGCGGAGTCAGCTCGTCGGTGTCGAGGATACGCGCGGCGGCGAGCGTGAGCGGCAGGCCCTGGCCGCGCGCGAGCTGGTGGAGTTTGGCCATCGCCTTGTCGCCAATGCCGCGCTTGGGGACGTTGACGATGCGTTCGAAGGCGAGGTCGTCCGCCGGCTGCGCGATCACGCGCAGATAGGCCAGCGCGTCGCGTATCTCCGCACGTTCGTAAAAGCGGAAGCCGCCGACGATGCGATAGGGCATGCCGATCGCGATGAAGCGGTCCTCGAACTCGCGCGTCTGGAACTGCGCGCGGACCAGGATCGCGATCAGATCGAGCGTGGTGCCGCCGCGTTGCGCGCTCTCGATCTCCTCGCCGACGCGGCGCGCTTCCTCGGGGCCGTCCCACACGCCGACCACGCGCAATTTTTCGCCGCTCGGCTCCTCGGTCCACAGCGTCTTGCCGAGCCGTCCGCCATTATGCGCGATCACCCCCGACGCGGCGGCCAGGATATGTGGCGTCGAACGATAATTCTGTTCGAGCTTGATCACCTTGGCGCCCGGAAAATCGCGCTCGAACCGCAGGATGTTGGCAACCTCCGCCCCGCGCCACGAATAGATCGACTGGTCATCGTCGCCGACGCAGCAGATATTCTTGCGCTCCTGCGCGAGCAGGCGCAGCCACAGATATTGGCTGGCGTTGGTGTCCTGATATTCGTCGACCAAAATGTAGCGGAAGCGCTGCTGATATTGCTCCAGCACGTCGCGGTGCTTCTTCAGGATGACGAGCATGTGCAGCAGCAGGTCGCCGAAATCGCAGGCGTTCACGCTGCGCAGGCGGTCCTGATAGGCGGCGTAAAAATCGCGTCCCCGGCCATTGGCGAATTGCTCGCTCTCGGCCGCATCCACCTCGGCCGGAGTCCAGCCGCGATTCTTCCAGCGATCGATCAGCCCAGCGAGCGCGCGCGGCGTCCAGCGTTTCTCGTCGATATCGGCCGCCTGGATCAGCTGCTTGAGCAGCCGCAACTGATCGTCCGTGTCCAGGATCGTGAAATTGCTCTGCAAACCGACCAGTTCGGCATGACGGCGCAGCATCTTGGCGGCGATCGAATGGAACGTGCCGAGCCAGGGCATGCCCTCGACCGCGCCGCCGGTGATGCGCTCGACCCGCGCGCGCATCTCGCGCGCTGCCTTGTTGGTGAACGTGACCGCCAATATCTCGCTCGGCCAGGCGCGCCGCGTAGCGATCAGGTGCGCAAGGCGCGCGGTCAAAGCCGCGGTCTTGCCCGTGCCCGCGCCCGCCAGCACCAGCACCGGACCGTCGGTGGTCAGCACCGCCTCGCGCTGCGGGGCATTCAACCCGCGCAGATAAGGCGGGTCGTCGGGGGAGGGGGCGGGGAGACTCACGCGTGAACAGGTAGGGAACGGGAAGGGCCGGGGCAACCGTTTGTAGCTCGGTTGGTCGGGCGCCGGCATGCGACGGGGCGCGGAACTTTCGCGCGTGTTGAGCGGTAGGGCCGTGCCGCTCCCCAATCCGGCATTCCAAGGAGATTTCCCATGAAGGCTCCCCTCTTGATGATCGCCGCCCTGATGGGCACCGCCGCCATCGCGCAGACGACCCCCGACGCGAACGCGCCCGCAAGCACGCCGCCGGCCGCAAGTACCGATGCGACCGCACCCGTCGCTCCCGCCACGAGCATGGACGCGACCGCTCCCGTCGCTCCGGCCGCCAGCGTGAGCACCACGGCACCCACCGCTCCACCGGCAACCAGCGACGGCACTTTGGGCGTGGCCAATAACGCGCAGACCGCCACCGATACCTCCAACTATCCGGTCTGCTCGCGCAGCGTGACCGACAAATGCGTGCAGCGCGGCGCAGCGCATAAAGCGCGTCGGCATCACTGATCGTCTCGGGCGCGGAACTTTCCGGCGTTAGCGCCGTAGGTTCCGCGTCATTCCCGCCCTGAGAGCGGGACCGGGCCGCAAGGTCCATGAGCCAAGGAGACTGACCCGTGAAAGCCACGTTCCTGATCGCGGCGTCGCTGATCGCCGGCGTAGCCGTCGCGCAGACCACCACGCCCGACACCACCACCGCGCCGATGCCCGCGCCCGATACGACCACGCCGACTCCGGCACCTGCTCCGGCGCCCGCTCCAATGGACGCGGCTGCGCCGATGACCAATCCGAGCCCGCCGGCTAGCACGGTCGCGCCGCCACCACCGGATACCACCAATTATCCGCCGTGTTCCGCCACCGTGCATGACCGCTGTGTCCAGACGCATGAACTCGCTCGTCAAGCGGGTGTGCCGGTCCGCCACCGCCGGCATAAATGATTTGATGTCGGGCGGCGGTTGACCGCCGCCGCCCGCCGCGCCAATCCCATTTCCGATGGCCGTATCCGGCCGCAGCGGGGAGAGGGGATATGGCGGAAAAAACAGCGCCTTCGACGCGCCGCGTGCTGGCGGCGAGCCTGATCGGCACGGCGATCGAATTCTACGATTTCTACGTTTACACCACGGCGGCGGCCCTGGTGTTCGGCGAATTGTTCTTTCCCCAGGCGTCGAAAGCGGCGAGCCAGCTGGCCTCGCTCGCCACAATCGGCGTTGCCTTCGTCGCGCGGCCCCTGGGTTCGCTGTTTTTCGGCCATTTCGGCGATCGCGTCGGCCGCAAATCGACGCTGGTCGCTTCCTTGCTCACCATGGGCATCTCGACCACCTTGGTCGCCTTCATGCCGACCTACGCGCAGGCGGGCTGGATTGCGGCGCTGCTGCTGTGCGTGCTGCGCTTCGGCCAGGGCTTCGGATTAGGCGGGGAGTGGGGCGGCGCCGCCTTGCTCGCGGTCGAAAATGCGCCGGAGGGTAAGCGGGCCCGCTTCGGCATGTTCCCGCAGCTGGGTGCCCCCGTCGGCTTTATCGCCGCGAACGGGCTATTCCTGGTTCTGGGCGCGTGGCTCACGCCGGCGCAATTCCACGATTGGGGTTGGCGTGTGCCCTTTGCCTTGTCCGCGCTGCTGGTCGCGGTCGGCCTGTGGATCCGGTTGCGGTTGACCGAGACGCCGGAGTTTGCCGCGGCCTTGGCCGAAGCGCCGCCGCCGGCAGTGCCTTTCGGTGAACTCGTGTCGCGCCATTTCGGTTCGCTGGCGGTCGGCACGATCGGCGCGATCGCTTGCTTCGCGCTATATTATGTCGCGACGGCCTTCGCGCTCAATTACGGGACCAAGACCTTGTCCTACAGCGCCAGGGATTTTCTGAGCGTCCAGCTCGGCGCGATCCTGTTCATGGCAGTCGGCATCTATCTTTCCGCCTGGCTGTCGGACCGGCGTTATGACGAACGGCGCGTGCTCATGGCGGGCTGCATTGGCACGATGGCGGCGGGCTTGCTCATGGCCCCCATGATGCTGTCGGGTTCGCTCTTCCAGGTGTTCCTGTTCCTGGCGCTATCGCTGACTTTGATGGGTTTCGTCTACGGCCCGCTCGGGGCATGGCTCCCCAGCCTGTTCCCGGCGCGGGTCCGCTATACGGGCGTGTCGATGGCATTCAACGTGGCGGGCGTCCTCGGCGGAGGGCTCACGCCGTTCGTGGCGAAACAGCTGTCGGACCATTACGGCCTGATGGCGGTCGGCCTCTATTCGGGCGGCGCGGCCTTGATCAGTCTGATTGCTCTGGCTCTGTTCGGCAAAGCACGGACAGCTTAGCAATTCCGTAGCTGCGCTCGGTATCAAGGATCCAGCCGTCGGCGGAGACCTGCTCGTCATGGCGCGTCTCTATCGTCGCCCAGGCGGAGGGCGCGGCCCAGCCCAGCCGGGTCATCTTCTCCAGCAAGGCGCCCGCGCCGCCGCTGCCATAAGGCGGATCGAACATCAGCAGGTCGTAAGCGCGTCGTGACGGGCCGATGCCCGACACCGCGACCGGCAGGATTTCGCCCTTCGCCCCCAGCATGTCGATATTGGCCTTGATCGCGCGCACCGCCTCGCGGTCCTGATCGACGAAGGTGCAGAACGCCGCGCCGCGCGATTGCGCTTCCAGCCCGAGCGCGCCCGAGCCGGCGAAAACATCGACCACGGCCAGTCCGTCGAACGAGCCGAGGCGGCTGGTCAGGATCGAGAACAATGCCTCGCGCGTGCGGTCTGCGGTCGGGCGCGTGGTTGCCCCCGGCGGCGTCTTGAGGACACGCCCGCGCCATTCCCCTGCGATGATCCGCACGGCGTCAGCCCCGGGGCTTGGCGGGTGCGGGCCCCGAACGGTGGCGCGGCCGTCCGCGGCGGCCGCCCGGTGCGGCTGCCGGGGCCGCCGCCCGCAGCGCCGGCGGTTTCCCGGCGCCCGGGGCATGCGGCGCTGCCTTCAGCGTCTTGCGGAAGGCGACCAGGTCATGCTGGCGCACCTCACCCACCTCGCCGACCGGCAGGTCGTCCAGCAGGAACGGGCCATAAGCGGTGCGGATCAGGCGGCTGACCTGCAGCCCGAGATGTTCCAGCACGCGCCGTACCTCGCGATTCTTGCCTTCCTTCAGCCGCATCTCGATCCACACATTGGCGCCGGTGCGCCGTTCAAGATTGGCGTCGATCGATCCGTAGCGGACGCCCTCGATCTCGACTCCGTCGATCAGATCCTCGAGCTGTGCCTGCGTCACGTTGCCGAAAGCGCGCGCGCGGTAACTGCGCTCGACGCCGACCGAGGGCAATTCCAGCTGGCGCTTCAACTCGCCATCGGTGGTGAGCAGCAGCAAGCCTTCGGTGTTGAGGTCGAGCCGGCCGACCGGGACCACGCGCGGCAGGTCGCTTGGCAATTTGTCGTAGATCGTCGGGCGGCCCTTGGGGTCGCGCTCGGTGGTGAGCAGCCCGGCGGGCTTGTGGAACAGGAATAAGCGGGCAGGGGCGGGCGCCTGGACCTGCTTGCCGTCGACCGTCACGCCATGGAGCGAGGTGACGATCGTGGCGGGCGTCTCGATCGCCTTGCCGTCGATCGCGATCCGGCGCGCCTCGATCATGCGTTCGATCTCGCGACGCGAGGCGACGCCCGCGCGCGCGAGCAGTTTTGCGATCCGCTGGGGTTCGCGGCCGCCTTTGGTGGGCGGACTTTCGGGGGTGGGTTTTTGCGGCACGTCGCGTTTCTAGACGTGCACATCGCAACTTTCCCACAAAAAGCTTGTCAAAATGCCGTTCTATTGATTCTTAGCGATGTGGATAAGTCGGCGGGTGGGCAGTGTGACGGGTAAAAAGGCGCGTAGATTCACAGTCTTGGTGGGTTTTTGCTTGCTCGCCAGCGCGCTTCCGGCCCAGGCTCCGCTGGGGTATGACGATCAATTCGTAATCCAGCCGACGCGCATCCCGACGCTCGCCGAGCAGCTCGGCCTGCTCGCCAATGTGAATGACGGCCGGCTGGGAATCGCCGCGACCGATCTCGAAACCGGCAAGACGATCACCTTTGCCGGCAGCCATCCTTTCCCGATGGCGAGCACGGTCAAGGTCGCAATCGCGGGCGCCTACCTGGCGGGCGTGGACACTGGCCGTTTCAATCTCGACCAGCTGTATCGCTATGGCCGCCGCGCGACGCTGACTGCCAATCAGTTGATGGAGCGGATGCTGATCCGCAGCGACAATGGCGCCGCCGACATATTGCTAAGGGCGGTCGGCGGGCCCGACGCGGTCAATGCGTGGCTGTCGCGTGCGGGCGTTCGCGGCCAGCGCATGGACCGCACGATCGCGCGCCTCGTCCATGACGATCGCGGCTGGACCGGACGCCGGGTTCCCGTGAATATGCCGCGAACCCCGCTCGAAGTCGCGCAATCGGCGACGCTCGACGACGACGGCCAGATTGATCCCGCCTTCGTCGGCGATGCGCGCGATACGTCGACCCCCTCGGCGATGGTCCAGTTGCTCGCCAAATTGCACAAAGGCGCGCTGCTGAGCGCGCAGAGCACCGAATATCTGTTCGACGTGATGGCGCGCTGCGTCACCGGAAGGAGCCGCCTGAAGGGGCTCCTTCCCGCCGGCACGCCGGTCGCGCACAAGACCGGCACGCTCGCGGGCGTATCCGACGATGTCGGCATCGTGACCTTGCCCAATGGCCATCATCTCGCGGTCGCGGTCTTCGCCAAGGGCATGCGCACCGAATGGGAGCGCGATCGCAATATCGCGCAGCTCACGCGCGTGCTCTATGACGGCTTCACCCGCTTCGACCCGTCGATCACCACCGCCTCGATGGGCCGCACGATCGCGCGCTGATCATCTTCCCCGAGTCCGTTCGCCCCGAGCGAAGTCGAGGCATTTCTCGCTTCGCTCGACACGAACGGAGTGGATTAGGTCAGCTCCCTTTTCGAAGGCTCCAGCGCCTTCTCCCACTTCGCGACCAACGTCGACGCCACGGCGTTGCCGACCACGTTAGTCCCGGTTCGCCCCATGTCGAGGAACTGGTCCACAGCGAGGATCAGCAACAGGCCGGCTTCGGGAATATGGAAAGCGCCCAGCGTGGAGGAAATCACGACCAGGCTCGCGCGTGGGACGCTGGCGATGCCCTTCGACGTCACCATCAGCAAAAGCATCATCGTCAGCTGCTGCATGACCGAGAGGTGGATGCCATAGGCCTGCGCGATGAACATCGTCGCGAAGCTGCAATACATCATCGATCCGTCGAGATTGAACGAATAGCCGAGCGGCAGCACGAAGCCCGCGATGCGCGGCGGCACGCCGAACTGCTCGAGCGCTTCCAGTGTGCGCGGGAAGGCGGCCTCCGACGAGGCGGTCGAGAAAGCGATCAGGAAGGGCGCGCGGATGTGCAGGAACAATTCTTTGGCGCGCGGTGCGCCGACTGCGACTACCGCTACGCCGAACAGGATCGCCCACAGGCAGGCCAGCGCCAGATAGAAACCGCCCATGAAATAGCCGAAGGTGATGACGATCCCGAGCCCTTCCTTCAGGACCGCGCTCGTCACCGCCGCGAACACCGCCAGCGGCGCGAGGCGCATCACATAATCGGTGATCTGCAGCATCAGCTGCGCGAGCGAATCCATCGCCCTCACGATCGGCGCGGCTTTCTCGCCGATCGCGGTTGCGGCGACGCCGGCGAAGGTCGCGAACACCACGATTGGCAGGATCGCATTCTTGGCGAGCGCGTCGAAGATCGAGGCCGGCACCAGCTCCAGGATGAAATCCTTGAGCACGAAATGCGCCTGCGCGACGCCGTTCGCTTCATTGGCGGGGGGCAAAGGCAGACCGACGCCGACACCCGGGCGGATCACGTTCACGAACAGCAGGCCGAGCGCGATCGAAACGAAGCCGGCGAGGATGAACCAGCCGATCGTCCGGGCGCCCATTCGCCCCAATGCCGATCTGTCACCCATATGCGCGATACCGCCCATCAGGGTCGCGAACACCAACGGGGCGATGATCATCTTTATGAGCTTCAGGAACAGCCCGGTCAGGATCGAAAGGGCATCCGTGATCGTTGCGGCAGCGGATGGATCGGTGACGGTTCGATTGAGGAGAAACCCGACGATGATTCCCAGAATCATCGCCACGAGGATCAATAATGTAATGCGTTTCGCCACGTCGGTCTCTCTCTCCGGAAGCCGCCGTGGTCGGGGCAAAGGAACGGGCCGTCAAGCCCGTCCAATGAGGTAAGGGTGCATGTTGTTCGGTAAGCGTGAACGGACCCTCCGACGCATTCTCATCGTGGAGGATGAGCCGCTGGTCGCGTTCGACAACGAACATTTCCTGCGCGATGCGGGCTACGAGATCGTCGCCACCGTCGATACGGTGCCCCAGGCGGTGGAAGCGATCACCGACAAGGTAGATCTGATATTGGCCGACGTCATTCTGTCCGATGGGGGAAGCGGCCATGACGTCGCGCGCGCCGCGCAGGAAATGGGGGTGCCCCTGATCTTCGTCACCGGCAGCTCACCCGAGGATGCCAAAGGGTTGGCGATCGGCCTTCTGTCCAAGCCCTACAGCCAGCGCGATTTGCTTGCGGCGATCGAGCTGGTCGACGCCAGATTGTCCGGAAAACCGGGCAAGCGCCCGCCGCGCAGCTTCACCTTGTTCGCCAATTAGATAACCCGGTAACCTCTCATTCGTTTTGACCCCGTTGCATTTCCCTCTAAGCTCCGCCCGAACTGGCGGGGGAAGCGGCAAGTGGCGGAAAAAGTCGGCGGTTTCGCCTTGCTGGGCAGGGCGCTTACGGACCGTAAGACGGCGTTGATGCTCGCTTTCGGCATATCAGCCGGCCTGCCTTTCTCGCTGTTGATCGGCACGCTCACCGCCTGGCTTGGCGAAGCCAAGGTCAGCCTTGCCACGATCGGGGTCTTCTCCTGGGCGGGGCTGGCCTACGGCTTCCAGTTCCTTTGGTCGCCGGTGGTCGATCAGCTGCGACCGCCTTTGCTGGCGCGGCTGGGCCGGCGGCGAAGCTGGATACTGCTTTGCCAGGCGGTGATCGCGCTATGCTTCCTTGGGCTTGCGGCGACCGATCCCGCGCGCGCCCTCGGCGCCGTCGCCGGCATCGCCGTGTTCGGGGCGTTCGCCTCGGCGACGCAGAATATCGCGATCGATGCGTGGCGCGTCGACGTGGCGGATGAGCGCGCGACGGTGGAGATATTGTCGTCCATCTATCAGATGGGCTTCCGCATCGCCGCTCTGGTCGGCGGTGCCGGCGCGCTGATCCTGGCAGCGCGGATGAGCTGGCAATCGGTCTATGCCGTGATGGGCGGGCTGATGGCGTTGACGATGATCGCGACCCTGCTCGCGCCCGACACGCCCGCGCCCGTGAGACATGACGAAGCGCCGCTCGCGCCCTTCGCAGTACCCGATCGCCGCACCCGCGCGGTGGCCCTGGCGATCGTTGGGCTGGGCTGGATCTGGGCGATCGCGACCCTCGCCGCCTTCATGATCAAGGTGCTGCACGGCCCTGGCCCCGACGGAAAGCCGGTTTCCGCGAGCGACTTCACCGCAAAGATTGGCCCGTGGATCGTCGTCGCGACCATCATCCTGCCGGCGCTGGTCGCGGCTCTGCTCAACCGCCGAGTGTCGGACAGCCAGTCCCCCCCCGCCAACAGCCTCGCACGCGCGACCGACCGGCTCTATCGCGCGCTGATCCTGCCTTTGGGTGAGATCATCGAACGGCTCGGCTGGGGCGCGATCATCGTGCTCGGGCTGATCCTGACCTACCGCCTGTGCGAGTCGATCTGGGGGCCGTTCGCTTACCCCTTCTACCTGCAGGAAATGCATTACACGAAGGACGAGGTCGCGTTCGCGTCGAAGATATTCGGCGTCTTCATGCTGATCACGGGCATCGCGATGGGCGGCATCCTGTTCGCGACGGTCGGCCGCATGCCGACGTTGCTGATCGGAGCATTGATCACGGCAGTCGCCAATTTGCTCTATGCCGATCTAGCGGCCGGCGGGGCCTGGCTCGACGGTTTTTCGCACCTGGTGAGGATCGATCGGCTGAGCGCCATGTTCGGCTTCGATCCGCGGATGAACCGGTTGCTGCTGACAATCGGGCTCGAGAATAATTGCAGCGGGTTGGCCGGCGGGGCCTATGTCGCCTATCTCTCCTCGATCACGTCGAAGAAGCATAGCGCGGTGCAATATGCCTTGCTGTCCTCGCTCACTCTGCTGATCGGCGCGCTGGGACGCGGCGCGTTCGGTGAAGGAATCACCCAATATGGCTATGCCACTATGTTTCGTTTCGCAGCCTGGATCGGCCTGCTCGGCATCGGCTTCGTGATCCTCGAATGGATCCGCGTCGCGCGCGCAGAGCGCAAGCGCGAGCCGGGCGGCACGGGGGAGATCGGCTGACCGATGCCATCGGACGTACGGCGCTTCGCCTGCACGGCGTGCGGGCGCTGCTGCAACCGTGGGCCAGAGATGGAGCTGGGGGAAGCCGCCGGCTTGGCCGATACCTTCATCCTGTCGCTTCTGTTCAAGGTACATAGCTTGCCTGTCAGCGCGCGGTCCGATTGGGCCGGCCAATGGTGGCACGGCCGGAACAGCCGAATTCCGCTTCGTCCCGCGCTCGACGAAGCCGAGCGCCATCTCCGCCTTTTCGCGAGCAGGAGCTTGGACAGGCGCCGGGACCGGCAGCTGTTTCTCGAAATCTCGGCGATCGTGGACGATGATGGGCAGGGGCGTTGTCCGGCGCTCGCGGATGGGCTTTGCACCATTCACAGCGCGCGGCCGCTGACCTGCCGGACAGTCCCGCTCCATTATTCGCGGGCGCCCTCGACGTTGGAACATGCGCTCGATCAATTCACGGCCACGCCCGGTTATCGCTGCGATACCGGGGTTACGGCATCTTCGATCCTTGACGGAAACAAGGTGACCGATCCGGAGATCGCGGCCGATCGCGACCGCGCCATTGCGCTTGCGCGGCAGGATCGCCGCTGGAAGGAGCGGCTGGTCGCGATCATGAGCGATCCGGCGCAAGCCGCGGCCGCGGGCGTGCCGAGCCATGAGGCCGTCCTGAGCAATTCGGATAACGGCTATGCGACCATGCTTCCGATGATCGTGGCGTGGCGCGTCGCCGCAAATGCAGACCTATTGTCTCGGGACCTACTGATAGAAGTCTGCCGCAAGCAGGGGGCGCTGATCAGGGTGAGAATGACGCAAAGCCCGCCGGGAAGCGTCTCGCGGGAGCTTCTGGATTCGCTGGCCCTCTACGAGCGCGAAATTTCGGGGGGCGGCCAGCCCGGGGTCTGACGAGACCGCCAATCGCGGCGTCCGTCAGGAAGGGTTATCCCGTCACCGGTAGCCGGATCGTGCCGTCGGCATGATATTCCAGCGGACCGTAATCGAGCACCACATCCAAAGTGAGCGGGCCGTAAATATGGGGGAAGAGCATACCCCCGCGCGATTCCTCCCACTTCACCATATTGCCCAGCGCTTCCAGGTCGACCGCGACCAAGTGTAGTCCGTCTTGTCCGGCAAAATGCTTGTCGATCGTCCCCGCCAGCTGATCGGCGGTGGACAGGTGAATATAACCGTCCGCCAGATCCACCGGCGCGCCCGCAAAACTGCCCTCGTGCTCAAGCACGTCCATCTCGTCGGCGGTCAGCACTTTATAGGCGATGGGGTCTGCCATGGGTGCCGTCTCCTTATTCGGTCGGACCGTCCGCCTCGCCGCCATCGGCCAGATCCTCCGCCGTATCGCCACCTGCTTGCGGATTGGTTTCGGGCGAGGTGATATCGGCCTCGTCGCGGACGTCGCCCTCGGCTTCGTCTTCGCTTTCCTCGATCCGCGCGGCCGAGACGACATGCTCGTTCTCTGCGACGTTGAACAGACGTACGCCCGCCGATCCGCGCCCGATCACGCGCGTATCGCCCACCGACATGCGGATCAGCTTGGCCTGGTCGGTGACGAGCATCAGTTGCTCGCCATTATGCGCCGGGAAGCTGGCGACGACCGCGCCGTTGCGCTCCAGATTTCCGATATTGGTGATGCCCTGCGTGCCGCGGCTGGTGCGGCGATATTCATAGGCCGAGCTGCGCTTGCCATAGCCGTTGGCGCAGACGGTCATGATGAACTCTTCCGACTCGCGGAATTGCTCGAAGCGCTCGTCCGACATGTCGCGCGCGGTCGACGGCCCGGCATCCTCGCCGCGCTCGCGCCACGGTGCGTGACGCAGATAATCCTCACGCTCGTCGGGCGTCGCGGCGAAGCCCTTGAGGATCGACATAGAGATGACCTCGTCGTCGCCGATCAGCTTCGCGCCACGCACGCCGGCCGAGGTGCGGCTCTGGAATTCGCGCACGTCGGTCGCGCAGAAGCGGATCGCCTTGCCGTTGCGGGTCGCGAGCAGGACATCGTCTTCCTCGGTCAGCAGCGACACGCCGATCAGACGGTCGGAGGCATCGTCGCTTTCCTCGTCCGTGCCGAACCGCATCGCCAGCTTGCCGCTCGAACGGATATTGGTGAAGGCGTCCATACTGTTGCGGCGCACCAGCCCCTTGGCGGTCGCGAACATGATGTGGAGCTTGCCCCATTCCGCCTCATCCTCGGGCAGAGGCAGCACGGTCGAGATGGTTTCCCCCTCTGCCAGCGGCAGGAGGTTGTTCATCGAACGCCCCTTGGCCTGCGGTGCGCCCTCCGGCAGGCGATAGACTTTGAGGCGATAGACCTTGCCCGCGGTCGAGAAGAACAGCACCGGCGAGTGCGTCGAGGTGACGAACAGGCTGATGACAGCGTCCTCGTCCTTGGTCGACATGCCCGACCGGCCCTTGCCGCCGCGCGCCTGGGTGCGGAAGGTCGCGAGCGGGGTGCGCTTGATGTAACCGCCGAGGGTCACGGTCACGACCATGTCCTCGCGCTCGATCAGGTCCTCGTCCTCGATATCATCACCCGCGGGCGCGATCTCGGTCTTGCGCGGGGTGACGAACGTGCTGGCGATCGCATCCAGCTCTTCCTGCATCACCTCGAACAGGCGCGGACGGTTGCCGAGAATGTGCAGCAATTCGCCGATCGAATCAGCCAATTGCTTGAGCTCGCCGCCGATCTCGTCGCGGCCGAGCGCAGTCAGGCGGTGCAGGCGCAGGTCGAGGATCGCGCGGACCTGCGCTTCGGAAAGCTGGTAGGTGTCGCCCTCGATTTCGGTTTCGACCGCCTCGACCAGCTGGATGTAGGATGCGATCTCCGCAATCGGCCACTGCCGGGCGAGCAACGCGCCGCGCGCCTCCGCCGGGCTCGACGAGCCGCGGATGATCCGGACCACTTCGTCGAGATTGGTGACCGCGATCACCAGGCCCAGCAAGATATGCGCCCGCTCGCGCGCCTTGAGCAGCTCGAACTTCGAACGGCGCGTGATCACTTCCTCGCGGAAGCTGATGAATGCCTCGATGATGTCGCGGAGCGTCAGGACCTCGGGCCGCCCGCCGCGCAGCGCGAGCATGTTGGCCGGGAAGCTGGTCTGCGCCTGCGTGTGGCGCCACAATTGGTTGAGCACCACGTCGGGGGTCGCGTCGCGCTTCAGGTCGATCACGATCCGCACGCCGAACCGGTTGGATTCATCGCGAATGTCGCTGATGCCCTCGATTCTTTTGTCCTTGGCGGCCTCCGCGATGCCCTCGACCAGCCCGGCTTTGCCGACCTGATAGGGGATTTCGGTCAGCACGATCGAACGGCGGTCGCCGCGGCCTTCCTCGACCGTGTGGCGCGAACGCATGATGATCGATCCGCGTCCGTTGGTGTAGGCGTTGCGCGCCCCGCCGCGGCCGAGGATCAGGCCCCCGGTCGGGAAGTCCGGCCCGGGCACGATCTCCATCAAATCTTCGTTGCTGAGATAGTCGCCCGACAACATGCTGGCGATCATCGCCTTGCAGGCCAGCAGCACCTCGCCCAGGTTATGCGGCGGGATATTGGTCGCCATGCCGACCGCGATGCCGCCGGCGCCGTTCACCAGCAGGTTCGGGTAACGCGCCGGCAAAACCAGCGGCTCGTCGCGCGATCCGTCGTAGTTAGGGCCGAAATCGACCGTGTCCTTCTCGATATCCTCGAGCAAAGCCATCGCCGATTTGGCGAGCCGCGCCTCGGTGTAGCGCATCGACGCCGGCATATCCGGATCCATCGATCCGAAATTGCCCTGGCCGTCGATCAGCGGCAGCCGCATCGACCAATCCTGCGCCATGCGCGCCAGCGCCATGTAGATCGCGCTGTCGCCGTGCGGGTGGTAATTGCCCATCACGTCGCCGACGATCTTGGCCGACTTGCGGTAGGGGCGGCCGGGGACGAACCCGCCTTCCTGGCTCGCGTAAAGAATACGGCGGTGGACCGGCTTCAGGCCGTCGCGCACGTCGGGAAGCGCGCGCGCGACGATGACCGACATGGCATAGTCGAGATAGCTCGACTTCATCTCGTCGACGATGTTGATCGGGGAAATGTCGCTGCCGTCGATAACCGGCGGGGTCGTGGCCAAGAAGCTTATCCGTTCTGTTGGTGGAGCGGCGCTGCGCCGCACCCCTCATCTAAGCATCGTCGGGCGATAAAGCCACCCCGCGCGTATGCGCGCACACGCGTACGCGAGAGAAAACGGCGGAAAGTTGGGGATAACGTAGCGGGGGCGTTTCGATTCCACCGCCCGCCGGAATGCGCGGCCGCAAAAACGCGTTAAATCTCGAATTCGGGCCTTTTGCCGTCGCGCTGCGGATCGCCGGTCAGGCGTTTGTGAAGCGTCTTGACCGTGTTGCTGCCGGTTCGCTGGCACAAGGCGGGCACGAGCGCATGGACAAACGCGCCGAGCGCGCCGAGCAGCATCGCCCAGCCGAACCCGGCCGCGACGCGGAAATGCTCGCCATAGCTTTCGTCGACGCTGGCGGGATGATCGAGGAAGATGCGACGGAACATGGACCCAGATTAAGCCGGCCTTGCGAGTCAGGCAATCGATCGTAGCCGCTTTCCCGCCTTATTGCGTTCAGCTTGCCCCAAGCAGCGGGCGCTATTAGGCACACAGGGCTTAGTTACGCCGGGACTCCCCTTTCCGGCTTAGGGAGATGATGCAGATGAGGATTGTGTCCAGGATGGCACTGGCCATCGCGCTCGGTGGCATGGCCATGACGGCGCCCGCGTTCGCGAAGAAGGAAGACAAGCAGGCCGCGGCCCCGTCAGAGAAGGCGACGCCCGCGGTGCAGAAGGCTGCATTCGATGCACAGAAGGCGGCGGATGCGGGCGACGTCCCGACCGCGCTCACGAACTTCAACACCGCCAAGGCGGCGATTGTGAACAATGAGGACAAGTTCATGGTCGGCCGCGTCGGCTATCAGATCTATCAGAAGAACAAGGACGAGCAGCTTTTCTCGGACTCGATCGATCTGATGCTCGAAAGCGGCAAGCCCACGGCGGAGGCGCAGAAGCAGCTCTACTTCGCGCAGGGGCAGATCGCCTACAACAAGAAGAATTATCCCAAGGCGTTGACCTCGTTCCAGAACGCCGAAAAGGCTGGCTCCGCCGATCCCGACCTCGTGCCGCTGATCGTTGAATCGACCGCGCTCCAGGGCCAGACGGTGCAGGCACTTCAGACGCTCAGGGATGAGGCCGCGAAGCGCGAGGCGGCGGGTCAGCCGGTTCCGCCCGAATGGTATCAGCGCGGCGTCTCGATCGGTTACAAGAACAAGTCCCCCGCCGATCAGGCCGCGATCAACCAGCTCACGCTGGAATTGTGCCTGAAGTGGGTCGCTTCGGCGCCACAGCCGCAATATTGGAACGGCGCACTCGAAGTTTATGCCCAGCAGTTCAAGCTGGACAATGAAGGCAGGCTCGAAATGCTGCGCCTGCTCCGCGCTGCCGGCGCGATGGAAGGCGGCGACGACTATCGCGAATATGCCGACGACGTCTATCTGCGCTTCCCCAATGAGGCGATGACCGTGCTTCAGGAGGGCGCGGCCAAGGGCAAGGTCGCTTTGACCGGCAAGAACGACGCCGCCGACGTGATGGGCATCGTCAAGGGCAAGATCGCCGCCGATAAGGCCTCGCTGCCGGGTGCCGACAAGTCCTCGCGCGCCGCCGCCAGCGGCAAGCCGGCGCTCAGCACGGCCGATGCCTATGTCGGTTATGGCGACTATGCCAAGGCGGTCGATCTCTACAAGGTCGCTCTCGCCAAGGGCGGCGTCGATGCCAGCACGGTCAATCTCCATATGGGCTGGGCGCTCGCTCTCTCGGGTGATGCGGCCGGCGCGAAGACTGCCTTCCAGGCGGTCACTGGCGCCCGCAAGCCGCTAGCGGACTTCTGGCTGGTCCATCTCGACCACCCGACCGTCCCGAACGCGGCCAAGCCGGCCGCCTGATCCTTCAGGTCAGTTCGAAAAAGGGAAGGGCGGTCTTCGGGCCGCCCTTTCTTTTTGGGCGACAGGAGCGTTGATCGAGGCATGGCCAGAGATCGTCCACCCTACAGCCTGGGTCTTGGCGGCGACGGTGACGAGGTCGCCGCGATCGAAGAGGTTGAGCGCTCCTTTGCTATCACGCTCGACTATTCCGACGCGGGCCAATGGCGAACCGCTGGGGATGTGTTTGCCGCCGTTCAACGGCAACTTCCGCCTGAGCAGGCCGAAAGCGGGGAGACCTGGGGCCTCTTCACCGAAGCCATATCCCGGGAAACAGGCGTCGACCCAGCCTTGGTGCGGCCGGAGACATTGCTTCTCGGCACCACCCGTATCGGCCGGCGCGGCTATGTGCTTGCGCTTCTGGTCGTCGTCCTGATCTTCGCAGTCCGTCGGTCGTGGTGAACGTCAGGCGGGATCCACCGGAATCCCGCACGACGTCTTCGATGTGCGGATCGTAAGCGAGGTCTTCACGCTGGCGACGTTGGGCGCGGGTGTCAGCTTCGACGTCAGGAAATTCTGGAAGGATTGAAGGTCATGCGCGACGATCTTCAGGATGAAATCGATCTCGCCGTTCAGCATATGGCATTCGCGCACTTCAGGCAGCGTCGCGACATGCGATTCGAACGCGCGCAGATCGTCCTCTGCCTGGCTGCGCAGGCTGACGAGCGCGAAGACCATGATCCCATAACCAAGTGCGCCAGGGTCGAGCTCGGCATGATAGCCTTTGATCACGCCCGATTCCTCGAGCGCGCGCATCCGGCGCAGGCAGGGCGGGGCGGTCAGGCCGACCCGGCTCGCCAGATCAACGTTGGTGATCCGGCCTTCCTCCTGAAGGATGGCGAGGATCGACCGGTCCAGCTCGTCGATAGTCGTCGCCCCCATTTCAGCATCATCCCGTTTCTATTCTCGGCCTTATGCATAATATAATTTCGGCGCCAAGCAACATCATAGCGAATCCGCCTCGAAAATGGTTACACTTGCCAGCAGCGGCAGCGCTCCGCTAACGCGGCTTGGCGTGGGGCCTGTAGCTCAATTGGTTAGAGCCGGCCGCTCATAACGGCTTGGTTGCGGGTTCGAGTCCTGCCGGGCCCACCACATTCTTAGCGCTCACGGGCCCCCCGCGGGGGGCCACCGGCCTCCAACGTTGACGATGTGTCAGGCGCCTGATTCGGGGATGAATCTACGGGCGCGTCACTTTTCCGCGACCAAGACCACCCATTCGCCGCACGATGCTCCCAATATATTTCGGAGCAACGCCTTGCGGCGCAGGCTTCGCGGATCGGTATTTTCGACCGGTGCTCCGGCGTTTTCGGCAATCTTTTTCGAAGCTTCGATCATGCCGTGCCCAACGGAACTGAAGGTATATATCGTGCGGAACCCCGCTTCCTGCCCAAAGCTTTTGAGGGCGCGGCGGTTGAACAGATAAAGGTGCCTAGGAGTCTCCAGTCCGCGCCAGAAGCGGCCGAATATTTGATGCCCCAGCGCATCTATATTGGGCGTGATCATCACCAGGCGGCCACCCTTCGTCATGATGCGATAACATTCTTCGAACACCGCGCCGGGACGAGGTAAATGTTCGATTACGTTATTCATCACGATGGCGTCGAAGCTGTTTTCTGCGAAGCCCTGCTCGAACAGATCTCCCGTGCGTGCATCGACACCTTTTATGTGTCGGGCTGCCGCGATAGCGTCTTCGTCAAAGTCGATACCGGTCGCACTCCAACCGGCGCGCGTCGCCGCGGCAAGGAAACTCCCGCTGCCGCAGCCTACCTCGAGAAGTCGCCCGGGAACTTTGCCCTGCAGATGGAGCAAGTCCGTATGGAAAACCGGCCGATTCCAGAAGAGGAGATAGCCGAGGATCTTCTTGACGATGCCCTTGGCCCCGCTGCTGCGGTAGCTTTGGTGATCGTTGGCTCCGCTGCCGTGGGTGTAATAGTCGGCATAGAGCTTTCCGATCTCGGATGTCAGGGGCTGCGGGTCGGCCCAACCAAGACCACAGGCCGGATTGACGCATTGCCGGATCGACCATGTCCCAGGCGCGCCGAACATCGGATCGCGTAGATCGGTATGGCGTAATCGCCCTTCCGCGCCGCAATTGGCGCATTGTTCGCACGGCTCGACGAGGATGCCTTCGTTGTCGATTTGCCGGCTGCCCGTCATCGGTCTGACAGGAGGTTGGCACCTGCCGGTTTGAGGCACGGTCTCAGCGAGGGGCTGGGATCGAATGCCAGCCCGACCGAAAATCCAGGTGGGTCGGCCTCGCGCTTCAAGACGTGAACGTCAGCCATCTGAGCCCCCCTTCGCCGCTTATGCAACTTAGCCCAGATGGCGAAACGAGCAATGGCTTCTGAGGGTCCGATCCCGTAGGGATCGGCTGCTGCTCCGCATGGTGTTCGCACGGCGCGACCGAAGCGCCTAAATCCTGCGGGTGACCCGGCCTGGCCCCCGATCAGCTCTCGGTCGTACCGAATCCCTGCGACAGGAAGCTCGGCACCGGCCCGTTCCAGCCGTCATCGGCAGGTTCGGCCGCGCGTGGGAAGCGGCGGTCGTCATGCCGTTCGGGGCGACGGTCTTCGCGGCGCGCCACGGGCCTTGGCTCAGGCTGCGCCTTTTCCTCGCGCGGTGGCAAATCCTCCCGGGGCGCCTTTTCGGCGCGGGGTGCGCGTTCGGCACGCTGTGGCTTCTCGGCGCGCTCCTTGGGCTCCGCGCGGCGTTCGCGAGGCTCGCGCCCGCGGCGCGGTTTCTCCTCGGCCGGCGCCGAATCTTCGGCCTGTGCGGGCTTGCCGACGCGCGGAATCTTCATTCCGGTCAGCTTCTCGATATTCTCGACCGCCTCGGCATCCTCGGGTGTGACCAGAGTGAAGGCCTTGCCCTTGGCGCCCGCGCGGCCGGTGCGGCCGATGCGGTGGATATAATCGTCCGGATGCCACGGCACGTCATAGTTGAAGACGTGGCTCACGCCTTTGACGTCCAATCCCCGCGCCGCGACGTCGGAGGCGACCAGGATGTTGATGTCACCGGTCTTGAACCGATCGAGTTCGCGGATGCGCTCGGCCTGCTCCATGTCGCCATGGATCTGACTCGCCTTGAAGCCATAACGCTGCAGCGATTCGGCCAGTTCGCGCACCGTCGTCTTGCGGTTGGAGAAGATGATCGCGGTGGTAAGGTCGTCCGCCTGAAGCAATTTGCGCAGCGTCTCGCGTTTCCCGCGTGAGCTCGTCTCGACCAGAGCCTGCTCGATCGAAACATTGGCGGTGGCGGGGCGCGCGACCTCGACGGTCTTGGGATTGGACAGGAATTTGTCCGCCAGTTTCTTGATCGGCGCGGGCATCGTCGCCGAGAAGAGCAGGGTCTGGCGGTTGGCGGGCAGCTTGGTGCAGATTTCCTCGATATCGGGGATGAAGCCCATGTCGAGCATGCGGTCGGCTTCGTCGATCACCAGCGTCGAACAGCCCGATAGCAGGATCTTGCCGCGCCCGAACAGGTCCATCAGCCGGCCCGGCGTCGCGATCAACACGTCGACGCCCTTTTCAAGCGCCTTCTGCTGATCGCCCATCGATACGCCGCCGATCAGCAGCGCCATCGAGAGCTTGTGATATTTGCCGTATTTCTCGAAATTCTCGGCGACCTGCGCGGCCAATTCGCGCGTCGGCTCCAGGATCAGCGAGCGCGGCATCATCGCGCGGCTGCGGCCATGCGCGAGGATGTCGATCATCGGCAGCACGAACGAGGCGGTCTTGCCCGTCCCCGTCTGTGCGATGCCGATCAGGTCGCGATTCATCAATACCGGCGGGATCGCGGCTGCCTGGATCGGCGTAGGCTCGCTATAGCCCGCCTCTGTGACGGCGCGCAGCAGTTCGTCTGATAGGCCGAGGTCGGCGAAAGTCATGGGCATCCGGATTCGAAGGAGGACAACGCGCGAGTAGCGGCGTCGTTACCGGCCATTCGCTAGGTACGAAAGCCCATGCGCTGTCAAGTCAAAGCGCCGTAAATGTCTTAATTCCGGGCCACGAGCTGGCGGATTTTCTCGATCTCGCATTCGCCGCCCGCGCGATCGCGGATCACGTCGCGGCCCGCGCACAACTTCCCGTCCGATCCGGCCGCGACGTAGAAGCCGCTATAATAATCAAGGCCGGGGCAGCTCGCCGAAAAGCGTGCGCGCATCCGATAGCCTCCGCGCAACACCAGATCGACCGAGGAACGCGCCAGCACCGCCGCTGCCAATATGTCGTTGGCGGCAACACATTTGGGACCTTTCTTCTCACGCAACGCGGCTTCGGGCACCATCGCCAGCTGTGTCGTCTGGACGCGCACGACGATGTGCGAACGGAAGCTCAACTGCGCGAATTCGACCCCGTCCGCGTCGCGCGGTTCGGTATTGGGAAGCGGAGTCGCGACCGGGCCGAGCGCGATCAGCGCTCCCACCAGTGTCAAAAACGTCACGATTCGAACCCCATAGCGATTCCGCTCGTCTCCCCTAACCCTTTAATGGCCGATGAACTGGCCCCGCGCAAAGCCTTGCGGCTATAGCGTGGGCTATGACCTGTGTTCCCGATGCAACAATGTTGGCCGCGCTCGAAACTCGCCTCGGCCCCAAGGGCTTCACCCGCGATATCCACGATATGGAGCCTTGGCTGAGCGACTGGCGCGGCCGCGTCCATGGCAGTGCCGCCGCCTTGCTCTCGCCCGCCAATGTCGATGAAGTGCAGGCGATCGTGCAGCTCGCCGCCGAACATCGCGTCGCGATCGTGCCGCAGGGCGGCAATAGCGGCATGGTCGCGGGCGCCACCCCCTCGGCGGAGGGCAACGAGCTCTTGCTTTCGCTGCGCCGGATGAATGCGATCCGGTCGCTCTCGCCGGAGGATAATGTCGCGGTCGTCGAAGCGGGCGTAATCCTGAGCGATTTGCACGACGCCGCGCACCGCATCGGCCGGCGCTTCCCGCTCAGTCTCGGCGCCAAGGGTTCGGCGCGGATCGGCGGCCTGATCTCGACCAATGCCGGCGGCACGCAGGTGCTGCGCTTCGGTACGATGCGTAACCTCGTGGTCGGGATCGAGGCGGTGCTCCCGTCGGGTGAAAGGTTCGACGGCCTGTCCGCGCTGCGCAAGGACAATCGCGGCTACGATCTGCGCCAGTTGCTGATCGGGGCGGAAGGCACGCTCGGCGTGGTCACCGCCGCCAGCCTGAGGCTCGTTCCCGCGATCGGCGCGCGCGCGGTCGCCTGGGTCGGGCTCGCCACCCCGCATCAGGCGCTGACTTTGCTGCGCCGGCTCGAGGCCGCCACGGGCGAGGCGATCGAGAGCTTTGAGGCGATGCCCGCCAATGCGCTGGCGATGGTTCTGCACCACATTCCTGGCACGCGCGCGCCGCTGGATCGCGCGCATGACTGGAACATCCTGGTCGAGGCGACTGCGCCCGCCGGCGCGCCTGACCCGGTCGACGCGCTGACCACGCATCTCGCCTCTGCGGCGGAGGAGGGGCTGATCGAGGATGCTGTGGTCGCCGCCAACGAGGCGCAGGCCGACGCCTTCTGGAAGTTGCGCGAGACGATCGCAGAGGCCGAACGCGCCGACGGGCCCGCCGCCAAGCATGATATTTCGGTACCTGTCTCGGCGGTCCCGGATTTTCTGGTGGACGCACGTGCCGCGGTCGAAAGCCGCTTCGCGGGCAGCCGGGTGGTCGGCTTCGGCCATCTTGGCGATGGCAACATCCATTTCAACGTGCTTCCCCCTGCCGAAACGGACGGCAAGGCTTGGCTCCAGGCCGTGGGACCGGCGGTCAACGTCTTTGTCCACGATTTCGTCGCCGTGCGCGGCGGCTCGCTCTCGGCCGAGCACGGCATCGGCCAATTGAAGCTCGCCGAACTCGCGCGCACTGCGGGCCCGGTCCGCCTCCACGTGCTGCGCGCGATCAAGCAGGCGCTCGATCCGCTAGGCATCATGAACCCGGGAAAACTGGTCCCGCCGATCACCTAACGACACCGTTTTGCTCTTCATCACCCTGAACTTGCTTCAGGGTCTATTCGGCGGCTTGGCGGTGGCCTCTCGGTGGATGCTGAAACAAGTTCAGCATGACGCGAGATTTCGAGGGGTGGGTACCTCTCAATTCATTCCGCCTCTCACTCAGGTTGCACCCGGCCGCGCGAAACAATAGAGGCGAAGATCCGCGGGGCCGCTCAAGCTTTCCCGCCCGATTTTTCAGGAGAGATTTTCGATGGCCAGCGCTCCCGGTCTCCCGGGCCTTCCGATGCTGTACAAGGACCTCATGCCGCTTTCGAGCCAGGAGCATCGCACCTGGAAGCTGCGCCCGCTGGCGAAGCTCGATGTGCTGAAGGGCGTGCATGCCTTGCCGATCACGGTCGATGAATTCCCGATCGCGCAGCGTTTCTTCCCGATCGTCTTCTCGTCCGGCACGGATTCGGTGCCGCTCGCGCTGATGGGCCTGAACGAAGGCGTGAACGTCTTTGTCGACGATTCAGGCAATTGGCGGGAAGGAACCTACCTGCCCGCTTTCATGCGTCGCTATCCCTTCCTGCTCGCGCGCCTGACCGACGACGCGGAAGAATTGTCGCTCTGTTTCGATCCGAGCGCCGGCATGATCGGCGATTTCGAGGACGGGGTGGCGCTCTTCAACGATGCGGGTGAGCCCGAACAGCCGGTCAAGGACATGCTCGGCTTCTGCGAGCAGTTCGAACATGCCGCCCAGCGCACGACCGCATTCATGAAGGACCTGGAAGAAACCGGGTTGATGGAGGAGGGCGAGCTCAGCATCGGCCTGTCGCGGGATGCCCCGCCTTACGTCTATCGCGGCTTCCGCATGATTAACGAGGAAAAGCTGCGCGATCTGCGCGGCGATCAGCTGCGCAAGATGCAGCAAAACGGCATGCTCACGCTGCTCTACGCCCACCTTTTCTCGCTCGGCCTGACCAGCGAGATTTTCGGGCGCCAGGCAGAACAGGGCAAGCTCCCGCCGCAGCAGCCTGTGGCCTGACGCTTTTTCCCTGTCGCAAAAAAAGGAGGTCGGGCCGAAAGCCCGGCCTTTTTTGTGCGATTCGCTATTTCGCAAAGGGTGATTTCGTCGCCAATGGACTGCATGGCGCACAAGAGGGCCGGAAAATATCCAAGCCCTTGAAACCCTTTCCACCCTCACCTATTCTAATGATGGTACCCCGCCGTGTTCCCCTTTCGCGGTTTGGTACTAGCGCGCTTCGGCGCGCTTCCTCCCTGAACCTTGGCCACTCCGTGAGAAATCACGGGGTGGCATTTTTTTGGGTTCGAACTGAGATCGCCGCACCGGCCCGCACCCACCCGGCCTCCCAGCTAGCCTATCCTATGGGAGGCCGGGTGGGTGCGGGCCGGTGCGGCACCCGGTTCAGCACGCTGAACCGAACCAGAAAAGATTCCGCTCACTCCGCCGCGATCGCGAACGGCGGCTGCGATGCGGCCACCGCCACCTGCGCTAATTCCCACACCAGGCTCTGCGTGCGCCTCAGCCCCTCGGCTGGCGCGCGCATATCGCGCTCCAGATAGAGCGCGCGATCCACCTCGATCTGCAGTGCATGGACATTGTCTGCGGGGCGGCCGTGCCGCGCCAGGCTATATGCCCCGGCATAAGGCGCGTTGATCGCCGCGGCGAAGCCTGCCACCCGCGCCGCGCGCGCCACCTCGGCCGCAACGCCTTTGCCGGCCGATTTGCCATGCGCGTCGCCGATCACGATCCGTGCCGGCCGCAAGCCGGTCAGGCTCGGCATCGAATGGCAATCGATCAGCACGGCATGGCCGAAACGGCGGCAGGCTTCGTCCAGCGCCGCCGCCACCGCAGCATGATAGGGCCGGTGGATGTTGACGATACGCGCCGTGGCGCTCTCCGCTGTGGGGGGCTCGCGCCACAAATCCCGTCGGCCCACGCGCCGGGGCAACAGGCCCAATCCCGATCGTGCGCGTGCCGTCTGGGGCGGCCCGCTATGCGGCGGCTCGCGCAAGGCGGGATCCAGATCCTCCTCGCCGCGATTGAGGTCGATCCACGCCCGCGCCACCCGCGCCACGATCGCGACCGCGCCTTGCTGGATCGCGCTTGCGATCAGCAAGTCGGCGTAGCGATCCTCCAATTGCTCCAGGATGGCGTGCGGTACCGCGCTCGCGCTGAACAGCGCCGGGGGGTAGATTCGCCCCCCATGCGGCACCGCGCAGACCAGGGGCGTTTCGGCCGTGGCCGGACCCAGCCGTTCGAACCAGGGGGACCGGGCGGGCAGGGCGGAGACCATGACACAGCCTAAACGTTATTTGCTGCGCAAAGAAGCAAATTGGCGTATAAAATGGCCCATTCCGGATTGGGCGATATGCCGCTGGTTAGGACTTTGTTAACTATTTTGCACGATATTCTTAACCCGTCAGCATGAGCCCAATCGATCGTTCGGAGTTACAGATGGTTCGTATCCTTCTTGCCGAGGACGATGCTTCGATGCGCGAATATCTCGCGCGTGCGCTTGAGCGCACCGGGTACAATGTCACCGCGTGCGAGAGTGGGATTGTCGCGCTCGATCATCTCAAGCTTGGCAGCTTCGATCTGCTTCTGACCGATATCGTGATGCCCGAACTCGACGGCATCGAACTCGCCCAGCGCGCCTCCGCGCTCTATCCCGACATGCGCGTCATGTTCATCACCGGCTTTGCCGCGGTGACGCTGCAGAGTGGGTCGATGCCCCCCGACGCCAAGGTTCTCTCCAAGCCCTTCCACCTGCGCGACCTGGTGCTCGAGGTTGACCGCATGTTCCAGATCGGCAGCGCCGCCGACCTGTAAGGGCAGGGCGGCCATCACCGCATAACCGTCACCCCGGCGAAGGAAGGCCGGGGTCCACTAGGTCACAGGCGATCGAAAAACTGGGTTGGGCTAGCCACGCCACAAGTCCGTCATTGCGAGCCGCAAAGCGGCGCGGCGATCCCGTCCCGGCTTTATCGCGAATGACAGGCTTGCGCACCCCAACTCCCCCCGCTAACAGCGCCGAACCCCTTTCCGAGCGCGATTCAACCCGCGCTCAGTGGGCGTGTAGCTCAGTGGTAGAGCACTGTGTTGACATCGCAGGGGTCGCAAGTTCAATCCTTGCCACGCCCACCAGATCAAGCCTCGGAAAACCTAGAGTTTTCCGAGGCTTTTTTGGTTTTCGGCTTCGTCAGTGTTTTTGCAGAAGGGATTCGAACATCGCCTTCGACATCAGGTTCACGTTGATCGCCCCCTGATCGCCATCACCATTGCGCAATGTCGTGCCCGGGATCTGAACCCAGACGAGCATGTATCCGTCGGGCGCCTGCTTTACGAAGATCGCGTCGTCCGGCGACGGTACTTTCAGCCGTTGAAACCCGCTTATTCTTAGAATCTCGATTGTCTTGCGTTGAATCTCGCCGGTCTGGGTCGTGTTTGCGAGGACGACATGACAGGCGTTCGGTCTGTCCCCTATGCCCACAAAGACGTTGTTGGGCGCGGACTTCAGTCGGAACCAGCCAGTAACCTCCTTGAAACCGGCCTTCACGGTCGATGGTACGTCATTCAGCGGCTCCAGCAGTAAAGCAGCGGCATTTTCATTTGTCGGTGGGTGGCCGCGGGCCGTCTGGAAACAGACATCAGGAACCGTGTTGAAATAGCGCGCGAAAAGATCGGGGTCGCCGGAATCAACGGCGGCGCGCAGCGGTGCATTCATAGTCAGCCCCATAAGGGCCATTGCCAGCAGGCCGCGCATCGTTGCCGTCTCCTTCGGGAGACGCGGTATCGATGTCTGCCTAACATGCGCCTAAAATTGGCGATTTTCTAAACCCACAAACTCAGCGCCATCACAAACACCAAGCCAAACACCCCCACGATCGTCTCCATCAGGCTCCACGACCGGAACGTATCCTTCAGGCTTAGTCCGAAATATTCCTTGAACATCCAGAAGCCGCTATCGTTGACGTGGCTGCACATCAGGCTGCCCGCACCGACCGCCAGCACCATCAAATTCGGATTCACGTGGCTCGCCACCACCAGCGGGCGGACCAGGCTGGCGGCGGTGAGGCCGGCGACTGTGGCGGAGCCGAGCGCGATCCGGATCGCGAAGGCGATCAGCCAGCCGAGCATCAGCGGCGGCAGCGGTACATTCTGGAGCAAGGCCGCGAGCTGGACGTCCGCACCGCTGTCGATCAGCACCTGCTTGAGCGCGCCGGCGCCGCCGATGATCATCAGGATCATGGCGATATCGCGCATCGCGACCCCGAAACTTCCCATGACCTCGGTCATCGATCGGCCGCGCATAGTGCCCAGCGTGACGGTGGCGATTGCGACCGAGATGAGCAACACGATCGTGGGGTTGCCCACCAGGGTAAGCAGGGCCTTCTGCCCGGGCGACAGGCCCGGCGCGTAATTGAGCGCGGTCGCGACTCCGATCAGGATCACCGGCAGCAAGGCGCAGACAAAGCTGTTGAAGGCGCTTGGCAGCGTGTCCTGCCTCGTCTCGGAAGGCGTGAACAGGGTCGAGGGCTCGCCGACGACCTTCTTGAGCGTCATCGAGAAAAGCGGGCCGGCAATCAGCAAGGTCGGGATGCCGACGATCAGCCCAAACATCAATGTCGTGCCGAGATCGGCGCCGAACTGGCTGACCAGGGCGGTAGGAGAGGGGTGCGGCGGCAGGAAACCGTGCGCGATCGACAGTCCCGCCAGCAAGGGCATGCCGACATAGACCGGGGGCAGCTTGGCCCGGTAGGTGATCGAGAAGATCAGCGGCACCATCAGCACGAAGCCGACATTGTAATAAAGCGGGATGCCCACGATGAAGCCGGTGAAGGTCATCGCGATCGGCAGCCGTTTCTCGCCGAACAGGCGCGTCAGGCTCTCCGCGATGCGTTCGGCCGCGCCGCTGTCCGCGATCAATTTGCCGAACATCGCCCCCAGCACGATCACACCCGCCAGCCCGCCCAACAGGTCGCCGATGCCATGTTCGATGCTGCCCGGTATCTTGGCGAGCGGCATCCCCAGCAATAACGCCGCCGCCAGCGCGGAGACGATGAAGGCGACGAATGGCGGCACCTTCCCCATTGTAATCAGCAGGATGAGCAGGACGACGGCGGCGGCGATGGGGATCAGGATCATGGGGCGGGTGTAACACGGGTCCGACCAACGTCGACTGCGCCTTTAGTCGGACCCTACCCTGGCGCAACCATCCCCGTTCGTGCTGAGCCCTCCGACCGCGGGACTGGATTGCTTCGCCTGCGGCGCAATGACGGCGTAAATGCGAAGCCGTCATTGCGAGCCGCGCAGCGGCGCGGCAATCCAGGCCCGAACGCGAGGCTTGACAAAAGCGAACAAACCGTGTACGCATAGTGCGTTCGCTGATCTCGGTCAGGGGACATGACCGGCGCGAAGCTCCTCGGCATGCATGAGACGGTAACTTCGCCCAAAGCGTACAGATCTCGGCGTGCGGCTTTATGGCCGCGCGGTGATGCCGGCGTCGTGTAGGGGAGCTATGCGGACGACGTTAAGGGGTAACCCCCGGCCAATCCGCCGCTTCCGGGTGGCTGTCGCGTACCGTGGCTATGCGGGCGATGGCTGGAGGGGACACCTCCAGGGGCTTCACTGTTACCCGCCCAAAGCCGCAGCCGCCGACTGGATGGCTGCGCATAGGACGGTTGCAGGCGGGCATCCCGGAGCCACAAGCTCCAAGGTCGCCATGCACCGTCCCCGCAGCCGAAGAGGGGGCGGAACCGCGCCGGTCACACTTCGCTTGCCTCAAGCCATGGGGGACGTGCGCCCGCGCGCCTTCGCCCCATCC
>Ga0207667_10000389_pt1 | contig 59220 bp, 43 predicted proteins | sample KBSCornC52_FD_184301 | JGI IMG/M metagenome (GOLD analysis project Ga0207667, IMG submission 184301) | Corn rhizosphere microbial communities from Kellogg Biological Station, Michigan, USA - KBS Corn C5-2 (SPAdes) (version 2) | ecosystem: Host-associated > Plants > Roots > Rhizosphere > Soil ... | reverse complement strand
AAACAGCGGTAACATGGAGCGTCAGCTCAATCCCTTCAAGGATGGTTATGAACCTTAAACGCAGAACGCTCCCCCCGCTCGCACTCCTCCTCTTTTGCCTTTGCTGCTTCAATACCAACACCGCCTTCGCGGCCTCGCCCGATCATTGGGTCGGCACCTGGGCAACCGCGCCCATGGCTCAGGAGAATCACGAAGATCGAGTCGCCGCTGACACCACCTATCGCGAGATCGTCCACGTCTCCATGGGCGGCCCCGCCGTCCGCATCATCCTTACCAACGAGTTCGGCCTCGGTTCGCTCACCATCGGCGCTGGCAACGTCGCCCTCAGCGCCGGCGGCAGCGACATCGACTCTGATGCGTCCGCGCCTCTCACCTTCAATGGGAGGCCCTCCATCGTCATCCCTGCTGGCGCCCTCGTCGTCAGCGATCCGGTCAATTTGAAGGTCTCCCCGACTTCTAATCTGGCCATCAGCATCTTCATCCCTGCGCAGCCCATTCAACAGGTCTCAGCGCATGGCTTTGCCGATCAGACCAACTACACCGCCCCCGGCAACGTAGTTAGCGCCAAGTCTCTCGATGCCCCGCAGAAGATCTACTCCTGGCCCTTCCTCAAAGGCGTCGATGTTCGGGCCGACAGCAAAGCCGCAGCCATCGTAGCCTTTGGCGACAGCATCACTGACGGCGCGCACAGCACCCGCGACGCCAATGCCCGCTGGCCCGATGTTCTTGCCGCTCGCCTCCAGGCCGACAAGAACACCGCTGACCTGAGCGTGCTCAACGAGGGGATCGGCGGCAACCGCATCCTTCACGACGACACCGGCCCCAGCGCGCTCGCTCGCTTCGACCGCGACGTCCTCGCTCAATCTGGCGTCAAGTACCTCATCATCCTCGAGAGCATCAACGACATCGGCCACGCCCAGGACCCCCACCGTCCCTATGACGTGGTCTCCGCCGATGATCTCATCGCCGGTCTCAGCCAGCTTGCCACCCGCGCCCATACCCACGGCATCAAGGTCTTCGGAGCGACTCTCACTCCCTATGTAGGCGCAGGTTACTCGTCACCCGCTGGCGAAGCTATACGCGAAGCCGTCAACCAGTGGATTCGCACCACCAACCAGCTCGACGGTGTGATCGACTTCGATAAGGTCACACGCGATCCAGCTCACCCCAACGTATTCCTGCCTGCCGACGACTCCGGCGACCAGCTCCACCCCAATGACACTGGCTATAAGGCGATGGGCAATTCCATCGACCTGAAGATCTTCAAAAATAAATAGCTCCAAACGCAGCAATGGCAGGAGCAATGCTCCTGCCATTGCTTTTTAAATCGAACCCAAACTACTTCAGTTCGTAACCGGAAAAGAAGTAGCCGATCTCAAACGCTGCGGTATCCTCGGCATCGGAACCATGGATCGCGTTCTCGCCGATCGACGCCGCAAACTTCTTGCGGATCGTTCCCTCCTCGGCCTGTGCCGGGTTGGTCGCGCCCATCAGCTTGCGCAGATCGGCGATGGCGTTGTCCTTTTCGAGCACCATCGGAAAGATGGGACCGCTGGACATGAACTCGGTCAGCTCGCCAAAGAACGGGCGTGCCGCGTGAACGTGATAGAAACCCTCGGCCTGCGCCTTGGAAATCGACAACCGCTTGATGGAGACGATCTTGAAGCCCGCCTTTTCAATCTCGGCGAGAATGGCCGCGGCATCGCCCTTGCGGACCGCGTCCGGCTTGATAATGCTGAATGTACGCTGTGACAACGTGAATCTCCTCTATGGATGCTATCTATCCAGTGTAAAACAATCACGCCAAGCCACACCCACTGGCGAAACGCCCGTCTAAAGAAAGATTGGAGGTCGCCCGCATGCGCAAAACAGCCTGGATATGGTTCGCCGGTTTCGCCGCCTGGGTCATCGACGGCCTCGTCAGCGTCCACTACCACGACTGGCTGCATGCCCGGCTTGCCTTCATGGTGGCGCTTGTCTTCTTCGCGGCAGCTCTTTTTTATCGCAAACAGGCGCGCTGAGTCACTGCCCGTCAGGCCTTCCCTAGCACCCGTGCCATCGCCTCGCCAATCTCGGCCGGGGTCTTCACGACGGTAATTCCGGCGTCGCTCATCGCCTGCATCTTGCTTGCGGCGGTACCTTCGCCACCAGAGATGATCGCGCCCGCGTGTCCCATACGGCGTCCCGGAGGTGCCGTCTGGCCGGCGATAAAGCCAACCACCGGCTTCTTCACATTCTTCTTGATAAAGTCCGCCGCAGCCTCTTCCGCCGAGCCGCCGATCTCGCCGATCATAATGATCGCCTCGGTGTCCGGATCGTCATTCAGCAGTCGCAACGCTTCAATGTGCGTTGTCCCGATGATGGGGTCGCCGCCGATACCGATTGCGGTCGACTGGCCAATACCGCGCGTCGTCAACTGATAGACAGCCTCGTAGGTCAACGTTCCCGACTTCGAAACGATACCGACACTGCCTTCCTTATGAATCCGGCCCGGCATAATGCCGACCTTGGCCTTACCCGGCGAGATCACGCCCGGGCAGTTCGGCCCGATCAGACGCGATTTTGAGCCCTTGATTATCTCCCACGCCTTCACCATATCGAGTGTCGGAATGCCCTCGGTAATGCAGATGACCAGCGGAATCTCCGCGTCCACCGCTTCTAAAATTCCATCGGCGGCAAACGGCGGCGGAACAAAGATCACCGTCACATTCGCGCCGGTCTCCTTCACGGCCTCTTCGACGGTATTGAAGACCGGCCAGCCCTCGTGGGTGGTTCCACCCTTGCCCGGTGTCACCCCGCCAACGACATTGGTGCCATACTCCGCGCAACCCTTGGCGTGGAAAGTCCCTTCACGTCCCGTAATTCCCTGCACAATCAGCCGCGTATTCTTATCAACGAGTACCGCCATTATTTCCCACCTTTCGCGGCTGCAACGGCCATATCCGCCGCCTCTTTCATCGTGCTACCCACAAGAAAATTCAATCCGGAGTCTTTCAAAATCTTTCGGCCTTCCTCAACGTTCGTGCCTTCGAGCCGCAGAATAATGGGAATCTTCACTCCCAGTTTCTTCGCGGCATTCACCACGCCCTGGGCCAGCACATCCACGCGCAGAATGCCGCCGAAGATATTGATGAAGATCGCCCTCACGTTCGGGTCGCTCAACAGAATCCCAAACGCATTCTCAATCTGCTCCTGGTTTGCGCCACCGCCGACATCGAGGAAGTTCGCCGCCGCGCCGCCAGCATACTGAATGATGTCCATCGTCGCCATCGCCAGCCCGGCGCCGTTGACCATGCAGGCAATCGTGCCATCCAGCTTGATGTAGTTCAGTGCAAACTTGCTGGCTTCAACCTCCAGCGGATCTTCCTCCGACAGGTCGCGAAGCTCCTTCAAGTCCTTATGCCGGAACATCGCGTTGTCGTCGAAGTTGATCTTGCAATCGAGCGCCAGTAGCTTGCCGTCCTTCGTCGTAATAAAAGGATTGATCTCCATCAGCGTCGAGTCGGTATCGACAAAGGCCTTATACAGCCCGGTCATAAACGCGACCGCCTGGTTGATCTGCGTCGGCTGCAATCCCAGCTTGAATGCCAGCCGCCGTGCCTGATAGGGCTGAAATCCAACCGCAGGCTCGATGTACTCCTTATAGATAGCCTCGGGAGTCTTCGCCGCGACCTCTTCGATCTCCATGCCCCCGGCCTGCGAGGCCATGAACACAACCTTGGCAGAAGCCCGGTCCAGCACTAGACCGAGATAAAGCTCGCGGTCAATCGCCGAACCCTCTTCAATCAGCAAGCGCTGCACCTTCTGTCCCTGCGGCCCTGTCTGATGCGTCACCAACTGCATCCCCAGAATGGCCTTCGATGCCACGTTCGCGTCCTCCAGCGACTTCACCACCTTCACGCCGCCGCCCTTACCGCGGCCTCCCGCATGAATCTGCGCCTTCACCACCACCGCCGCATTACCGGCGGCAAACAGGCTCTTGGCGGCAGTGTCGGCCTGCTCAAGCGTAGTCGCCATCTCCCCGTTGGGGACAGGAACGTTGTACTTGCGAAGAATCTCTTTAGCCTGATACTCGTGAATTTTCATAGGTATTGTCGCGATCTGCCCGCCTCTGAAGTGTAGCGGACGCCAATCAGCACCCGCAACCAAATCTCGCACAACAGTGCGGTTATCGTCCTGAAACGTAAATCCTTTTACCTGTTGCTCTCAAAGCATCCATCACCCCACAATGCATCGATCGAGCCATTGATCTAAGATGCCTTCGATGGGCAACGATAGTCCTAACCATGAACTAACTCGCCGCGACCTTCTCCGCCTCTCCACCGCCGGAGCAACCGCATTGGCGGCCAATCTCGCCTTTCCGCATCTTGCTTCGGCAGCCCAGCCGCATCAAGCCGCTGCTGGCTCGACAAGCGCAAATCTCTACTCCCAGCTTCTGCAAACCTGGTGCGATGGCCTGTTGGCCCATCAGGAAACCTCCATCCAAAATCCATCCCTCCACGGAGCACTCCTCTGCCCCGCCTGTGCGCTCATCCACGGACGCTGCGGCGACGCCGTCTATCCGCTCCTGCACATGGCTCACACCACCGGCAACGAAAAATATCTTCGCTCCGCGCTGCTCGTACACGACTGGTCCGAGCAGCAGGTAAGCCGCGCCGACGGCAGTTGGATCAACGACGTCACTCTCAGTTCGTGGCAAGGCATTACCGTCTTCCACGCCATCGCGCTCGCCGAAGCTCTCCACCACCACGGCTCCATTCTCGACGTTGCTACCCGTCAGCGCTGGACCGATCGCCTCGCCCGCGCAGCAAAGTTTCTGGATAGCTTCATCACCATCGAAACCGGCAACATCAACTATCCCGTCACCGCCTGCTTCTGCTTCGCCCTCTGCGCCCAGGTCCTTGGCGACCCTCGCTACCTCGACCGCGCTCGCATTCTGGCTCACACCGCACTCGACTACTTCACTCCCAACAACTTCCTCTTTGGCGAAGGTCATCCGCAAACCGGGCTCTCACCAAAACACTGCCGTCCCGTAGACCTCGGCTACAACGTAGAAGAATCTCTTCCCTCTCTCGCCCAATACGCTCTACTCACCAACGACAAAGCCGTCCTCGACCAAACCATCTCCGCTCTTCGCACTCATATGGAATTCATGCTTCCCGACGGAGCATGGGACAACAGTTGGGGCACCCGCAACTACAAGTGGAGTTGGTGGGGCAGCCGCACCAGCGATGGCTGCCATCCCGCCTACGTCATGCTTGCCCCGCACGAGCCGCGCTTTCTCGAAGTAGCTCAACGCAACCTCGAACTCATGGCCGCCTGCACTCACAATGGCCTTCTCTATGGCGGCCCGGACTACTTCGTGCACGGCGACCTCCCGTGCATTCATCACACCTTCACGCACGCCAAATCGCTGGCCACCGTCCTCGATAGCGCCGCCAAACTCGAACCCACTCCACGCCTGCGCCTGCCACGAGAAGAAGCCTACGGACTTAAAACCTATCCCGAAATCAACATCCATCTGGCCGCCATTGGCGACTGGCGAGCCACCGTCACGGGTTACGACTGGGAGTACGCAGAGCACGTCCAGTCCGGCGGCGGAGCAGGCGGAGGCCATGCCTCCGGTGGTGCGCTGTCTCTGCTCTACCACCGCAATCTCGGCCCTCTCCTCACCGCCAGCATGACCAAATACCAGATGATCGAAATCTCAAACCAGCAGGCATTCCGCGACTCGCCGCACATGCCGCTCACCCCGCGCATCGAGTACGCACCCCACGAAACCTACACCAGCCTCAGCGACTTCAACGCAACCCTCACAGCCACCAGTTCACCCACTCAAATCAACATCGACGCCCGTGGCCAACTGCTCACCGCCGCCCATCAGCCTGTCCCCGACGGCCGCCTCCATTACCACCTCGCCTATAACCTCACTGAATCCTCCATGCAAATCACTGCTGAAATCACTCCGAGCACAAGCGCTATACCATCCCCGCGCTTCATCCTCCCTGTCATCGCCCGCGCCGATGAAACCGTCACCCAGCCCAATCTCCAAACCATCCGCATCGCCAAGCCAAACGGCACCCTGACCATTCACACCGATGCCTCCCAAGGCTTCGAGCCCATTCCACAACAACGCACGTTCAACCTCGTCCCCGGCTTCGAGTGCGCCCCGCTCGCTATCGCCATGCATCCCGGCCAATCCATTCAAATCAAGATGGAGGCCACGTCGAAAAAATAACAGCGGGTCCACCTGCTACCCTTAACCCAATGCCCCCGCAACCTCAACTCAAGCAGATCATCGAAGGCCGCCAGACGCTCACTCGCGAGGCCGCCCGCGCCCTTATGCAGCAGATTCTCGCTGGCGAGCTCTCTGAAATACAGCTCGCCGCACTCCTCGGAGCACTCGCTGCCCGCGGCGAAACCGCCGCCGAGATCGCCGGTTTCGTCGAAGCCATGCGCGCCGCCGCAACTCCCTTTCCCTTGAACGACGCAGAACGGCGTCAGCTAGTCGATACCTGCGGAACCGGCGGCGACGCCAGCGGGACCTTCAACATCTCCACCGCCACCGCACTCGTGGCCGCCGCTGCCGGAGCTACCGTCGCCAAACACGGCAACCGCGCCGTCACCTCGCAGTGCGGCTCAGCCGACATCCTCGAAGCCCTTGAGGTCCCGGTTGATCTCTCTCCCGCCGCCGCAGCAGCGGCCCTGCGCAAATTTCGCTTCGCCTTCCTTCATGCGCCCGCCATGCACCCGGCCATGAAGGCAGTCATGCCCGTCCGCCGCGCCATCGGGGTCCGCACCATCTTCAACGTACTCGGCCCTCTCACCAACCCGGCCGGAGCAGCCGCGCAGGTCATGGGCGTCTACTCGCCGCACCTTGTTCCATTGGTCGCCGAAGCTATGGCTCTGCTCGGCACCCGTCATGCCTTCGTCGTTCACGGCGACACTGGCAGCGGCGGCGGACTCGACGAGCTCTCCATCAGCGCCCCCAGCCAGATCGCCGAAGTCCGCGATGGCACCGTCAACCTCAGCACCCTCACCCCCGAAGATGCGGGTCTCCACCGAGCCTCCATCGAAACCCTCCGCGGAGGCAATGCGGAGACCAACGCCGCCATCCTTGAAGCTATCTTCTCCGGCGAGCACAGTCCCCGCCGCGACATCGTCCTGCTCAACGCAGCCGCAGTCCTCGTAGCCTCCGACCTCGTCCCGACACTCCCCGAAGGCGTAGCTAAAGCAGCCCACGCCATCGACAGTGGAGCCGTAAAAGATCTCCTCAAATCCCTCCGCGCCTGAATCAACGGCAAAATACAGTATTTTGCCGTTGATTTTAATCCGCGTTCCGTGGCGATCCGGGTCGTCTTGTCTCTCATCGGTGCAAATCGGTGTTAGGCCTTCCTCCTTTGGCAACGTACAATCCCGCATAGCCAAAAAAGCAGGAGAAGCCGCATCGGAGTTTTATCCCTATCGCAAAACGAGCAGAGCACACCCGGCTGGCAATTTGCCGTAACCTCGGGCATCCTCGGCTGGGTCCTCGACGCCTTCGACTTCTTCGTCGTCATCTTCCTGCTCGACTCCCTCGCCGCGCACTTCCGCGTCGAAAAGAGCGCCATCGTCTGGACCATCTCCATCACCCTGGCCATGCGTCCGGTTGGCGCTCTCATCTTCGGCGCACTGGCCGACCGTTACGGTCGCAAGAAGCCTCTCATCGCCTGCGTCATTTACTTCTCCGCCGCGACCACTCTCAGCGCCTTCGCGCCCAACTACATCATCTTCTTTGCTCTGCGCGCCCTCTACGGCATCGGCATGGGCGGCTACTGGGGCATCGGCGCATCGTTCGCCATGGAGAACGCTCCCCGCGAGCGACGCGGCATCCTCTCCGGCATGATGCAGGGCGGCTATCCCTTCGGCTATCTCCTCGCCTCCGTCGGCATGATGACCATCGCTCCGCACTTCGGCTGGCGCGCCATGTTCGTCGTCGGCTCGTTCGTAGCAGTCGCCATCGTCATCCTCACCGCTCTCTCGCCCGAGTCCGAAGCCTGGAAGATGCACCGCATGGGCTCCATCGGGAGCATCTTCAAGACCCTGCTCCAGCACAAGCGCAGCTTCTTCTACCTGCTGATGGTCATGGCCGTGATGACCTGCCTCTCGCACGGCACGCAGGACCTCTATCCCGACTTCCTCAAGACCCTGCCGAGCATCAAACACGCGCTCCTGCTCGGCGTCCAGCCGCTCTACGGAATCCCCATCCTCTACAACATCGGGGCCATCGTCGGCGCACTCTTCTTCGGCCAGATCTCGGAAAAAATTGGCCGCCGCTACTCCATCATCGCTGCACTCGTCCTCTCGTTGCTCTCTATCCCCGCATGGGCCTTCGGAGGCTCCATGTTCATCCTTGTGCTTGGCTCCTTCATGATGCAGGCCGGAGTACAAGGAGCCTGGGGCGTGATCCCCGCACATCTGAACGAGCTATCTCCCGACTCGGTGCGCAGCCTCTTCCCCGGCTTCGTCTACCAGCTCGGCGTTCTCATCGCCTCCCCGGCGGTGTCGTTCGAATTCCTCCTGCGTGACCACCTCGGCTATCCCTGGGCGCTCACCCTCTTTGAAGCCGTGGTCATCGTTGTGCTCATCTTCATCTTCGCCTTTGGCCCCGAGCAACGCGGCCGCAGCTTCCGCCGATAGCAGGGTGGGGTTCTCCGCTGCGTATAATTGGCCGCGTCTGAATAAAGGAGGCCCGTGGGCAAACAATCTCCCCAGCAGAGCATGTACGACGTCAGCGAAACCTCTCCCGCTCCAAAGATTGCACTCGTCGGCTCCGTCGCTCTTTGGGTCCTGTTTTCATGGTGGTTCTTACTTCACGACGGCCTCACGCAGCTAGGCGCACACTTCGGCCATCCCTTGCTTTACGGCGACCTCCTTCGTCGCGATTGCCTGGTTGCAGCATTTTCGATCTATTGCATTCGCCTCTACTTCACCACCTTCCTCTTCCTCAAACGCGGAATGACGTGGGGTGGGGCCATCACCATCAGCCTTTGGGTTCTCTTCATCTTTATGACCATGTCGATCGGCGGCGGCATCCATGCAGCTCCCTTCGGGCCTGTAGCCATCCTCGGCATTCTTCTCTTTCTCTTCGGCTCATGGATAAACTCCTACTCGGAGTATCAGCGCTATGCCTGGAAGCAGAATCCCGACAATAAAGGAAAGCTCTATACCCAGGGGCTCTTTCGTTTCTCCAGACATCCAAACTACCTTGGCGACGTCATTCTGTTCTCAGGTATGTCGCTCATTGCGGGAGCGTGGTTCACCGCTGCCATTCCCGCAATCATGCTCGCCGGGTTTGTCTTCACAAATATCCCCATGCTCGACTCCCACCTGCACGACCACTATGGCGCGGCTTTCGATGACTATGCAAAGCGAACCAGCAAGCTGATTCCTTATATCTATTGATTCATCGTTTCATTCTTCAAATCCCGTCCTGCCTGCGTCGGCAACAGGGCCATGCAAGTACAATCCTCATAATCAAAGGAGAGCCCTATGTCTGCTTACCCGCCGACGCCTATCGTCTTCGACCCCAGCATGGTCACCACCGCCCTCGAACTTCCCGGCTACCGCATCGTCCGCAATCTCGGAGTGGTCCGCGGCATCGTCGTTCGCTCGCGCTCCATCTTCGGGACTTTTGGAGCCGGGCTACAGACCATTCTCGGCGGCAATATCACCATCCTCTCGCAGCTCTGCGAGAAGACGCGCCAGGACGCCTTCAGCATGATGGCCCAGCACGCCGCCGAGCACGGAGCCAACGCCGTCATCAGCTTTCGCTACGACGCCAACGAGCTCATGCAGGGGGTCACAGAAGTCCTCGCCTACGGCACCGCCGTCCTCGTCGAACGTATCTGAAGGCGGAGCGAACGCAGGCGGAACCATCCCTGGTGTATCTCGATATGCAAAGGCAGGTCCTCCGCCTGCGGCGAGGATGACAATTTGCGGGGGGAGGGATCGCTTGTGTGTCCCACTCTCCATCAGTGCTTCTCGAACATCTCCTTCACGTCCTTGCGCAGCGCCATCTGGCTTGACGGGCGGCTGTAGAACATGTGGCCGCCGGGATACTCCTTCACCTGCACCCGCGTCGGGTCTCCCATCACCGGCATCTGGTCGACGGTAAGCACCGAGCCCATGAACGGGCAGGAGAGATCGTTCCAGCCGTGGACGATCAGCACATGCATCTTAGGATCGTTCGCCACCGCCTCGCGGAGCTGCTCGACCGAGCCCTTGCGCAGCTCCTCGCCGCCATCCCACTGCCGGTTGACATCGCCGCTCAACGCCTCGTAACGCGCATCCGTCTTCCAGCCAACTGTTTGCGTCACAAAATTGACCATCGCAGTGGTCGTCGGCGCGATGATGCTCTCAAGAATCGGATCGTTGCTGCGTTGGTCGGGGTCGTTCGGAAATGGGTCCCAGGCCGTGACGTTGGGATCATAACGGCTGCCCAGCTTTCCTTCCGACCGGTAGACCTCACGCAGATAGGCCTGGGTTTCGAGACGGCCGCCGGCACGCTTCACAAAGACCGGATCGAGCCCCGTCAGCTCCGTCACATGCTGGATCATCTGCGCGGTCGCCTCCGGATCGGACCGGCCTTTCATCAGCGCCGCCACGTAGTCGGTGCGGGTGTAGGCGATCACCGGAGCCATGGCCTCCGCCGTCAACTTGTGCTCACGTTCCAGGTGCGCCGCGACGATGGAAGGTAGGGTCATCATCCAGGGCAGCGGGGAAAGATCGCCGTCGTCCTCGATCGTGGGGTTGAGGTAGGGCGAGACCAGGACTACCCCGTTCAGCGCCACGCCAAGCTGGGTCTGGAGATAGTGCGTCACCCGCGGCCCGCGGAAGCCACCGTAACTCTCGCCTACAAAGTATTTGCGCGAATTCAAACGGCCATTCTTGACTAGCCAGTCGTAGACCATCCGCGAGAGATATTGGATATCGGGAACGGTGGTATAGAAGAGCTTCTTGGTCTCGGCTTCGGAGACGAGAGACCTGCTGTACCCCGTGCCGATGGGGTCGATGAAGACCAGGTCGGTGAAATCGAGCCAGGTGCCAGAGTTGTCCTTCAAGGTCGCCGGGTCGGACGGGCTGTCGCCCTCCGCGCCAAACGCGACCCGCTTGGGGCCGATCGCTCCCAGGTTGAGATAGACCGAAGAAGCACCGGGACCGCCGTTCATGGCGAAGGTCACGGGGCGGTCTTTTCCTTCCACCGTATATGCGGTGTAGACCACTTCGCCGACCTTCTTCCCCTCTTTATCGTTCACTGGAAGCGTTCCCACGGTGACCGTATAGTGCAGAGGCTTGCCGTCGATCTGCATGGTCTGCTCGACGTGGGCGTCGGCGGGCAAAGGGGCCAGCTCCGGCTTGGGCTCGGCCGGTTTGGCCGGCGCGGGCTTCGTATCGGGTGCACTTTGGCCCTGTGCAATGGGCAAAAAGATGAGGGTTGAGGCAAACGCGAGACGCACCGCAAGGCGGGACGCAGAGAAAACTCGAGACGGCATCATCTCATAACAATACACATTTGTAATTTTTCAGCGACGATACATCGCATATCCTCGAACGAAGCTCTAAACTGACAGCACCGATTCGGTGGCAGTTGCAGGCCCATCTCGCAGTTCAACGTCGCAGTTACAGGGAGACCGCACCATGCGCATGATCGTAGGGCTACTAGCCTTAGCCACCTTCGCCTCCGCACCCGCATTCGCCAAGCCCAGCAATAAGCTGGTTGTCCCCATCAAGACCAGCACGGGCCAGGACGCGGGCACCGCCACCTTCCGCCAGCTTAAAAACGGCAAACTTTCGATCAAGCTCAACCTCAAAAACCTTCCCTTCGGCCAACATGCCGTCCATATTCACGAGCACGCAGTCTGCGATGCGCCTGACTTCAAGACTGCTGGCGGCCACTTCAATCCAGCTGGCAAGCAGCACGGAACCATGAACCCGGCGGGACACCATAACGGCGACCTGCCGCAGAACGTCTCCATCGGCGAGGACCACACCGGGCAGGCCAGCTTCAAGGTCAACGACCTGTCTCTTGCGCCGGATAGTCCGAACAGCATCCTCGCTAATGGGGGCACCGCCATCGTCGTGCACGAAAAGGCCGACGATATGAAGACCGACCCCACTGGCAATGCTGGAAACCGCATCGCCTGCGGCGTTATCTCGGTACCTACGCCCTAAGCCGCCAGTCGGTATCTACCGAAGGCCATTTTTCTTTATAAAACATATCGATTCAACTACTTACCGATATCGTCCCGCGGAACAGTTAATGCAAACGCAGATCCTCCTCCTGCGGCGAAGGATGACAAAGTTGGGGAGTGACAGGTCGCGCGCGACGGATGACGAGGTAAACAGGGATGGATGAGAAGGGATTCCCTCAATAAGTCAGTCCATATTGAACTGCGATGAATGCCCTTGCGTACTGTCACCCATGGGCGTTCTGCACATTGCGATTCCAGCACCGGGGCGATCAGCCGGACGTAAATCGACGCCCCGCGTGGTTCCCCACTCTGGCCATGGAACCATCCATCAAAACACCGCATCGGCGCCTCCACGCGGTACACTTCTTCCACCACCGAGGACGGTTGAGACCCCATTGGAGCGCACACCCGAGCAGGAAGCCGCGCAGGAAGCTGTCGCCAGACTGGTCCGCCAGTGCATGGCCGGCGACTCGCACGCCTGGCAGCAGCTCGTAACTTCGCAGCATCGGCGCATTTACGCCATCTGCTACCGCTTCACCGGGTCAAGCACGGACGCCGAAGATCTGACGCAGGACGTCTTCCTCAAGCTGTATAAGAATCTCGCCAGCTTCGACACTCAAAAAGGCAGCTTCCAGACCTGGATCACGACGCTGGCACGCAATCTGCTTGTCGACCACTTCCGGCGGACGCGGCTGGACCGCGCCAGCGACTCGCTCGACGTCAGCTTCGACGGCGAAGACGGCAGCCCGACCATGGCCGACCGGCTGGCCGATAACCGCCCATCGCAGGAGCAGCATGTCGCCTCAGTCGAGCTGAAACACCAGATACAGTGCGCACTTAAGCAGCTATCGCCGGAACTGCGCGAAGCCGTCATTTTGCGCGATCTCGAAGATATGGATTACAAGGAGATAGCGCAGGTCCTTCGCATCCCCGAGGGCACCGTCAAGAGCCGCATCAGCCGCGGCCGGGGGGAACTTGCGAGGCTTTTGCAGCGTATAGAGAAGTAAGGGGAGATAGGTTTAGAGAAGTAAGTAAAACGTTTTTGGGAATTGCTAGAAAGGCAGGTGATGTAAGTGGCAGACTTCAATCAGTTCGGCAGCGCACAGCCCCTTCAATCGAGGGAGACTGAGCACTGCGCCCGCTGCGAGGCGATGCTCGCCGACGTGCTGGACGGGACGCTCTCGCTGGAGGAACAGGCGGAGTTTGATCTGCATCTCGCCTCCTGCTCCACTTGCAGCGCCATGCTGGCCGATGCCCAGAGGGGCGCCGACTGGCTGGAGATGCTAAAGTCGCCCCGGCCCGAGCCCTCTGCGGCACTGCTGGAGCGTATCCTCGCCCAGACCTGTAACGCCGAGACCTCGAGCCAGCCCCAGCTTGTGCCGGGGAAGCAGCGGTCTGCCCGTAGCTTGTGGCAGCCCAGCACGCTGCTTGGGCATCCGGTTGGGCATCCGGGCCAGGCCCCCGCGGCTGCGATGCAGTCTGTGGGGAGATACGCCTCCGGCAATGTTCTGCCCTTCCGCAGCCGTGTCGCCGCAGGCTTCCATCTGCGCTCTCTCGGCCAGACGCTCTTGCAACCCCGGTTGGCGATGACCGCCGCCATGGCCTTCTTTTCGATCGCGCTGACCTTGAACATCACCGGTATCCGTGTCAGCGATTTGAGCCTCAGCAATCTTCGGCCCTCCGTCATCAAGCGCAACATCTACGAGGCGAATGCGCACGTTCTTCGGTACTACGACAACCTCAAGGTCGTCTACGAACTGGAATCACGCGTCCGCGATCTGCAACGGACCAGCACTAACGATGCCACGTACACGCTGCCCTCGAACCAAAACACGCCGGCTGCCCAGCCTGTCCAGCGGCAGGACAATCAGCAGCAGAACGATCAGCAGCCGGGAACATCGAAGCCGGCTACAAAGCAAGCTCGCCCCAAACCCGGCCCCGGCTCCAGCCGCCGCGAAACTCCAGGCGGCCACGTACAGTTCGCCGATTTCTTTGAACGGCCAGACTCTGTCCCCGCCACCCAGGCTTTTGTTGTCTTGACTCCCAGTATTTTGAAGGACCTGCAGGAAGGGGAATTAGTATGAACTGCGCCAACCATCCTGATCGTGAACGTGTTGCATTTTGCCAGAACTGCGGCAAACCGCTGTGCCAGGAGTGCACCCGCACTGTCGGCTCGGCTGTCTTCTGTGAACCCTGCCTGGTCGCCAGACTCGCCGGAACAGGCAATCCCGACGCTGCAGGCGGCCCGATTCCGGGAGAAACTTACCCCGATGGAACCATCCCGGGAGCAATTCCTCCACCTCCGCCGCCCGACGAACCAAACCCCGGACTTGCCGCCCTGCTCGGCTTCATCCCCGGTGTCGGGGCCATGTACAACGGCCAGTATGCCAAGGGCATTGTGCACCTGATCGTCTTCGCTGTCCTGATCAGCCTCGCGGGCGAAAACAATATCTTCATCCTCTTCGTCTTCGGCTGGGTCTTCTATCAGGTAATTGAGGCCCATCACACCGCACAGGCGCGCCGCGACGGAACGCCCTTGCCCAATCCATTCGGGCTGAACGATCTGGGGGAACGTCTTGGCTTCGGTAAGGCATGGCCGACAGGGCCGCACACCAATGGACAAGGCGCGGCTCCAACTCCGACGGCAAGTTATGCTCCGCCTGCGCCGGGTTATCCGCCGTATACGCCTCCGCCTGCCTCTAACTGGGCATGGGAGAACTACGTTCCCCCGGTTCCTCCAGCGGCGGCGTTCACCAGTTCCCCTCCCCCTCCGGCGGACTTCAATCCTCCGCCTTACGCGGGAAATCGCTTTCCCAGCGGCGCAATCTGGTTGATTGCCCTGGGCGCGATCTTCCTGATCGGCAACTCCGGTCTGTTCCACGGCTTCGCCGGCCATTTGTTCGTGCCGCTGCTTCTGATCGGGTTCGGAGTGTGGCAATTCGTGCGCAAGATGACCGATACCGGGCCGCTTGCCGATGACGGCACAGCCGCCTATAAGTTCCGCCTCTTCCATGCACTGCGCGGTTCCATCTGGATCATGCTGGTCGGGGTCCTGTTCCTGCTGGACACCTCGCATATCCTTCGCTGGAGCCATAGCTGGCCCTTATTCATCATCGTCGCCGGTGTGATGGCGGTGCTGCAACGGGCGGTCTTCAACGCGGCAGCCGCCGAGCCTTACGCCTATCCTTATGCGGCGCCACCACCACCTCCCACTGGACCTGCGCCAACGGCCAGCACCTCGGTGGTTCCTCCTGTTTCCTCGAACGACCGCGACGAGGAAGGGAGATAAGCCATGGCCACCAATCCTCCACCCTACCCGCCGCCAGGGCCTCCCTACGGCAATGACTGGAAATATCAGCGCCGCATGATGAAAGAACAGGCCCGGGCGCAGCGCGAGATGCTTCGCGCCCAGGCAGCGGTCTACCGCAACCGCAGTCGCGGGATGCGCCGCGGCTCGATCGTCGGGCCGCTGATCGTCATCGCTCTCGGCATTGTGTTTCTGCTGGTACAGATGGGCCGCCTCGATGGCCATCAGGTGTGGGAGTGGTACGGGCACTGGTGGCCGGTCCTGCTGATCGGCGCGGGCGTCGTAATGTTTCTCGAATGGATGTTCGACCGGTATATGCAGACCGATCCTTCGCGCCCTGTTTATCGCAGCGGCATGGGAGGAGGAGTGTTCTCGCTGCTTCTGCTACTGGTCATCGCCGGTGTGCTTTTCAGCGGATTTCGCCGCGGCAACGGCACCTTCTTCGATCACAGCTTCGGCCTCAATCAGAACGATCTCGACCAGTTTCTCGGCGACAAACACGAGAGCGACCAGACCATCGTGCAGACTTTTCCTGCGGGCGCGTCCCTTTCCGTCGATAACCCGCGCGGCGATGTAATCGTCTCCGGAACCAGCGATGATAACCAGATCCACGTCGCCATGCACCGGGAGATCTACAGCCGGTCCGACTCTGACGCGGACCGCAAGGCCCAGCAATTGACTCCGCAGATCAACACCAGCGGCAATACCATGACCCTCACCGTGCCCGCGCTGCCTGGCGGCCGGGCTGATTTGACGATCGCGGTCCCGCCGACCGCGGCCATCAATGTCACCGCCAACCATGGCGATGTGCAGGTCAGCGCCATCAAAGCGGCTGTGGCAGCCACGGCCAACCACGGTGATGTGCAACTGAGCGCTATCACCGGCACCGTCTCGGCGCATATCAACAATAGCGACTCGTCCTTTTCCGCTCACAGCATTACCGGGGGGCTCACCATTGAAGGCCGCGGCCAGGACCTCACCCTCTCCGATCTCAGCGGCCCGGTGACCATCAACGGCGACTTCTTCGGCTCCAGCCATCTCGAACACATCCGCGGCCCCATCAAGTTCCACTCGACTCGCACCGATATGCAGCTGGGCCGCCTCGATGGCGAGGCCGACATCAGCAACAACGCCGACCTTTCGGCCAGCGAAGTCGTCGGCCCGCTTACGCTCAGCACACGGAGCCGGAACATTAGTCTCGATCGCATCGCGGGCAACGTCTCTGTGACGAACAGCAATGGCTTCGTGAATGTCACCAACGCTCCGCCGCTGGGCGACGTCACTATCGAGAACCGCAACGGCGACGTCACGCTTACCGTCCCCGAGCATGCCGGCTTTTCCGTCGACGCGCAGACCACGGACGGCGATCTAATGAACGACTTCGCCCTCTCCACACAAGGCACCGACACGCATAAGAACTTTAATGGCACGATCGGCAAAGGCGGCCCAACGCTCCGTCTCACCACCAGCCACGGCGACATCTCCCTCAAAAAGGCGCCCATTCTGCCGCTGCCGCCGACCCCTCCCACACCGCCCAGGCTGACGCTGGTCCCCCCGGAGGCGAGAAGCGCGATTGAAGGAGCCGAGGCGCAGGCAAAGGAAGCGAAGCGCACCGCGGCCGAACAGGTCAAGGCAGCCAAAGCCCAGGCGAAAGAGGCTGCGGCACAAGCTAAACGTCAGACACAACCGAAATCCGGTCCAGCAGACGATGGCTCACAACCATAAATACGCCCCAAGATAATTCAGGCGCGTGGGTTTCGCGGATAGCACGCCTCTCCCGGATGGGCCAAACAGCCAGCCGTAAAGGAACGGTTCTCAGAGCAACTCACTCAAGCCTTCGTTACATCAGCGTATCCAGGATCTATGCCTTACGGTAGACGCTGGGGGCCTTGGGCCCCGTGGCCAGATCGTGGTCATCCTCTTCTTCGTCCTCATCCTCTTCGTCATCATCCTCTATATCGTCGTCGGTCTCTTCCTCGTCTTCCTCTTCGTCGTCTTCATCCTCGTCTTCGTCGTCTTCGTCGTCTTCGTCGTCTTCGTCGTCTTCGTCGTCGAAATCTTCATCTTCGTCCTCCAGATCGTCGTCCTCGACTTCGACGGCATCCAGGTTCTCACTGCTGGCATGTTCGGTTGGATTGCTGGCGGAGTTATCGAAGGTCGCGGTGGCATCAGGACCTATCTTGATGAAATCGTCGTCAGTGTTGTTCTTTTTCACGATGGCCATGGGTCTTCCCTCCCGGGTGATGTAGGGAGTTGGATGCATCAGACACCAGAAGGTTAGTGTGAAAATCTGGCTGCGCGATTTTAGTCCGGCCTACGCAGATCAGGACTCACCGAACGGCTCAAGCTGGGTCGAAGCCGGAGGTGGAGTAAACAGGCTCACGGCGACAAGAGCAATGAGCGAAGTAAACAGCGCCGGAAAGATGGCATCTCTCTGCGCCAGGACAGCGGGAACATGGGCGTGGACGAAGCCTGTATCCCAGGTGACCGTGACCACGGTTCCCACCGCAATGCTGGCCACAGCGGCGCTTGCCGTTGCCCGCTTCCAGAAAAAAGCGGCAAGGATGACAGGAGTCAACGCCGCCGAATAGATCGTATAGGCATAGAGAGATTTCTTCAGCACCGACTGGACGTGCAGGGATTGATAAAGAGCCCACAGCCCCAGAAACACCACCATCAGACGGCTGACGGCCAGCGTCCGCTTGTTCGAGGCCTGCGGCGAAATATAACGCAGGAAGATGTCATTGATGAGGTTGGTCGCAGGTGAGAACAACCAATTATTGGCCGTAGAGATAATCTTGGCGAAGATCGCTCCCACCAGCAGCGCGCCCAGAATCTCCAGCACTCGTGACCCCACAAAGCCATGAAGTCCACAATAGGCAAGAATCTCACGGGGACGGTCATGGACCTCTCCACCGGGAAAGAGCGCAGAACCAACGACGGCAATCGCCACAATCACCGTCTCCAGAATGACCGTGCCGATGATCCACCCAACTACAGCGCGGGTCGCCGCTTTTTCCGACTTCGCCGAGAAGAACTTCTGGTACATGGACTGGTTGCCTAGCAATAGCAGGCAGGTCGGTAGAAAGAGTTCCATGGCTTGAGCAAAGCTCAGATCGCCGAGTACCTCGAAGTGCGTCGCAGGCAGTGCAGCACGAACCGCAGACCAGCCTCCGGCATGATGCATCAGCACAGGCAGTGCCACAACCAACGTAAAAGTAGCAAGCAGACCGATGGCGACATCCATATAAGCCACGGAGGCCATGCCCGCAATGGCAGTAAAGACAATGACGAACGCCGCGATGATGTACTGTCCAAGAGAGGGAGTAATAAAGGTTGGGAAGATGAGGTGGAGGATATCGCCTCCGCCGACAAACTGATAACTGGTAACGGCGGTGTAAGTAAAGAGGATGGCAATGACGCCGAGCACACGGGCGGTCTCGTTATATCGTGCTTCCAACAGATCGGGAATAGTGAACTTCGCAAACTTGCGTGCGCGCGGCGCGATGAAATAGATCAGCAACAGCCCAGCCCATCCGCCACCGGCTTGCCACAGCGCCGCGAAGCCGTGCCGGTAGGCGTTCTCCGCGCCGCCCAGCAACGATCCCGACCCGATCCAACTGCACAAGAGCGTAAAGATCAGCACGAACGCGGGCAGAGAGCGACCAGCGACAAGGTAATGGCCTTGGTCCTGACATTGCGGAGACTGCCCAGAGAGACGGCAAGCAGCGTGATGACGATAAGGGCCAGAACGGTGGCGTAGAGATTCATGGTCGTTGTGCGATTTTATCTTGTGCCTCGTCAGGGGCTGTTCAATATGTCGCAGGAGTGATCGTGGGGAGCGGGGCTGGATGTTCGTCGAGAAGGCGCTTCTCCGCGGCAGCCGCTTCAATCTGGCTGTTGATCTCCGCGCCCAGCAGAAGCGTAAGGCCGGTGATGTAGAACCATGTCAGCAGGATGATGACTGCTCCAAGAGAACCATACGTCACAGAAAAATTATTGAAGAAGTGCAGATAGATACGGAAGCCGACGGAAGCCAGAACCCACACGACGATACCGACGGCGCTCCCTGGAGTGAGCCAGCGCCAGCAGTTTTTCTTCACATCGGGCGCCCAATAATAGATGATCGCAAAGAAGAGGGTGACCAGGGCGACGACAATGATCCAGCCGAGAGAGCGGGTCACCATCACCGCTGCGCTGGCGAGAAGATGGTGCGAGATGCGGTCACGGGCGAGCTTAGCGAAAAAGTCACTGGCGAGCATCGACGCCAGCGTAACCGAAACCAGAATTGCCAGAACGATCGTCACTCCAATGGCTGAGAGCCGCGCGTGAAAATAGGAGCGCGTTTCAGTGACCTTGTAGACCGTGTTCAGGCTGTCCTGAATCGCCGAGAAGCCTACCGAGGCGGACCACAGCGCGGCGACAATTCCAAAGGTGAGCTTGCCGCTGGTGGCAGCCGCCGTCGTCTCATTGAAGGTCGCAATCACAATCCCCATAGCGGCGTGAGGAATCACAAATGCAAGGTAATGAAGCAGCTTGTCATAGACACTGAAGGCGGAGCGCGCTGCGAGACCGAGCAACGAACTGGCACAGAACAGCGTAGGAAAAAGTGCAAACAGAAAATAGAAGCCCAGTTCGGCAGCCCGGCCAAGAAGATTGTCGGCCAGAAAATTCTTCCATGTGCGCGCTGCAACTATCCGAAGCGAGATCCCTTGCAGGTCCCAGAGCGAGTGCAGGGGAGAACGGGACACGTAATCCCAGATCCGCCGCTGGTGCGGGTCGAGAGACGGGACACGGTTGTGATTGGCGGCGATGACGGCGAACCTCGGTTGACTGGGGTTGATATGCTCGTTCTGTGAGATAGATGCGTGTTGACGCGGCATCGGTGGCCGATTGCGATGGAGAGGCTTCCGAAGGCAAAGTAATTGCAGTTGCGCGCATCTAGGTAAAAGAGGACCAATGTTTAATCGGTGGCGAGAGCAACCTTTCGTGGTCACGAAGCTCAAGCAGCTCTGGCGATTAGTGCAGGAGAGCCATGCGCAACCGATCCTTGGCGAGCCACGACCGGCAGAGATCGTCGGAGCGGATGAACTGGGGGTGACTTTTATCGGCCACTCTTCCTTTCTGCTCCAGATCGGTGGCCGGTCCGTGCTGGTCGACCCTGTCTTCGTCAAGCGTCTGATTCTACTGCGGCGGCAGCGTCAGGCGGGCCTGCGTATCAATGAGATGCCGGCCATCGATGTCGTTCTTCTGACCCATGCCCACATGGACCACCTGAACGTTGCTTCGCTGCGACGCGTAATACGCAGTGCACAGATGCTGGGCAAGAAGGCCCCGGATGTCGTCGTGCCCTGGGGAGTGGAAGATCTGGTGAGCCGCCTCGGTTTTTCGAAAGTTCATGGAATGAAGTGGTGGGACAAGCTTGAGGTGCGTGGTCTGACAGTAACGCTGACGCCCTGCAAACACTGGGGCGCGCGCATGTTCAACGACACTCACCGTGGCTATGGCGGTTATGTCATCGAAGGGGCCGGGTACTCGGTCTATCACTCCGGCGATACGGCCTACTTCCCGGGCTTCGAGGAGATCGGGAGGCGGCTGCATCCGCAAGTTGCTCTGCTGCCCATCGGGGCATACTTCCCCGACAGCTACCGGGCAGTCCACACCAGCCCGGAAGAGGCCGTGCGCGGCTTCGTCGAAGTGGGCGCTGCATGGATGGTGCCGATGCACTTCGGCACGTTCAATCTGGGGCGGGAACCTATGGATGAGCCCCTCCAGCGCCTGCTGACCGAAGCCGCCCGTCTCGGCATCAGCAGCAAGGTGAAGGCGCTCGAAGAGGGCGAGACCATGCGCGTCTCCTCGCATATCCCCGGTCAAAGAGCGCAAGCGTTGAAGCCGCAGCAGCAAGGCATCTAGGCTGGTTCCAGAAGGCTCTCATTGCCGGTCTGCAAAATTACGTCTTCGGTGAACCCAGATCGAGGAGTTCCGCAGCGGCAGGAGCAGTGGACTGCTTCTGTTCGATGTTCCAGCCCGGCAGCTCCTGCGAACCGGTGATCAGACGAGCGCTGTCCTTGAACGTCACATACGTCCACGCCCATTGGCGAAAGACCCCGAGCCGGTTCCTGAAGCCGATCAGGAAGAAGATGTGGACGAGCAGCCACGTCATCCATGCGGGAAAGCCGCTCCAGTGGGCCTTGAAGGGCCATTGAATATTTGCCACCGCAGCCTTGCGCCCAATGGTGGCCATGTCGCCCTTGTCGAAGTAATGAAACGGCTCGTTCTTGCCCGTGCCATCGCTTCCCAACTCCGCAGCCACCAGCCGTGCAATGCGCTTCGCGGCATACTTGCCCATCTGCATGGCGGGCTGCGCGACACCGGGAATCTGCCTGCCATTCTCCTCCACATGGGCAAGGTCGCCACAGATAAATATCTCAGGATGTCCCGGCGGGTTGAGGTGCTGATCCACAAAGACGCACCCTTTTTTGTCGGTATCGAAGCCCATCAGCTTTCCCAGCGGAGAAGCCTGTACGCCCGCGGCCCAAAGCGTGACCACGGCATCGACCCGCTCATCGCCGACCATCACATAGCCTGGCTTCACATCGGAGACATGCGCATTCACGCGCAACTTCACGCCAAGCGCGTTGAGCTGTTTCCGCGCCTTCGCCTGCAGGTCGTCAGGATACATGCCGAGAATCTTCGGGCCGCCTTCGAGGATGAGCACCTGTGCCTGCGAAGGATCGATGTGGCGAAAGTTGTTCGACATATAAAGCTTGGCAATGTCGCTGATCGCGCCCGCGAGTTCCACCCCGGTGGGACCGCCGCCGATGATGACAAAGTTCAGCGAAGGATGGCTGCCGGTCTCCTGCATCTGCCGTTCCGCGAGCTCGAAGGCAAGCAGAACGCGGCGGCGAATCTCAGTCGCATCCTCAATCGTCTTCAGCCCCGGGGCCAGCTTCACCCACTCCTCGTGGCCAAAGTAGGAGTGCGTGGAGCCGGTAGCCACAATGAGATAGTCATACTCAAGCTGGGCTCCGGTCTTCAGTTCGACTCTCTGCTCCTCGATATGAAAGGCGACGACCTCGTCCATCAGAACTTCAACATTCGGATAATTGCGCAGAATGGAGCGAATCGGCTGTGCGATGTCCGCCGGAGAAAGCACCGCAAGCGCTACCTGATAGAGCAGGGGCTGAAAGGTGTGGTGGTTTCTGCGGTCGATAAGAGAGATGTCGAGCGGCAGCTTCGCGAGATCCAATGCTGCATTCAGCCCGGCAAAGCCTCCTCCAAGAATGACGACACGCTTGCGTTCGAAACCGCCTCCGGACGTTCCCATTGCCATCGTTTGCGCTCCTCTCCCTACTATAGTTCGATGCGAAAGACGGCCAACCCGCTCTTTTTCTTGGCAAGATAGCCCGCCACAATGTTCAGGGCTCTTTCTGCAATGACAGCGAGACGAATCCCTGCGTCCCCGTTGCCGCAACGATATTGGTAATCTCCGCGATTCCGGCGGCTTGCAATGGAAGGACCGTTATCAGGCCGTCCATGTCCGACACGGCTGAAGACATCTGCGCGCTCTGACCTGGTGATGCAGGGCAGCGTCCGCGATCGGGACACGGCCCCTGCCACGCATCCAGCGTCTGGTGAACTTCGACGACAGCGCCCGCGACCGGATCGCCCGCCGTATCCGTCACTCGCAGCACGATCGGCGCGAGCACGTCATCAAATCGAACCGACTGCCCCGCTCCGCTGACAATTTCGATCCGCCAGTCCGCCGGGCCTACACCCTGCGCCACCAAGGTCGCGCAGATGTTTGTCCACGCACACGCCGTCGCTGTCGCCTCCCCTCCGGCGGCCACCGGGCCAACCGTCGCCTGGGTCTCCGCTACGCCCGCGGTATTTACCTGAGATTGCGGGGGAGAAAAGAGCACCCCTCCCGCGGTCGCGTTCCAGTTCACAAGCGCCCCCGCCGTAGAGGCAGAGTTGTCGCTTACCTCCACCTGCGCTGTCCAGGGAACGGTCGCACCAGCCGCGACATAGAGCATCGCCAAAACCGGAGTCACCGACCGCACCCGCGCCGCGACCGTAAAGGAGGCGGTCTGCGTTCCCACCGAACTCTGTGCCGAGACTGTAATCGATCCCGCTTCCAACGCAGTGACCGTCGTTGAAGCCAGCCCTGTTGCATCGGTCGTCACCGTACAGGGAGATCCCGCGCACGCACCAAACCGAACGGCACCGCCGCTCGCAGTAAAGCTGACGGACTGATTGGCAATCGGAGTAGCTCCGTCGGCGGCCATCGCTCTCACCGCGAATGCAACCGCCGTCGTATCTCCGGCAAACACCGTACCCGACGGCGCCGTCACAAGATTCAGCGAGGGCTCGGGAGCGGCATAGCTCAACGCACCCGTCATCGTCGTCGTGCCTCGGGTCGATGGATCGGTAACGGTCACATCGGCTGTGCCCGCAACGCTGAAGCCAAGCGCTTCCGCCGTTGGGACGGTCGCCACAATCGAGGTCGCCGTCCAGCTCGTCACCGTGGCCGCAACGCCATCGACCGTCACCACATTTCCCGCGCGAAACCCCATCCCCGCAATCGTGACCTCTCCGCCCTCGGCGCTCACACTCGCCGGACTAATGCTGTCCGCATACAGCACGCGCGACTGGTAGGCGAAGTCCGGGCGACCGTCTCCTCGCTGGTCTGCAATCGCAATTCGAAACTGGCTCGCTTGCGTCGCTTGCACCGTCAACGCCGTCGCTCCATAAGCCGAGCCATTAAACGCAGTAGGAGCCGACGCTACGCTGGGCAGCGACTTCAGCGCGTCCGTCGCATTCCATACCCCGATCACCGGCATGGCCTTTGCCGTTGTGGCGAAACCTTTTTCATCCCGCGCAGTGACTTCGAGGGTAAAGCTGCGATTCGCTTTCACGTTGAGCAAGGACCATGCGTCATGCCCATACGCGCAGAGCGTTCCCGTCCACCAGCCTTGCGCGGCGACGGCAGCAGGAGCCGACTCGGTTCCATCCGTTGCGATATTGCAAGTGGAAGCCGCGGCCGCCGGGGCCAGCACCACCCGCCCCAGCACCTGGTAGCTCCTCATGATGTTTGTAAACGACTCGACATTTGCCCCCGAGGGTTGCACCTGGCCGGCGATATAGGGGCCGACAGCGTATTGGCCCGTGTACAGAGGATTGATCGGTTCCGTGTCCAGAATGTCGCTGTCCCAGGTCCCGTCGAGCATGGGAATCCGGAAGGCCTCAAAGAATCCCTCATAGGCAAGGTTCGAAGTCCCGCTGCTGGCCACCGCGGACGACGGAGCGCTCACCACCGGGTTTGCCGCCGTTCCCTTGAACAGTGCGCCCGAGACCGCCGAGACCGTCTGCCAGGACTCCGCGTCGGCCCGGGCCTGATGCCAGCGCCGTATCACCACGTTCACGCCCTGCATCCCCTGGCCGGTAGGGAAGATCACGGTCCCCGAGATCTGATGCGCGAGATAGAGGGTGTCGGTCTTGCCCGGAGGCGCGTGGCCCTGCCCAATAAAATAGAGCATCGTCAGCGCTGAAAGATCGTCCGGCCGCAGCGTGAATGGTTGCGGCAGACATTGATAAGTGTAGAGCCCACAGATGATGTCGATCGGATGCATGATCGGCCAGTTCAGCGCCTCCTGGTAGGTAGGCTGCGGGCTTCCCGTAAATACATCATCGTTCACCTGCGACCAGCCAAGGCCAAGAACGCGTCCGAAGGCGCGCATCAACTGGTACTGCATCTGAATCTGCTGTTCGGGGGCTGGCCCCGTGCAGCGTCCGTTCAAAATCAGCAGCGCATGTTGGATGTACCCAGCCGGAACGATCGAGTCCACGCTCTCCGTCACCGCGTTCTGGCGGCACCCGGAGGGATCGCTCGCGCCGGTGCCCAGAAGCATGTCCGTCACCGACCCGTCGCTGTCGTAGATCACCGCAATCTGCACGGACTGATAGTTGCTGCTTTGCACGTCAGCCGGAAAGACCGGGCCATTCGAGCCGGGATAGACATCTGCTCTGCTGACATGTTCCTCGAGCGAACCCCCATAGCCCAGCACCAGGCTCGAGGTAGGCACATTCCAGACGTTGGCCGCCGCCGCCACGATTGCATCCGCGGCAGCATGGTTGACGTATGGGCTCAGGTCGCCCGGATCGGTGAAGTAAAGCGGTTGATTCGTGTACCAGACGACGGGAACGCCCGACGTGCTGAAGTACGGCGGCCCGGTCACCCAGCGCGGTCCTCCCGCAACGGCGGTCACGCCTGCGGCCAGCCAGAAGAAAACCAATAAGAATCCTCTCCGCAGCCCGGTTGCGGCATCAGCGCACATCGTCGGTCGCCTTCTTCCAGGAGGTCAGCAATCTGACGATGGTCTCGATCGAAGCCTGCTGCGCCGGGGTCGAAGCACGGGCCGAAGTGTCGCCTTCGGATTCAGACGAGGCCGGGTTGACAATCAAGTTGGCCGCAGGAGCCATCTCCTGTTCCATGCTCAGCGGCGCAGGCGAGATGGCGCGTTCGAGCACATAAGACACGGGATGCACCACCTTTGCGCCAAGCCAGCGAAGATCGGCCACTGGAACCGGCGCATCTGCGGCAGACACCGCGAGCGGCGAAGCGCCGGCCACGCCTCGGATCGGAATGGCCCCGTCCATGCCGCCGACCGGCGAGCTCAGGCCGCCGGCCCCGGGCGCATGCAGCATCATCAACAGCCGCTGCCCCACCCGGTAGCGGTGCGCATCGCCGGACCATAATCCGGCCCACTCCCGCAGGACATAGGCTCCGCCCGCGCAGCCGCGAATGGCCTCGTCCACGTCAAAATCGATCTCAACAGACCCGGCGCCCGTGCCATCATCCTCATGAGGACGGATCGCGGCGACCTGTCCCACAAAGATGATGTCTGCCTTGTCCGACATCTGGTGTAGAACGTCTTCCACGCTCTGCGGCATCGAGGAAGAGGGAGTCTGCGCCCGGGCACTCCCCAGAAGCAATGCGGCTGTCAACAATACGAGCCAGCCCTGAAAGATCCGCAGATTCCTGGCCATTGGACGTTACCCCCTCCTCTGCTCCTTTTCGGCAGAAGGCAGGTAACATGACTCCGCTGACCTGTTTCGAGACAAGTCAACCAAAGCGGCAGACGAAGCTGCAAAAGGCCCAGCGCCAAGGCTGGGCCTAACCTGTTCAGAAATAAGTGCCGGAGCCGAACGAAGTTCGAAAAACTCCTAAATCTCTGGGTAGAAATCGAAGAAAGCATCGATGCTCATACGAAGCTGAGCCTCGATCTGCTCTCTGCTGCCCTCGAGCACATGCATGGTGACATGCGCTTCATTGCCATTCTGCAGCGTGACCGGTGCATCGCCCACTGCCGTGATTTCATCTGCGGGCAGCAGCCTCATTCCGTAGACCAAGGTGAGATTTGCCATAGGCTCAATTGTGTCACTAAATGGCGGTTTGCATCCTTTTCCCGATCCGCGCATTTACACTAAGAGAGTCCCTATGCCTGAAAATAATACTCGCGATACCGTCATCCTCGGTTCCGGCTGCTCCGGACTGACCGCCGCCATCTATGCCGCCCGCTCGAACCTCAAGCCACTGGTCCTCGAAGGCCATGAGCCTGGCGGCCAGTTGTCCATCACCACGCTGGTCGAGAACTTCCCCGGCTGGCCTGATGGCATTCAAGGCCCTGAGCTGATCGAGAACATGAAGAAGCAGGCAGTCCGTTTCGGCGCCGAGCTGCGCATGGCGCATCTGGCCTCGATCGATCTAACCAAGCACCCTTTTGAGCTGAACCTCGGCAACGAGATCATTCACGCGCGAACGCTCATCATCGCCTCCGGCGCAAGCGCCCGCTGGCTGAACCTGCCGTCCGAGCAGGCACTGATCGGCCACGGCGTCAGCTCCTGCGCGACCTGCGACGGCTTCTTCTTCTCCGGCAAGGAGATCGCCGTCATCGGCGGCGGCGACTCGGCCATGGAAGAGGCGCTCTTTCTAACCCGGTTTGCGTCGAAGGTCACGCTGATCAATCGCAGCGAAAACTTCCGTGCATCAAAGATCATGCTGGAGCGCGCAATTGCGCACCCAAGCATCAAGTTCCTCTCCAGTACCACGGTGGAAGAGGTCCTCGGCGTCGAAGAGAAGGACGTCAAGGGGCTCCGCCTCAAGAATCTCATCTCGGGCGAAGAGTCCATCCTTCCGGTCTCCGCGATGTTTCTCGGCATCGGCCATATCCCCAATGCCATGGCCTTCAAGGGAATGCTCGACCTCGACGAAGACGGCTACATCCTGACCCGCAACAATGTCTTCCCGACGTTGAACGGAGAGCCGCTGCCCGGCGTCTTTGCCTGCGGCGACATTCAGGACCGGCGTTACCGGCAAGCCATCACGGCCGCAGGCTCAGGCTGCATGGCCGCGCTCGAAGTGGAGAAGTATCTGGAAGAGCATGGCAGATAATCGTCCCAACTGCGGAAGCTGCTGAATGTCGATTACCGATAATCTCGCCCGGCTGCACGAACAGGTCGCCGAAGCCTGCCAGCGAAGCAGGCGCTCGGAGAGCGAAGTTGCGCTGATGGCCGTCAGCAAGGTTCATCCTGTAGAGGTCATTCTGGAGGCCTACGCAGCGGGGCAGCGGCTCTTTGGCGAAAACCGCGTGCAGGAGTTTCAGGAGAAGTCCGAGCATCTGGCTGGACTCGGCGATGCCAAATTCCATCTCATCGGGCCGTTGCAGTCGAACAAGACCAGCCGCGCAGCCGAGCTCTTTGATGCGGTGGATGCTGTTGATTCGCTCAAGATTGCTCAGCGGCTCAATAGTGCTGCTGCCGCGCTCAACAAGAAGCTGCCGGTACTGGTTGAGGTGAAACTGAGCCACGAAGAATCGAAGCACGGGCTGGCTCCGGAAGAGCTGCCGGAGTTGCTGGCTGCGATGACGGGGCTCGAGTCAATAGAAGTCTCCGGCTTGATGACGGTTCCTCCATGGTCTGAAGACGCCGAGACGGCGCGGCCTTACTTCCGCGAGTTGCGGCGGCTGCGGGACGAGTTGCAAAAGCAGCATCCTGCGTTGGCACAGCTTTCGATGGGGATGTCGAACGATTTTGCAGTTGCGATTGAAGAGGGCAGCACCTGTGTCCGTGTTGGAACTGCCCTGTTCGGAAAACGGGTGTATCCGGCATGATCGAAGACTTCTCCCCTTTCGCGCAGGATGTCGGCGACGGTTGCACGCTCGCCGTCCGCGTTCATCCCGGCGCCCGAAAGAACGACGTTGCCGGCATCCATGCGGGCGCGGTGAAGATCTCGCTGACTACGCCGCCGGTGGAGGGACGCGCGAATGAGGCTTTGATCGAGTTCATCGCGGATCTGCTGCGAGTTCCGCGGGCCCGCATCGCCATTGTTTCCGGCGCGTCCAGCCGCATGAAGCTGCTTCGTATTACAGGAAAGAGCGCCGCCGAGGTCGAGGCCGCGCTCTTCCCCATTGAGCTTTGCTGATTACTGGAAGCTCACCTTCGCGGTAGGAGCGACGGTGATTCCCTTCCCTTCGGCTGCGGTTATTTTCACATTGCGTCCGGCGACGGTTGCGTATGCGATCTGCATTCCCTTTTTAGCCTGAATATCAACATTTTTAAGAACGATGTCTTTTATAGGGGCTTCGGGAAGGCCGATGATGACGCCTGCCCATCCGCTGTTGACCGACTTCACATTCTCGATGGTGATGTTGTGGAAGTGCGGCGTCAGGCGCTGCACCGGCTCGGCGGCAACTTCGCCTTCAGGCAGCGCCTTCGGATAATACTCGCTGATGAGGATCGAGGTCTTCACGTTCTCCATCGTGATGTCCTTGAAAGAGATGTTGCTGACGTCGTTGCCGCGGTCGCGGTTCGCCTTGATGCGGATGCCCTGATCGGTGCCGTTGAAGCGGATGCGTTCGGCATGAATATTCTGTGCGCCGCCGGCGATCTCGCTGCCGATGGAAAGTCCGTGGCCATGCATGAACTCGCAGTCGGTGATGGTAATGTTCTTGCTCGGAGCATCGGGGCCTGGCGAATTAATCATGCCGCTCTTGATGGCGACATTGTCGTCGCCTACATCGGCGTAGACGTGATCGATGACGACGTTGCTGGAGCTGAAGGGGTCGATGGCATCAGTGTTGGGGGAGTGCTGTGGAGCGAGAATACGCACATTGCGGATGACGACATCGTCGCTGTAGTAGGGCACAATCTGCCAGTAAGGCGCGTTCTGCACGGTGACACCTTCGATGCGGATGTGTTTGCAATGGTCGAAGACGACGCCTCGCGGCCGTGAATTTTCGCTGCCGAGGACACCGGCGTTCTTCTGGGTCCGTGCCAGCACCCACCAGCTTGCGCCGTTGCCGTCGATGGTGCCGCCGCCGGTAATGACGATATCTTCCGCGTTGGTCGCGCCGACCAGAGATTGATAGCCGGGGCCGCGAAACTCGGTCTTCCTGGGATAGTCCGCATGGTCGGGCGAGCCGAGCAGCGCTGAGCCTTTGGCAATGTCGAGGGTGACGTGGCTTTTGAGGACGATGGGCGCGGAGAGGAAGATTCCTCCCGAGAGCTTCACGGTACCGCCGCCGGCATTCGCACAGTCATCAATTGCAGCCTGAATGGCTCTGGTGTCCTTTGTCGTTCCGTCTGCTTTTGCTCCATAGGTGCGGGCGTCGCAGACTTTACGCGCTGCCATTGCGGGGAGGGTTGTGACCGCCATAAGCCCTGCTGTCACGATTGCTACAAACCGAATGCCGGTGGTGTTCATGCCTTCTCCGATGGGCGCCTTGCGCTCTTCGGAATATTACCTGCGATTGGTCATACCACGCTTGCAGCTATTCCTGAACTACGGCTTTGACGAGGTTGCGGGGGTTGTCCACATCGATATTGCGGCCTATGGCCATGAAGTAGGCGAGCAGTTGCAGGGGGACGACCTCGTAGAGGGGGGCGATGTACTCGGCGCACTGGGGGATGGTGATGGTGTGGGTGCTGAGTTCGGCGATGCGGGTGTCGCCCTGGTTGACGATGGAGAGGACGACGGCTCCCTGCTTCTGCATGTCACGGAGGAGGTTGACGGTTTTTTCGTAACGCAGGAGGGAATCGGCCGCGCGGGGGTCGCTGGTGGCGAGAACGACGAGGGGGGTATTGGAGTCGATGAGGGCGTTGGGGCCGTGCTTGAGCTCGCCGGTGGGATACCCCTCGGCCTGAATGTAGGAGGACTCCTTGAGCTTGAGCGCGCCTTCGCGGGCGATGGGATAGTGAACGCCACGGCCGAGGAAGAGGAAGGATTCGGCCGACTGGATCTTCGGGGAGAGCTCGGCGAGCTGCTGCTCCCACTCGGGAAGAATAGTCTGCATGGCGGCGGGGACGGCCTGGATCTCTTCGAGGTGAGACTCGACGACGGCGCGGGTCATACGGCCACGGATGCGGGCGGCGAAGAGGGAGAGCAGCGAGAGGACGGTGAGCTGGGTAGTAAAGCTCTTGGTGGCGGGCACGGCGCGCTCGATGCCGGCCATGGTAGGCAGAGAACAGCTTGCCAGCTTCGCCATGGTGGACTCTGGCTTGTTGGTGATGGCGATGGTGGAGGTTCCGCGAGCGATGGCTTCGCGGAGGGCCTCTGAGGTGTCGGCGGTCTCGCCGGACTGCGAGATGGCGAGGAAGCAGGGGTTTTTGAGGGTGTGGGTGGAGCGATAGATGTATTCGCTGGCATATTCGACGTCGACGGGGATTCCGGCGAGGTCTTCGAAGAGGATTTCACCGACGAGGCCGGCGTGGCGGCTGGAGCCGCTGGCGGAGATGAGCAGGCTCTCCTTGCCGACAAGGGCCTGGAGGGCGGTGCGGAAGGTGTCTTCGCGGAGGCAGTTATCTTCGGTGTAGGCGGCGAGGGTTTCGGCGATGGCGTTGGGCTGCTCGAAGATCTCGCGGAGCATGGCGTGGGGGAAGGTTTTGTTCTTCGGAAGCATCGAAAGCATGGTCGGGTTCGCCCCTTCTGTATCTTCTAGTTATAAATGAGTGCGATGAAGCAAGTGGTTCGTCCAAAACCGTTGGAGTTGCAGCGCGGGCTGTCGACCAGTTCGGCGCTGGGGCTGAACGTGATCGACATGGTGGGCGTGGGACCGTTTATTACGCTGCCGCTGATTGTGGGCGTGATGGGCGGACCGCAGGCGATGCTGGGGTGGGTGCTGGGCGCGCTGCTGTCGCTGTGCGATGGATTAGTGTGGAGCGAGTTGGGGACGGCTTATCCCGAGGCCGGGGGATCGTATGCGTACCTGAAACATCTTTATGGCGAGCGCGGGTGGGGAAAGGTGTTCTCGTTTCTTTATGCGTGGCAGTTGCTGTTCAGCGCTCCGCTCTCGATTGCTTCGGGATGTATTGGGTTTTCGCAGTATGTCTCGTTCTTTGCTCCTAATGCGGGCCATGCCTTTTTTTCGGCACGGTGGCTTGGGGTCCCGATTGTGCTGAGCGGGCAGACGCTGATTGCCATGGGCGCGTGTCTGATTGCGGTGGTGGTGCTTTACCGCAGCATTGTGAAGATCGACCGCATCGTGCGCTGGCTGGGGCTGGTGGTAGTACTGACTCTGCTGTGGATTATTGCCGCGGGGTTTCTGCACTTCGACGCGCATCGCGCGTTCGATTTTCCCGCGGGGGCGTTTCATCTGAACGGCGCTTTCTTTGTAGGACTGGGTGCTGGGATGCTGATCTCGGCCTATGACTACTGGGGTTATTACAACGTTTGCTTTGTGGCAGGAGAGGTGCGCGACCCGCAGCGGACCATTCCGCGAGCGGTGCTGGGAGCGATTGGGATTGTAGGCGCGCTTTATCTGCTGATGAATGTGAGTGTGCTGGGCGTGCTGCCGTGGCGGGAACTGGCCGCCGACACCGACAGTCATGCGCGAATGTTTACGATGGCCGTGTTCATGGAGCGGCTGTATGGGCATACGGCTGCCGGGGTCGTCGTCGTGCTGATTGCGGTGGCAGCGCTGGCCTCGGTGCTGGCGCTGCTGCTGGGATATTCCCGGATTCCTTTTGCGGCGGCGCGGGATGGAAACTTTCCGGCGTGGTTTGGAGCGGTGCATGAGAAGCACCGGATTCCGCAGCACTCGTTGCTGACGCTGGGGGCGATGACGATGGCCTGCTGCATCTTTCGATTGCAGGAGGTGATTACAACGCTGGTGGTGATCCGGATTCTGTTTCAGTTTCTGCTGCAGGGGCTGGCGGTGCTGCTTCCCGAGCATCGTCGTCAGCGGAGGCTGCGTGGATTTAAGATGCCGCTCTATCCGCTGCCGGTCCTGCTGGCGTTGGGCGGGTTTGTGTTCATTCTGTTTTCGCGGCCTAACTTTGCGCGGGAGATGCGGACGGCTGGTTTGATTCTGATTGCCGGAGCTTTGGTTTATGGAGTGCGCTATTTTTCGCGGCGGTCTGCCGGTTGATTCGATTCGATCGTTGCCAACGTGGAGTGAAAACTGCCTGGAACAGAGCTTTACTCTCCTCCCCTTCGCAAAAGCGCGAAGGATGGGGCACCCTGCACCCGGGCCTTGTGGGGAGTCGAGAGCGCCAGGATATCGTTTTAACGATTTACTAGAGGAGTTTTGTTGCTATTTGTTGTTCTTACCAGCTAAATTGGCAGGGTGGATTTTATCCCCTTGAAAGCTGGTGTGGAACCTATGTCGCGAAAGATGCTGCCTCTGTATACGGGCTTGATTGCAATTGTGTCGGTCATGTTGGTGACGCCTGCGGGAGTTGCGCAGACAAAGCCTGCGTATATGGACTCTTCGCTGCCGGTGGCAAAGCGCGTGGATGACCTGGTGGGCCAGATGACGCTGGCGGAGAAGGTCTCGCAGATGCAGAACCATGCGGTGGCGATTCCGCGGCTGGATGTGCCTGCGTATGACTGGTGGAGCGAGGGGCTGCACGGGATCGCGCGGTCGGGCTATGCGACGGTGTTTCCTCAGGCGATTGGGCTGGCGGCGACGTGGGACATCCCGCTGATGCATGAGGTAGCAACGACGATCTCTACCGAGGCGCGGGCGAAGAATGCGGAGGCGTTGCGGCATGGCAACCACAACATCTACTTCGGGCTGGATGTCTGGTCGCCGAACATCAACATCTTTCGCGATCCGCGCTGGGGGCGAGGGCAGGAGACATACGGCGAAGATCCTTTTCTAACCTCGCGGCTGGGCGTAGCGTTCGTCGAGGGCCTGCAGGGGAACGACCCTCATTACTACAAGACGATTGCGACTCCGAAGCATTACGTTGTCCACTCAGGGCCGGAGAGCACGCGGCACACGGCGAATATCGATGTCTCGCCGCATGATCTCGAAGATACCTATCTGCCGGCGTTTCGCGCGACGGTGAAGGAGGCGAGGGCCGGGAGCGTGATGTGCGCCTATAACGCGATTGATGGCGAACCGGCTTGCGCGAATACGCTTCTGTTGTCGGACACGCTGCGGAAGACGTGGGGGTTCAAGGGCTATGTGACCTCGGACTGTGGCGCGATCGGGGACGTTTTCGAGGGGCATAAATTTGCTCCGGATATGGAACATGCGGCAGCGGTCTCGGTGAAGGCGGGGACGGATACGAGCTGCGGCGACGAGTATGCGAGCCTGACCAAGGCGGTCCATGATGGGCTGATCTCGGAGGCGGAGATCGACAAATCGGTGAAGCGATTATTTACCGCGCGGTTCGAGCTTGGGTTGTTCGATCCGGCGTCGAAGGTGGCTTATGCTCGAATACCCTTCTCCGAGGATGACTCGGCGGCGCATCGCGAGTTGGCGCGAGTGGTGGCGGAGAAGTCGATGGTGCTACTGAAAAACAATGGCGTTCTGCCGCTGAAGAAGAGCGTGAAGACGATTGCGGTGATTGGGCCGAATGCGGCTTCGCTGGCGGCGATCGAGGGGAACTATAACGCGATTCCATCGCATCCGGTGCTGCCGCTCGACGGGATGGAGGCGAAGTTTGGCGGGCACGCGAAGGTTCTTTACGCACAGGGGTCGCCTTATGTCTCGGAACTGCCGGTGCCGGTGCCGCCGACCTTGTTGCATCCGGCCAGGGGCAGCGCGGCGTTGGGACTGAAGGGAGAGTATTTCGACAATGTCGAGCTGACGGGGAAGCCAGTGGCGACGCGGGTGGACCGGCAGGTGGACTTCGACTGGGACGCCGCTGCTCCTGTGCCCGAGGTGAAGGCGATGGAGTTTGGCGTGCGCTGGACGGGGACGATCACGCCCCCGGTGCCGGGCAAGTATGAGTTCAGCTTTCGCAGGGAGGCGAAGGGCGCGCGGGTATTTCTGGACGGCAAGCAGGTCACCGAGGAACCGTCACAGACGAAGACGCATTCGCGGGGGGCACAGCCGTTTGTGCTGGACCTGAGCGATGGGCGTGCCCATGACCTGAAGATTGAGTACGTACACCATGCGTCGCTGTTTGACGCGGGACTCTCGCTCGAGTGGAAGCCGCCTATCGAAGCTGAGCGCGCTGAAGCAGTGAAGTTGGCGAAGCAGGCTGACGTGGTGGTCGCGTTTGTCGGGCTTTCGCCGAACCTTGAGGGCGAAGAGATGCCGGTGCATGTCGAAGGTTTTGATGGCGGCGACCGCACCGAGATTGAACTGCCGGCCGTGCAGAAGGAGATGCTGGAGGCAGTGGCGGCGACGGGTAAGCCTGTGGTCGTGGTGCTGATGAATGGCAGCGCGCTGGCCGTGAAGTGGGCCAAGGACAATGCTGCCGCGGTGCTCGAGGCATGGTATCCGGGCGAAGAGGGCGGCGCGGCAATTGCCAATACCCTGGCGGGCGATAACAATCCGGCTGGACGGCTGCCGATTACGTTCTATACGGGAACGAAGGAGTTGCCACCGTTCGATGATTACTCGATGGCGAACCGGACTTACCGCTACTTCACGGGGAGTACGCTTTGGGGCTTTGGGTATGGACTGAGCTACACGAAGTTCAAGTGGAGCGATGTGAAGCTGTCGGCGGAGAAGCTGGCAGCGGGTGAGCCGCTGACCCTCGATGCCGAGGTCGAGAATACCGGCGCGGTGAAGGGGGATGCGGTCTCGGAGATTTATCTGAAGGTTCCTGCTTCAGCCACGGCCCCGATTCATTCACTGGTGGGCTTGGTGCGGACACCACTCGATGGCCATGCGCGGCAACATGTGCATGTGGTGATCAATCCTCGCAGCCTGAGCACGGTAGCAGCGGACGGGAAGCGCAGCATCGAGGCTGGAGAGTATTCCGTGTTCGTTGGCGGGGCGCAGCCGGGAACGGATGAGGATGGAGTGACGAAGCAGTTCACTATTGTCGGCTCGAAGGAGCTACCTCGGTAAAGCAGGCTTTGCTGCAAAAGATATGGCCCCTGTCGCGCATGGTTTCGATGCGGCGGGGGCCTTTTTATCGGTCAGCATTGCAAGAAAAAGTTCGCGGTAGAGAGTTATTCTGCATTGGGGTGCGTTGCGGGTAGAATTCTCTACTGGAACACCGCAGCGGTTGGAATCGTTGCGAAAATCTTTGAGAGTTACCGGTAACGACATCACCGGTTGAGGTAAGAAGCCATGGGGAAGCAGTACATTCTGGCGCTCGATCAGGGGACGACGAGTTCGCGGGCGATGGTGATCGATGGCGCGGGTAATGTGGTGTCGATCCGGCAGCGGCCTTTCAAGCAGATCTTTCCCAGGCCGGGGTGGGTGGAGCATTCGCCGACCGAGATCTGGTCTTCGCAGAGCGGCGTAGCGAGTGAGGCGCTGGCAGCGGCTGATCTGACAGAGCGCGATATCGCCGCGATCGGCATTACCAACCAGCGCGAGACGACGGTGCTGTGGGACCGCGAGACGGGGGAACCTGTCCATAACGCGATTGTGTGGCAGGACAGGCGCACTGCGGAGTTTTGCGACAGGCTGCGGGACAATGGCGACGCCGCGATGATTCAGGCGAAGACCGGCCTGTTGCCGGATGCCTATTTCTCCGGAAGTAAATTGAACTGGCTGTTGAATAACGTTCCTGGTGCGCGCGAGCGGGCGATGGCCGGGAAACTGGCGTTCGGCACGGTCGATAGCTGGTTGATATGGAAGCTGACGCAGGGCGAGAGACACGTCACCGATGCCACGAATGCTTCACGGACGATGCTGTTCAATATCCATACCCTGGAGTGGGATGAGGAGCTTTTGAAGCTGCTGGATATTCCCCGGTCGGTGCTGCCGGAGGTGGTTGCTTCGAGCGGTCATTGCGGCACGACGAAGGGGATTTTAAACGGGATATCCCTTGCCGGAATTGCGGGGGATCAACAGGCGGCGCTGTTTGGGCAGATGTGCAGCGAGCCGGGAATGGCGAAGTGCACCTTCGGTACAGGCAGCTTCATGCTGATGAATACGGGCACGAAGCCCATGACCTCCAAAAATAAACTACTGACGACGATCGCGTGGAAGATTGGCGACACGGTGGAGTATGCGCTCGAAGGTAGCATGTTGATGGCTGGCGCCGTGGTACAGTGGCTGCGCGATGAGTTGCAGATGATTCGCACTTCGGCGGAGATCGAGACCCTGGCCGCTTCGGTTTCAAGCACGAATGGCGTGGTGCTGGTTCCGGCGTTTGCGGGATTGGGCGCTCCGCACTGGGACCAGTATGCGCGAGGAGCGTTGCTGGGGATGACGCGAGGGACCTCGCGGGCACATATTGCAAGGGCGGCGCTGGAAGGAATTGCGTTGCAGGCGATGGATGTGCTGGAGGCGATGCAGACGGACTCGGGCCTGCCGCTGGCACAGTTGCGGGTGGACGGCGGGGCTTCGGCAAATAATCTGCTGATGCAGATTCAGGCGGATGTGCTGGGGATCGACGTGGTTCGTCCGAAGAATGCGGAGGCGACGGTGCTGGGTGCGGCGTATCTTGCCGGGCTCGCCGTGGGATATTGGCCGGACAAGGAGACGATTGCAAGGCAGTGGCAGATGGATCGCGTCTTCAAACCGCAGATTGACGACGAGGCGCGGCGCAAGGTGAAGGCCACCTGGCACAGGGCACTCGATCGTGCCCGGGACTGGGCTGGAGAGAGCGAAAGGGAGACCGAGGATTGAGTGACCGCGCTGAGATATTACGGCGGCTTGGGGAGCAGGGCGAGCCGTGGGACGTGGTGGTCATCGGCGGCGGCGCCAGCGGTCTGGGAGCGGCGGTGGAGGCTGCTTCGCGAGGCTATCGGACGGTGCTGGTGGAGCGGTTCGATTTTGCCAAGGGAACTTCGAGCCGCAGCACCAAGCTGGTGCATGGCGGCGTGCGCTATCTTGAACAACTGAATATCACGCTGGTGCTGGATGCTCTGCGGGAGCGGGGACATATGCTGCGGAATGCGCCGCACCTTGTCCATAATTTGCAGTTCGTGGTGCCTGCATTCGATTACTTCTCGCTTCCCTACTACGGCTTTGGGCTGAAGGTGTATGAGCGGATGTCGGGACGACTTTCGCTTGGGGCGTCGAAGCTGCTTTCGCGGGAGCGAACGGTGGAGATGCTGCCGGGGATTGCCGATGCGGGGCTTCGCGGCGGCATTCTGTATCACGATGGACAGTTCGACGATGCGCGGTACGCGATCTCGCTGCTGCGGACTTTTCAGGATCTGGGTGGGACCGCGATCAACTATGTGGAGGCCGTGGGGCTGCTGAAGCAGGGCGGCAAGATCGTTGGGGTTCAGGCGCGCGACTGCGAAGAGGATGTACGGTTCGATCTACAGGCGAAGGTGGTCGTCAATGCGAGTGGCGTCTTTACCGAAGAGGTGCTCGCGATGGATGGTGTGGCGGCGGAGTCGCTGCTTGCCGTGAGCCAGGGAACACACTTTGTCTTGCCTCACTCTTTTTTGCCCGGCAGCGTGGCATTGATGATTCCGAAGACGGCGGATGGGCGGGTGCTGTTTGCTATTCCGTGGCATGGGTCGACGATTGTGGGCACGACAGATGTTCCCGTCGGCGGGCCTTCGGTCGAGCCGCGCTCGATGGCTTCGGAGCGGAAGTTCTTGCTCGAGCATATTGCCCGTTATTTTGGGCGCAGGCCGGGGGGCGAAGAGATTCGTAGTATGTGGTCGGGGCTGCGGCCACTGGTACGCAAGGGTGGCGGCAAGACGTCGAAGCTGTCGCGCGACCATACGATTCTGGTCTCGGAGTCTGGACTGGTGACAGTGACGGGCGGAAAGTGGACGACCTATCGGCGCATGGGTGAGGACACGATCAACCATGCCGTTGGAGTTGCCGGACTTACAAAGACGGCTTCGCGGACCCTGGACCTGAAGCTGCATGGATGGACGGAGAACTCTGGCGCATTGCCCGAGGCGGAGCGGGTGTATGGAACGGATCTGCCGCTGCTTGAAAACTTGTCGGAGAATGACGCTACGCTGGATGGGCTTCTGCATCCGCGTCTTCCTTACCGGTTGCGTGAGGTGGTCTGGGCGGCGCGATATGAGATGGCGCGGACGGTCGAAGATGTGCTTGCGCGGCGTACACGGGCATTGTTTCTGGATGCACGGGCCTCAATGGAAGCGGCTCCGGTGGTTGCGAGTCTGCTGGCTAGAGAATTAGGTAGAAGCGAGGCGTGGCGGGACAGGGATTTGCAGAAATTTTTAGATTTGGCGAAGGGGTATCTCTACCGGGAAGAGTAATTTCGCCCAGGCTACCGGCGGATTTTAGCGCCTTAGAACGGAATTATCCTTGGGTGTATCTCGAAGTGCGAAAGCGGGTCCTCCGCCTACGGCGAAGGATGACAACTTCCGAGGCAGATGGCTTTCTGCTCCTGTTACTTTGATTCTCCGCTTAATGCGCGAACGTGAGCGGGGAGATAGGGCCGAATCAAATATTGATAGACGCCGCCGCCGACAACACCGCCGATCAGCGGGCCGACGATCGGGACCCACCAGTAGTTTTCTGGCGACGGGAACGCGGAACTGCCCCAGCCGGCGACGAAGCAGAAGAGCCTTGGCCCAAAGTCGCGCGCGGGATTGATTGCCCATGCTTCGAGATATCCCATGGATGCGCCGATCAAGGCGACCAGCAGACCAATCATCAGTGCTCCGGAGTTCGCTCCGGGGGCCATCTCGTTATAAGTTTCGGTGATCGCAAAGATACCGAAGATCAAAAACGCGGTGAGGATGATTTCATCGCCGAAGGCGTGCATGGGTGTAATCGCCAGCCCGGGATGGGTAAAAAAGACCCCGGCGGCGCCGCCAGCCGCACGGGTAAGGTGCGAGATGTTGTTGAAGTGATCGATGACCGGCGAATAGAGAACATAAACCAGGGACGCTCCGAGCACCCCTCCCACGACCTGGGCGATGCAATAGGGGATGACCTTGGCCCACGCAAATTTTCTGTAGAGGGCCAGCGCCAGCGTGACTGCTGGATTCGCGTGCGTGCCGGAGACCGATCCTGTCGCATAGATTGCGATGGTGACTGCCAGTCCCCACGCGATGCAGACGCCCCAGTAGGCGCCCTGATACGGGCTTGGGGAATAGAGCGTATACATGCCGGCAACAGAGTCGCCAAACGCAATAATGATGAAGACTGCTATCGCCTCCGCAATCAGCTCCCCGATATATTGGCGCTTCATAATTCGGCCCTCTTCATCACGTTGGAAAATTTTGCTGCTTTTTCTATACCGTACCTTCGCTCAGCACCAGGGCAACCGCGCTGCGAAGGCGAGCGGCATTACCATCGTAGGCGGGGCGAAGGACGGGCGCCTTCGGCAGCGAATGCCTTCGCAACTCTGTCTCGACGATGGGGCCGAAGCGGTGCCAGACGCCAGTGATGTCGCCGACGACCACAATCTCTCTGGGAGCAAGCGCGGAGGCGATCATGCGGAGGCCGCGCCCTAGCTGAAGCGAACTCTTTTCGAGCGCGCTGACGGCTTTCTTATTGCCTCCCTGCGCCAGTTTGAGCACATGGTCGAAGCTTGCGGCGGGAGCGGAAGGAGCGAGATCGTTGTAGTAACGAATGGCGGCGCGGTTGGAGGCGAGCATCTCCCAGCAACCGTGGTTGCCGCAGGCGCAGAGGGGGCCGTCGGGATCGATCTGGACGTGACCAAACTCGCCGGCCATACCGTTGTTGCCACGGAGGAGCTGACCGTTGGCAAAGATGCCGGTGCCGATTCCTTCCGAAACATTGACGACCACGAGGTCGTGCATGCCGTCGCTGTCGCCAAACCAGACCTCGGAGAGGGCGCAGGCATTGGCGACATTGTCCATCTCGACACGCAGGCCGGTGGCGCGCTGGATGCGGGACTTGATGCTGAGGACCGGCCAGTTCAGGTTCGGCGCGAAGATAAGTTTCTGTAGCTGAAGATCGGTACGGCCGGGCAGGCAGATACCGATGCCATCGAAGGATTTTTCCTTGTGCGCGGCGATCAGTTTGCGGATGCCGGAGACGATCGCGGAGAGGGCTTTGCTCGCGTCGGAGGGCAGAACGATGATGTTCTGGGCGATGATCTTGCCGCCGAGGTCGGCGACGGCGACAGTGGTCTGGGCGGGGTGAATGTCTAGCGCGATGACGGCGCGCTGATCGTTGAGCTGAATCAGCGTGGGACGGCGGCCACGAGGAAGACGGCCTGTGGCACCCTCCAATATCCAGTGATCGGCGATAAGCTCTTCGACGATCAGGGAGACGGTGCTGCGCTGGAGGCCGGAGAGGCGTGCGAGATCGGCGCGAGAGACGGATGGGCGCGTGCGGATGAAATTGAAGAGCAGGTTCCGGTTAATTTGCCGGGGTGTTTTGTTGGAAGCGGTCTGTTTACCGGCAAAGATAAAGTGCTGCATAGTTAGATTTATTTCCGCCCAGATATGCGGCTGTCATCAGCCGGCAAACTGTTCCTTCACCATGATCGGTCTAAGAATTTGTGTGTAGCCTTTATATCATTGGAATTCAGGATTGCTATCTCCATAGACGGACGGATCGGGCAGCTTAGTTTCAAACAATCGGGGAATATCGAAATGGGGGCCGGCGAAAAGAGACCGTGCCGCAATGACGACCATTGCGGCACGGAAGAATGCAGATGGATTGCAATTTATAAAGTTCCTGAATCCTGCAGCGCCTTCTTCATGCCCGCCCAACTAATGCGAGTAGACTCTTCGTGGGTGGCGGCGCCGTGCCAATGCGTCTCCAGGCTAACGGCACCGTGATAGCCGACGTTTTTGAGGGCCCGGAATTGCGCGGTCCAATCGACGAAACCCTTGTCGACCGGCGACCACGCGATCTTTCCATTTGGCCCCTTGATGGCATTTTTGACGTGGCAATGGAGAATGCGATTTTTGGGGAGCAGGTCCCACCCCTTGGGGAAGGCATCGAGTTCGCCGAGCATGACGGCATTGCCCGGATCCCAGTTGAGGCCGAAGTGGTGAGAGGGCACCGCCGCGAGCGTTTGCGCCGCCTCGGGTCCGCTTGCGGTATTGCATTCCATCTCATTTTCCAGCACCAGGAGAAGACCGTGCTTGCCGCAGATCTCCGCAGTTTCCTGGAGCTTGTTGTTGATGGCGGCGCGATAGGGCTTTACATCGTCCAGACGCCAGAAGTCGAAGCAGCGGATCTTGTCAGTCTTGAAACGCTTGGCAAGCGCGATGTATTTGGTAAGAAGATCGTCCTGTTGCTTAAAGTTATCGTTAGAACCGAAGTCATGCTTCGAACCGAACTTCGACTGCGGCGCACCCGGCCAAGCCACCTTGAAGAGAGGACTGGCCATGTCGGTCACGCGCAGACTGTATTTGGCAAGAATCTTCTGCGCTTCAGCGAGTTGATCGTCGGAGAGATTATGCAGGCCCTTACCCCACATGCCGCGAATCTCGACCCATTGCAGACCGAAATCCTTGGAGATGACCGAACAGGCGTGGTCGAAGTCCGGCGAAATCTCGTCGCTGATCACCGAGATCCTGAAAGGCGACTTCGGTACCAGACCGAAGACCGGTTGAGTGGCACAGGCTGCGGCAGTGAGCCCAGCTCCGGCAAGAAAAGTGCGTCGCGAAAAACCTTGCATGTTCAATTCCCTTCTCTTCTTCTGACTCGGTTTCGAGCCATTTCGTTTGATTCGGATAAGCGTGCAGCCTGCATTCGAAGATACGGCACTAGAACGTAATCTTGCCTGCCAGCTCCATGACGCGATTTCCGCCCGCTCCGCCGCTTGAACCAGTGATATGACCAAAGTCCGAATTGGCGACGCTGCCGCTTGGGTTACCAAACTGCGGGGTATTGGTAAGGCTGAAAGCCTCTGCACGAAGCTCCAGATTCACTCGCTCAGTGATGGGGAATCTCCGGAAAGCGGATGCATCGAGATTGAAGAAGCCCGGCCCAACATAAGCGTTTTGCCCGGTGTTTCCGTATGCCGCCGTCGTTGGCTGACTAAAGACCGAGGTATCGAACCACGCCTTGGCTGGGCCAATTCCCTTCAGCTTGTGGAAGGAACCATCAATGTTTGCTACCTGCGTGTTGCTTGGAGCATTCAAGCTGGCACCGCTGGCTGTCACCGTGAATGGTGTTCCCGTTTCGAGTGAAAGCACACCGTTTACCTGCCATCCTCCGGCGACCCAGCTCGCGATCCCCGTATTCAGCCACTTCTTTCCTTTTCCGAACGGAAAATCGTAGATGAAGCTTTGCACGAAGGTATGTGTCCGGTTATTGCCGAGCGTCGAATAGTTGCGGGAGAAATCGATGTAGAAGCTGGTTCCACCTACGCCCGATCCACTCGCCGTTGTAAAACCAAGTCCCTTCTGGAAGGTGTAGGAGCTGGTAGCGGAAAGCCCCTTGGTGAAACGATGGTCCAGCTTTACCTGAAGCGAGTTATAGTTCGATCCGGCTTGCTTGAAGACAGTGGTTGATGCTGTTCTGCCAAAGGTAGCAAACTCTGGCTGTCCCTTAGCACCGGCGCCGGCAACGAAACCGGCATTAAGATTATAGTTTTGCGCCTGGCCAACACCGACGTTGCCGACATAGGCGATATCCAGTACGAACCCTGAGGGGAGCGCCCGCTGCACCGCGGCGTTCCAGGATTCGACATAAGGCGCCTTCCAATTCAAATTGACAACGTTATAGGCCTGTGGCGGCGCGTTATGGATGATGCCGTCCGCAGGAATAGGAGCAAGCAGGGGAGGGGGAAATCCCGCGGACATGGAGGCTGGCGTGCCATCCGGTTCCTGGGCCTGGGTGTAGCTGCTCAAAGAGTCAAACGAGTTATTTTGCTTGAGCGGATAGTTGGTGGCATACGTATTGAGGTTGTCAGGATAGGATTCATAGCTCATCCCATAGCCAGCCCGAACAACTGTTTTGTCATTCATTCGATAGGCCACGCCAAGGCGAGGGGCAAAGTACGTGTAGCGTGTCTTCATTCCCAGGTTCATTGGATTTTTTCCAAGGCCCGCGATAACAAGCGTGTTCGTCGTGGGATCGTAGTTCGAGTAATCGCCCCGCCGGCGCGGTGTCGGAGGAACATAGAGCTCCCAGCGAAGCCCATAGGTCAACGTAAGCTTGGAAGTGGCCTGCCATGTATCCTGCGCGTAAGCGAAGACCTGCGACTCTCTCCACGAGGCATCCTGAACTCCAACGTCCCGGCCCACCTGATTGGGAATGTCGAGGAGGAAGCTGGCGAAATCGTTTGCCTGACCTGTCTTTGGACCGCCCTTCAAGGCCGTCTGGCCATCACGATATCGGAAGATGCCTCTCTGCCCGAAGACCTGTCCCTGCTGCAGATCGTCGCGGACGCGCCGTACCTCCGCTCCGAACTTGAGGCTGTGGTTGCCCTGAATCTTGGTCCAGTTGTTGACAAAGTCGATGTTGGTCTCGCCCCGAACCCAGGGATAGGAAGCACCGGTGCCGACCATAGGACTGGAGAAGCCCGAGATGTCGATGCCGGTAAGACCGCTCGTGGAAGGATCGACGTTCACGCCCGGAATCCCGATCGCCTCCGAAGCGTTCGTCCCATAGTCATTCTGATTGGCTATATTTTTGTAATGATTCAAACCCAATCGGACTTCGGTAAGTAGCACCGGCGAGAAGACATGGGTATAGTTCGCAGCCGTGTTGTAAGCGGTCTGGGTACCGTGTGCGCTATCGCGCGCCGGTCCGCCGGCAATACCGAACAGGCCTTGTTGTTTCTGGTCCGCCTTCTGCCAGCTATACCGGAACGACAGGTGATCTTCCCCGCGAAGGTTCTCATCGGCTTTTACATCGAACGAATTCGCATCCCGAGTGTAGTGAGTCACTCCCGTATAGTTGCTCGTTAAGGCTCCGCCGGGAACATTGGGCAGCGGGACCAAAGCCAAGATCTTCCGTGCGATAGGGCTGATCCTCGCGGGGTCAATCACGTTCGCCCTGCCCTGATAGTTGAACTGGGTGCGATTGGTTCCATCCGGATTCCCGGTTGACGGATCATAGATCTTGTTCGCCCCAGCGCTGAGGTCACCGTTGCGGAAGGCTTCGGTAGGAACGGTCACCGTATTGAACTGCCCCTGATGATCGCTGACGCGCAGGTAGTCGCCGAAGATAAACAGCTTGTTATGAATGATCGGGCCGCCAATATTGGCGCCATAGTAGTTATAGGTGGTTACAGGATTCGGACCAGTCTGGAAATAGCTTTCGGCAGCCAACGCGCTGATGCGATTGAACTCATACGCCGCGCCATGAAATTCGTTGGTGCCGGATTTCAGAATGACGTCCGTTACGGCTCCGCCGACGCGACCGAATTCCGCCTGATAGTTGCCGGTTGAGACGCTTACGCTTTGGATTGCTTCACTGGGCGGGATAAGAACCTGCAGAAGGCCGGAGCGTTCATTGTCATCCACGCCTTCAATCTCAGTGTTGTTGGCAAGGCGCGACTGGCCGTTGACTTCGGTCGAGAGCGAAGAGGCAGCATTAAAAAATGTCGAATGCTGAAAGTGGGGCTTCGTCGCGCCTGGAACCAGAGCAAGCAATCCCTGAAAGTTGCGATTGGTCCCGAGGGGAAGGTCCTCTGTCTGCTTTGAGGAGATATCGATGCCAACGTCGGCACGGTCGGTCTTCAGGACATCCGGCGCCGAGGTGACGGTGACACTCTCTGTCGCGGAGCCAAGCAGGAGCGTTATGTCCATGCGAACCGTCGTGTTGACAACGACCGCCACATTCTCAACCTTGGCCTGCTTAAACCCGGTCTGCGCCGCCGTGATCACGTAGGTTCCTGGCTGGATGGCTTCAAAGTCATAATTGCCGCTACTATTCGTCTGCGATGTTTTGCTGGCTCCGCTCCTGGTCTCTGTGATCGTGACCGTCGCTCCGGGGACCGCGGCTTTGGTCTGATCCGTGACCGTTCCCAGTAGGTTTGCATTTACGGCCTGACCAAGGGTGAAAATCGAGGAGCTCAAGAGTAGAAGGGCGGCGAGACATTTGAAAGTTTTATTGAGAGTCACGGAATCTCCGGCAGATGCCCCGGCGGGATACGCCGGGAGAAGTTATTGTTTGAAGAACGAACGAAACAGTAGCAGGTGTGACGTAGGAATAGCAACAGAAATTAATCCAAGCCAACTCCGCCGTCTGACTTTGTCAGAAATGATGCTGGACTAGCCTGCAATTGCAGAGGTAGGATGCCCGCATGAGCCTTTCCATAACCCGCCGTAACCTATTGCGTGGAGGCACGATGCTGAGCGCCTCGGCCCTTCTTTCCAACCCGGCCCTGGCCCTCGCCGCCGAGACCAGACCGGTATCTTCCTCGCCAATACGGCTGGGAATTGCCAGCTACACCTTCAGAGAATTCGACCAGGCGCACCTGATTGATTTCATGAAGCAACTTAAAACTCCTTATTTGAATTTGAAAGACGTTCATCTCCCCATGACCCCTGCCGACCAGGTTGCAGCGAAGGCAGCAGAGTACAGGGCAGCGGGATTCACCCTCACAGCGGTTGGCACGGTCTACTTCAAAGAAGATACCGACGAAGATGTCCGCGCGAAGTTCGAGTACGCCAAGGCCGCGGGCGTATCGCTGATTGTTGGCGCGCCGACGCGCGAGGTACTCTCCAGGGTGGAAAAATTTGTGAAGGAATACAACATCCGCGTGGGTATTCATAACCACGGTCCCGAGGATAAAGTATGGCCATCGCCGCTGACGGTGCTGGATGCGGTGAAGAATATGGACCATCGCATTGGCTGCTGTATCGACGTTGGCCACACCATGCGCACCGGAACGGACGTCGTTTCGGCAATCCACAAGGCCGGCCCGCGCTTGTTCGATATCCACATGAAGGATCTCGCGAAGAGCGACGTGAAGGAGAGCCAGGTCGCTGTGGGCGATGGTCTGATGCCGGTACCGCAGATATTCAAGGCGCTCATTGAAATGCGCTATCCGGGGGACGTCGACCTGGAGTATGAAGTCCACGGTGACGATCCGATGCCGGGCGTCATCAAGAGCTTCGCCTATATGCGCGGAGTGCTTGCGGGCATGGGCTATAAGGGTTAGAGCGGTGTCCCATGGGCATAGACATACAGGCTCCTCCGCATCGCCGGGATGGCCCAATGGGAGTCCTGCCCGAGAGCATGTAAACCGTTTTAGACCCACAATAGTGCGTACTTGCTACTTTGTAACGTGTGCGGCCGTCAGGACCGAGGGCCAGGCCTTCCGACCGCACCAATTCTTCTACTGCGATACGCGAAGAAAGAGGACGCCATGTCCTGGCACCGTCACCGTGTAAGGCGCGCTGATGGTGCCAAGATCTTTGGATAGCCAGAGATCTTTTGCCTTGACTGGGCCGCTGAATCCAAGTTTGGCGAAATCAACCTGCGTGGTCAATGCGGAAGGATGCCGGTTGAAGACGCCGATTGCCTTCGAGCCGTCCGCCAATGGCTTCGCCCAGATTTCAATGGGTCCTTCTGCGCTGACGCGGTCCCCCTGCTTCCCTGCCGCATCCTGATCGACGGCGATAACATCGCGATTGGTGAGAATCGCGATGGTCTCGGGTGTCATCGTGGTCAGGTCATTTCCAGCCAGCAGCGGCGCGGCAAGGATAGCCCATAACGCCATGTGCTGCCGGTACTCCTCGGCCGTCATGCCTCCGTTGCCGACCTCCAGCATGTCGGGATCGTTCCAATGACCGGGGCCGGCAAAGCGCGACAACCCTGCCTGCCCAAAACCAATCTCCGCCATGCGGGCATAGTGATCGTTGATATCTCCGGTCGTGCGCCAGAGATTGCCGCCGACCTTCGTTCCCCATCGCCAGACCGCATCATTGCCATACTGGCAGAGGCTATAAACAATCGGCCGACCGGTGCTACGCAGCGCGTCACGCATCTTTATGTAGGAGTCCACCATGATCTTGTTGGCAGCCTCGGGAGTTGGCGCAGCACGCATCTGGTCACGCAGACCGCATAGATCGTACTTCAAATAGTCGATCCCCCACGCGGCATAGGTCTGGGCGTCCTGGAGCTCGTGGCCATAGCTGCCCTCGAACTTCGCACAGGTCGTCGGGCCGGGCGAAGAGTAGATTCCGAGCTTCAGCCCCTTGCTATGGACAAAATCAGCCAACGCTTTCATGTCAGGGAACTTGCTATTGGGCTGAATATTGCCCTTCGCATCGCGCGTCCCCTGCCAGGTGTCGTCAATATTGATATAGGTGTAGCCTGCATCGCGCATACCACTCGAGACCATGGCCTCTGCCTGTGCGCGGATGGTCGCATCGTCGACATTGCGGTGAAAGTGGTTCCAACTGTTCCATCCCATCGGGGGGTGCACCGCGAGGCCGTCCTGCTGTGCCGGAGCGAGGTATGGGACAAGGAAGAAGAGGGATGCAAGGGCGATCCAGGGAAGACGCATTCGAAAGGACGTCATGGGGGCAAAAGACTCCTGTGGTGGATTCGGCTGAAAGCTGCGGCGAGGACAGTGAGTCTTATACGTCAAGTTGTGCAGAGAATGCAATTCCACCATTTCGGCAACAGGACTGACTCTCCGCGAATCTGCGCCGTTTGATTGCGGGAGATAAAATTTGGCAGGCATGAGGACGCACACCTCTGCGCGCAAGTTATAATCACAAAAGCCGAAGCACAATCGCAATAAGAGTCGGAGAGTTGGCCGAGTGGCTGAAGGCGGCGGTTTGCTAAACCGTTATAGGGCCAAAAGCTCTATCGGGGGTTCGAATCCCCCACTCTCCGCCAGCTAATCATAGCCGCGGCTTCTCTTTAGAGAAGCCGACAGATAATCGCTAAATTCTCCCCAAAGTCTTAGCCTCTCTATTGAATTTGATGTCTGTAGAGCAACGACAGAACTTCAGCTCTTTGTTGAGCGATTTGAATTTGAGCTTCGTATCGTCGTATGGGTAGGAAGAAATATCTGAAAACACGTCGTCGTCCCCTGTTTGCCGAAATGGCTTCGGAATGTGAGACTTCCTTCATGTTTTTCGATGATTCCGCGACTGATCCACAATCCCAGACCTGTGCCCTTAGCCTCTTTGGTCGTGAAGAACGGCTCAAAGAGACGCTTGGAAGCTTCAGCACTGATACCGCAACCGCTGTCGGTGATGCTGATGATAAGCCCCGCAAGATGTCGCTCTTTTTTGAATGTGTTCCTTACTCGAATACGAAGTCGTCCGCCATTTGGCATGGCCTGAATCGAATTGGAAACCAGATTCATAAAAGCCTGCTTCAGTTCACCCGAAAAACCGTGAGACTCTCCTCTGGTTTTATAAATGGTCTCTAACTCAATCCCACTGAGAAGCAGGTTCGTCTGCTGCAACTCAAGAATATCGTTGAGGAGATCAGTTAGATAAACTACGACGGCCTTTTGAGACTCGCGGTAAAAGCTCAAGGTCTGCCTTGTTATGTGGCCTACCCGTGCAAGTTCCTGGTCAGCGAGTTGCGCATAGTAGCGCGCTTCTTCATTGAGAGAGGGATGATCGCGCAGGAGATAGAACGTGTTAGTAATCGCTTCGAGAGGATTATTGATCTCATGGGCTACGATGCCTGCCAGCTTTCCCATAGCGGCCAGGCGCTCATTTCGACGGAGTGCTTCTTCTGCCTGCAATTGGGTCGTAATATCGCGATTGATCTCGAATACCATCGTCCCATTTGGCGTCATTGCTTGCCGGCTGGCGACGACCACTTCACGACCGTCTTTGCATTGGTGAATCAGATTCCCATCCCAGCGGCCGGCAGAAGAGAGTGTCTCCCGCATCGCTTCCACACTGACAGGCCATCTGGTGGCGAGCAAGGTATGTGAGTTCTTTCCGATAACCTCTTCCCGTGTCCACCCATAGAGTGCTTCTGCACCTGCATTCCAGAAGTGGACGCGACCGGACCAATCACGCACCATAATCGCTTCGGACGCGAGTTCCAGCAGCTCAGCGCGTTCGCGGAGCCTCTCCTCCATCTGCTTCTGCTCTGTCACATCGAAGAAAGCCCCGACTGCGCCGCGAATTTTGCCAGCTTCGTCGAAGAGAGGAGAGGCGCTCGCCAGCACCGATCTCACAACGCCATCATTATGACGCAACTCCAATTCGGTAAGCCCGGTAGACCGCAGAGTGCAGAGCGATGTGTGTATCGGCATCTCGCCATGATTCACCTGGTTTCCACGCTTGAATACCTTCCAGCCGGCTCTTTCGAGTGCATCGTCGTTGAGCCCCTCCTGGCTGATATCAAAGTCAAGTATCTCCTTCAGTGCCGCGTTGCCGGTAAGCATCTCGCAATTGGCGTCATTGGCTACGGCAACTCCAACCGGCAACACCTTCATAATTGTTTCCAACTCAGCAACGCGCTCATGAAGCTGCGCGTTCGACACTCTCAATGCTTCACTCCGCTCGGCGACGCGCGATTCCAGTTCGCGGTTCAGTTCCTGCAACTGTCGTGTGGTCCGGTGCAGCTCCGCAAATACCGAGACCTTCGCGCGCAACACATCTGGAACAACCGGCACCGAAATATAGTCCACCGCTCCGCTGCGATAGGCGCGAATGCGATCTACATCCGTCAGGTGAACCGCAGATACAAAGATGATAGGTGTGTTCTGAAACCGGGGATGTTGCCGCATCATATCTGCCAGTTCGAAGCCGTCCATCTCGGGCATACTGACGTCCAGCAAAACCACCGCAATATCAAGTTTCAGCAGATGTTCGAGAGCGTCACGGGCTGAGGTAGCCTTGACGAGGGTCTCACCCAACTCTTGCAAGATGACTTCATAACTGAGCAGCTTACCGGGCTGATCATCGACGAGGAGAATGGTAACCGGGCTCTTTTGCTGGTCAGAAGGCTTATGATTCTGCATCGCAGACGTTATGGGAAGTTCCAGCATAGGATTCGACCGAATAGCCTTTCTAACTCAAATTAGCGATGGAGCCACGTTCGCAGCCCCGAGAGAAGTTGATCCGTATTCACAGGTTTTGCCATGTACTCAGAGGCTCCAGCTTCTAAACACTTCTCCCTGTCACCCTTCATTGCCTTCGCTGTCAGCGCAATAATGGGCAGTCGGTGGAACTGAGGATTCTGCCGAATGACCTGCATGGTTTCGTAGCCGTCCATCTCGGGCATCATGATGTCCATAAGAACGATGGAGATATCGGGCGTCTTCCCTAAAGTGTCGATCGCTTCGCGTCCCGTTCCTGCGGTAAGTACCACCATGCCACGCCGCTCCAGAACGCTGCTAAGGGCAAAGATATTACGGACATCATCATCTACCACGAGCACCTTTGCACCTGCGAGTGCTTCATCGGATCGATGCAAATGATCGAGCATCTTCTGTTTCTCCGGTGGCAAGTCACTCACGACTCGATGAAGAAACAGCGCAGTCTCGTCGAGCAAACGGTCCGGAGATTCGACATCTTTTACTACAACGCTGCGGGCCAGCGTCCGGAGCCGTGCATCTTCCTCCGGCGACAGGTCTTTCCCCGTAAAGACGACAATCGGCAGCTCGGAAAAGTTTTCGCTGCTATGAATTTTCTCGAGAACTTCAAAACCGGTCATGTCGGGCAACCGCAGATCGAGCACCACGCAGTCGAAACTTTCACGCTCAAGCGCTGCCAGAGCGTCTCCGCCGCTATCTACCACTTCAACGTCGATATCGTTATGACCCAACAGTGCGCAGATACTGATCTGCTCGGCTGGATTGTCTTCAACGATGAGCAGCTTCTTCCTGCGCGGTGCGGAGAATTCCTTAAGACGATTGATCGCCTTGGTCAGTTCCTCCGTGGTTGTAGGTTTAACCACATAAGCAAACGCTCCGCGCGACAGGCCGTGGTGCCAGTCGCCATCCACCGTGAGCATCTGCACAGGGATGTGGCGTGTCGTCGGATCCTGCTTGAGATGATTCAAGACGACCCAGCCCAGCATGTCGGGGAGGAAAACATCCAGCGATACGGCAGTCGGACGAAACTCGCGAGCGAAAGCAAGCGCTTCCGATCCGCGCATCGCGACCAGTACTTTGAAGCCCTTCTCCCGGGCCATATCCCGCAACAAACGAGCAAAATGTGTGTCATCTTCTACGATGAGCAACGTATTGTCGCCGGGCTGAATGCTCTCACGATCATCGGCTACGTAGTCGATGATTTGCTCTGTCGCAGAATGCGGCAGGCTCAGGTCGGCAGGGTCGGGTATGGCTTCCGTACGTTCCGGTAGAACAAATCCTGCCGCACGACCGACATAGGTCTGCGGTATGTACATCGTAAACGTGCTGCCCTCGCTTGGGGTGCTGCGAAGCTGAATCTCTCCTCCAAGCAGACTTGCCAGCTCACGACTGATAGCCAGACCAAGGCCGGTGCCCCCATATTTGCGGCTCGTGCCCGCATCAGCCTGCTGAAACGCTTCGAAGATGATTCTTTGCTTCTCTTGGGGAATACCGATACCGGTGTCTGTCACCTCGAAAGCAATCACGCTCGCGGCACCATTCAGGATGTGGTGGTCACTGCTCCACCCGGAACTGACAGGGGAAACCTTCAGTCTTACGCTGCCCTTCGCCGTAAATTTGAAGGCATTCGAAAGAAGATTCTTAAGCACCTGCTGCAGGCGTTTGGAATCTGTAACCAAACCGCGCGGCAGCCCGCGGTCAACTTCAATCTCAAAACTCAGCCTGCGATTTTCGGCTTCATGCCGGAATGGACGCGCCAGCATCTCCAGCATCGATGTAAAGAAAATCTCTTCTGCTTCGACCGAGACAGTGCCGGACTCGATCTTCGAAAGATCCAGAATATCGCTGATGAGGTTCAGCAGATCAGTGCCCGCACCGTGGATCGTACGTGCGAACTCTACCTGTTTGGGCGTGAGGTTGCCATCCGGATTATCGGTCAGTTGCTGTCCCAGTACAAGAATGCTATTCAGAGGAGTCCTGAGTTCGTGCGACATATTCGCCAGGAACTCAGATTTGTATTTGGAGGTAAGCGCCAGTTCTTTCGCCTTCTCTTCAAGAGCTCTGCGTGCCTGCTCGATCTCCTGATTCTTGCGCTCGACTTCCGCATTCTGCTCAGCAAGCTGTTGGGCTTTCTGGCCGAGTTGCTCGTTCGTCGTTTGCAGCTCCGTCTGCTGGGTCTGCAATTCGGTCGCGAGCTGCTGCGACTGCGACAACAGCGCTTCGGTCTGCATCGTCACTTCAATACTGTTCAGCACGATCCCGATACTGGATGTGAGCTGCTCAAGAAATGCCATGTGGGACACGGTAAAAGAGTGCAACGTGCCAAGTTCTATGACAGCCTTCACACGGCCTTCGAAAAGCACCGGCAATACAATGACGTTCCGCGGTACGGCCTCAAACAGACCGGACCGAATAGGCAGGGTACCTATCGGGAGATCGTGAATCAGTAGTCGACGCTTCTCCAGCGCACATTGGCCGATCAGCCCTTCACCCAGAGCAATCCGTTCCTGCTGCATATCCGGCGCGCCGGAGTAAGCTGAAAGCAGCACCAGAGTGCGTGCGTCTTTCTCGTTCATCCGGTAGATGAGCCCCTGCTGTGCATTCACCAGAGGCACAAGTTCGGAGAGCAACATTTGGCCCACAGTAGCCAGATCGCGCTGGCCCTGCAGCATCCCGTTGAATCGCGCAAGATTAGTCTTCAGCCAGTCCTGCTCGTTGTTTCGGTCTGTTGTGAGTCGAAGGTTATCAATCATCGTATTGATGTTGTCCTTCAGCTCAGCTACCTCGCCGAGTGCCTCCACCTGAATGGAACGCGTGAGATCGCCCTTGGTCACGGCCGTAGCGACCTCAGCGATTGCGCGAACCTGATTGGTAAGATTATCGGCTAGCAGATTTACATTGCCGGTGAGGTCCTTCCACGTGCCGGAAGCGCCCGGCACATTCGCCTGACCACCGAGACGGCCTTCCACTCCGACCTCACGGGCAACTGTTGTCACCTGATCGGCGAAGATAGCCAGCGTATCGGTCATGTTATTGATGGTTTCCGCAAGCGCGGCCACTTCACCCTTCGCGTTCACCGTCAGTTTTTGTGTCAGGTCACCATCAGCAACCGCCGTAACCACCTTCACAATGCCCCGAACCTGCCCGGTAAGATTGAAGGCCATCACATTGACGTTGTCGGTGAGGTCTTTCCAGGTACCGGCAACCCCGGACACCTCAGCCTGACCACCCAGCTTGCCGTCAGTACCTACCTCGCGGGCCACCCGCGTTACTTCGCCGGCAAAGGCGTTAAGCTGGTCCACCATCGTATTGATGGTGTTCTTCAGCTCCAGAATTTCACCCTTTACATCTACCGTGATCTTGCGCGAAAGATCGCCACGCGCTACGGCCGTCGTCACTTCGGCGATATTACGCACCTGACCAGTGAGATTGCCGGCCATGGCATTGACCGAGTCTGTCAGATCCTTCCATGTGCCTGCGACTCCGGGAACGCTTGCCTGGCCGCCAAGGCGGCCTTCCGTACCAACCTCTCGGGCAACGCGTGTTACTTCGCCGGCAAAGGCATTGAGCTGATCGAGCATCGTGTTCAGCGTCTCTTTCAGCTGCAGAATCTCGCCACGCACATCGACGGTGATCTTCTTTGAAAGGTCGCCATTGGCGATGGCCGTCGCGACCTCGGCAATATTACGCACCTGGCCAGTCAGGTTGCTGGCCATGAAGTTCACGTTGTCGGTGAGATCCTTCCAGATACCGGCAACTCCAAGCACTTCAGCCTGGCCGCCCAGCTTGCCGTCCGTGCCCACCTCGCGAGCGACGCGCGTCACTTCAGCCGCAAAGCCATTGAGCTGGTCCACCATGGTGTTGATCGTGTTCTTCAGCTCGAGGATCTCGCCCTTCACATCCACGGTAATCTTGCGTGAAAGGTCGCCACGGGCCACTGCCGTCGTCACTTCGGCGATGTTACGCACCTGACCGGTCAGATTACCGGCCATTGAATTCACCGAATCGGTGAGGTCCTTCCACGTGCCCGCCACTCCCGGAACGCTCGCCTGGCCCCCCAGACGCCCTTCGGTACCAACCTCACGGGCAACGCGCGTCACCTCTCCCGCAAAGGCATTGAGCTGATCCACCATGGTGTTGATGGTGTCTTTCAACAGGAGAATCTCGCCCCGGACATCGACCGTAATCTTCTTTGAAAGGTCACCGTTCGCAATCGCAGTCGAAACCTCAGCGATATTGCGCACCTGTCCGGTGAGGTTCGACGCCATAGAATTCACCGAATCGGTGAGGTCCTTCCAGGTACCGGCCACTCCCGGAACTTCCGCCTGGCCACCCAGCTTGCCGTCTGTACCGACTTCGCGAGCGACGCGCGTCACTTCGGATGCGAAGGCGCGAAGTTGGTCCACCATTGTGTTCAGGGTTTCTTTGAGCTGGAGAATCTCGCCCCGCACATCGACCGTGATCTTGCGGGAAAGATCACCGCGGGCGACTGCAGTTGCTACTTCGGCAATGTTACGCACCTGGCCAGTCAGGTTGCTAGCCATGAAGTTCACATTATCCGTCAGGTCCTTCCAGGTACCGGCCACTCCTGGAACCTGGGCCTGTCCTCCCAGATTTCCTTCTGTACCTACCTCGCGCGCGACGCGCGTCACTTCGCCGGCAAAGGCATTCAGCTGATCCACCATTGTGTTAATGGTGTCCTTCAACTCCAGGATCTCGCCCTTTACATCGACTGTAATCTTGCGCGAAAGATCACCACCGGCAACAGCTGTAGTCACCTCAGCGATATTGCGGACCTGAGCCGTCAGATTGCCTGCCATGGAATTCACCGAATCGGTGAGGTCCTTCCAGGTGCCTGCAACTCCGGGGACCTCCGCCTGGCCACCCAGCTTGCCGTCCGTACCCACCTCGCGGGCGACACGCGTTACTTCGCCCGCAAATCTGTTGAGCTGGTCGAGCATCGTGTTCAGCGTCTCTTTCAGCTGCAGGATCTCGCCCCGAACATTCACGGTAATCTTGCGGGAGAGATCGCCATTCGCAATGGCCGTCGCAACCTCAGCAATATTACGTACCTGGCCAGTCAGGTTGCTGGCCATGAAGTTCACGTTATCCGTCAGGTCCTTCCAGGTACCGCCAACCCCCGGAACCTGCGCTTGTCCTCCCAGCTTGCCTTCTGTACCGACTTCACGCGCGACACGCGTCACTTCGCCGGCAAAGGCATTGAGCTGGTCCACCATCGTATTAATCGTGTCCTTCAGCTCCAGAATCTCGCCCTTTACGTCTACCGTAATCTTGCGTGACAGGTCGCCGCGGGCGACCGCAGTGGTTACCTCGGCGATATTGCGGACCTGATCCGTCAGGTTTCCGGCCATTGCGTTGACTGAATCCGTCAGGTCCTTCCAGGTGCCAGCCACGCCGGGCACGACCGCCTGTCCTCCAAGCTTGCCATCCGTCCCCACCTCGCGGGCAACACGCGTCACCTCCGACGCGAAGGACCGCAACTGGTCCACCATCGTGTTGATGGCTTCCTTTAATTGGAGGATCTCGCCTCGTACATCAACCGTGATCTTGCGAGAGAGGTCACCGCTCGCTACGGCAGTCGCAACCTCAGCGATATTCCGTACCTGACCGGTCAGGTTGGATGCCATCGAATTGACCGAGTCCGTAAGATCCTTCCAGGTTCCGGCGACGCCCGGAACCTGCGCCTGTCCCCCCAGCTTGCCGTCAGTCCCTACCTCGCGCGCAACACGCGTTACCTCTGAGGTAAAAACACTAAGCTGCTGGATCATCGTATTGACGATGTTGGCAGAACGGAAAAATTCACCCTCAAGGGGGCGACCATCTACGTCCAGACGGACGGTCTGTGTTAAATTGCCCTGTGCTACCGCAGCGATTGCCCGGGCCACCTCGGCAGTCGGCCGCAACAGATCTTCCATGAGGGTATGGATGCTGGCCTCCATCTCGCCCCAGCATCCGCGAACTGCTTGAAAGCGCGTACGTTCGCGAGTCTTCCCTTCTTTTCCTACGGCCTGACCGATCCGCTTCAGCTCACTAGCCATCTGCTGATTTGCTGCAACGATGTCGTTAAAAGTATCGGCTGCTTTCCCCTCAATCCCGGTCCAGTGGTTCGGAAGCCGTACTGAGAAGTCTCCGTCCCGTACGTGTTGCAGAGCATTGAGGACGAGAGCAATATCGAAGGGCGAGCCGTCCTCTGGGGAGAGCACAACGGTAGACGTAGGAGGTTGGTGGTCAGTATCGACTGATTTATCAATCACACGTTTCACAAGTCACTCTGGTTTCGGCTCGAGTTTGATCTTAGCCTAACGATCCATTCTCTGATGCAAAATCAAGAAATTGCAGAAGATTTCTGTGGAACTGTCTCTGGAGGTGTTCTACCTATTTTTTCGGCCTGTCACGATGCCCTGCTTTCCTGTCATGCGAGGAAACATTCCCTGATCCGTGGTTTCCATTCCCTGCTAACTGCGAGATTCGCTCTGCCCATTGGGTTTCCATAAGGGTAATACTAATAAGAAATTTGCATGCAATCATCGAGGCGAACGTTTCTCAGCCCGGGCGCTTTCCCTGATATTTTCTCTGTTCCAGGGAAATGTCCCCGGGGAGAGCAGTTCGCATGAGACTGGATTCACCGCCAGAAACATCCGATACGCCCCCTTCCCGAACGTTCCGCTTGAGAGTGAAATGGCTGACAAGCCATGTCGATGGTGCGGTCTGCCCGCTTGATGCTTCCCGTAGCGAATTGATGCCGAAATCGGTTAAGAGTCAGCGGCGAATGGAAGGCATCTTCCCGCACTTAAAGATCGAGCGGCAGCATCCTTCAAGGATGCTGCCGCCCTCCTCCATTTAACGGCTGCCCTTAGAACTGAAGCTTCAAAGACAACTGGTACTGTCTCGGAAAGTTTTGTTGAGCAGAACCGACAGTGCCATATCCCCGCCACGCACCTGGCTGGTTAGGATCAGCTACGCTTGTAACACGAGTCGGCGCGTTCTCTGGGGAGCCCATGTCTGGTCCCCCAAAGATGGGAGTATTGGTTGCGTTGAATGCTTCTGCCTTGAATTTCAGGCTGGTCCCCTCTCTGATCATGAACTGCTTGCTAAGCGCGAGTTGAGTCTGCTGCGCCCACGGTTGTCTGACCTTGGTTTGAGTGCCGTCAAAGGTATGAATGAAATACTCAGGTGTGTGCGACCAGCAGGACTCCTGCGAGTTGTTCACCCAGCTTTTGTAGCTCTTGTGCGCCGATCTGACGTTGTATTGCCCACAGGTATAGATGTCGCCGGTAGGAACACCGATGGGAGTGCCCGTACGGTTCTGGAAGATCCAGTCAATCTGCCAATCGCTGATTGCTTCAGAAATGACACCGTGAGTATTGGCGCCGTACCGTGCGCCGCGCCCGAAGGGAAGACCATACAGGCCGCTGAACGAGAGCGCCGCGGTGGGGGTGCTGTTTCCGCCGTCCATGTGATAGACCGGCTTGTCGTCCACCTTCCACCCGCCACTATTGTTCAGATAGCCATTTGCCACCATCAGCTTGGCCCAGGTAAAGGATGCCAGGAAGCTGAGTCCCTTGCTCAGAGCCCCGCCATTGCTCATGCGTTTTTCCGCCTTTGCAATCAGCGAGTTGTAGTTTTGATAGCCATCCGCATGAGTGTAGATGTAGAGGTTGCGATTGAACTGAGGATAGGGAACCATAAGAGTCGATGCGGATACTTTTGGATTCTGTCCCAGCCCAACGGTTTTAGGCAATACCCCGTAGAACGGGTTCGGCACCTGCTGATCGAGATAATTCGCATTTACCAAGCCCTTTTGAACATCAGCGTCGCTCAGGCCATTCATCTGACGCGAAGTACGGATGTCGATGGTATGCGTTCCGACATATTCGAGGTCTCCAATGATATGCAGCGGGAGTTCTCCCTGGAAGCCGAACGAGTAGGACTGCACCACTGGGATCTTGCGGTCCCGTTGATCGATTCCGATCCCGTCTCCCACGAAGGTGAGATCACCTTTGGTCTTTGCGGGATACGGTGTAAATCCATTGGGGAATGGATTGCCCTGATTGAAGTATTCGGTCGGTGTCCAGTTATCGGAGTTGGATTGCGCGTTGTAATTGGTCTGCTGATGCCACGGGCTGGCGCCGCCCAACTCGATACCCAGAGCTGTTCCGAGCCCCCAACCACCACGCATCACCAGGTCATTCCGGATGGCATAGTTAAACCCGAACTTCGGCTGGAAGGTTCCTAGAGTATTCGCGTAAGCAGTGAGGCTGCTGCTTGCAAACCGCGCTGTACCCACGATAGGACTTACCATGCTGCCCCCATTGGGAAGGGTTCCGCCGGGGATGGAGGTCAAACTGGAGTTCACGCAGGTGAGACACAGTCCTGCCGCCAAATGGTTAT
>Ga0207667_10000384_pt1 | contig 59816 bp, 51 predicted proteins | sample KBSCornC52_FD_184301 | JGI IMG/M metagenome (GOLD analysis project Ga0207667, IMG submission 184301) | Corn rhizosphere microbial communities from Kellogg Biological Station, Michigan, USA - KBS Corn C5-2 (SPAdes) (version 2) | ecosystem: Host-associated > Plants > Roots > Rhizosphere > Soil ... | reverse complement strand
TAGGCCTGCATCTCGAGGCCGTGCACGTTGTCGTTGAGCGCCTGGAACCGCTCGCGCAGGCCGTTCTCGTTGCGGCGCAGTTCCTGCAGTTCCTCGTTCTGCTTGGCGCGCTCGGCCTCGGCAGCGGCGAGGGCGACCCGGGCCTGCGACACCGAGCGGTCGGCGACATCCAGAACCGCGGGCAGGGCGTCGGTCACGCCGGTCGCCGCCTGCACCTGGCGCTGGCGCAGCACCGCGAGGCGTGCTGCCTCGTCGGCGGCGGCACGCTCGGCCTCGAGCTGCTTCTGCAGCGAGTCGGCCTGGGCGTGCTGCGCGCGCACCCGCTCGCGGGCGGTCTCGAGTTCGATCCGGGCCTGCACCTCGGCCGCGCGGGCCGCCTCGAGCTCGGCGACCAGCGCATCGCGGCTGCCGACGTCGAGGATCGGCCGGGGTGTCGCGGCGTGCGAATCGCGCTCGGCGACGGCGCGCTCGACGGCAGAGTCCGCGGCTTCGGCGGCTTCGACCAGCTGACGCACCGCCTCGGCCAGACGCTCGCCTTCGGCTCGCGCCGCCTCCAGCTGTGCGCGGGATCGCCCGACCGCCTGACTGCGTTCGGCGAGCCCCGCCTCGAAGGCCTTGAGGGCCGCCGCGGCCTGCGCCGCGTCGATCTGTGCACCATCGAGCTGTTCGCGCTTCTCGGCCAGGGCGAAGCGCGTGCGCTCGATGGCCGTCGTGACCGCGACCAGCTTCTCCTGTGCCGCATCCCGTTCGGCGACGAGTTCGAGGGTGCTGCGCCCCGCGCCCGTTCCGCCCCGCAGCACGTACTCGGTCAGCACGTCGCCGTCGCGCGTGATGACGGTGAGGCCATCCACGTCGAGCTTCGACAGCGCCGGCCATGCCGCACGCGCCGCCCCCAGGTCGTCGACGACGACCGTGCGCGACAGCAGGCCCAGGATGCCGCGGGGTGCCGTGACCAGCTCCGACGCCGCCTGCGTCCCGGCGGGCAGGGGTGCGAGTGCTGCGGAGCCGTCCCCGCCGTCGGCCACCACGATCTCGACTCGGCCCGTGTCACTGTCGCGCGCCTGCGCGAGTGCGGAGAGGCCGGCATCCCTCGAGTCGGCGAGCACCGCATCGGCGAGCGTGCCGAGTGCGGCGGCGATCGCTGCTTCATAGCCGGCCCGCACCTGCACGTGCTCGGCGACCAGGCCGCGGATGCCGCCTGCCGACAGGATCGCGGCCGACCCGTCTTTCTGGTCGACCGCCATCGAGAGCGCCGAGGTGCGGGCGGCGAGCGCGTCGCGCTCGCGCTCGGAGACGTGCAACTCGTCGCGCAGCGCCTCCACCTCGGCCTGCAGCGCCTTCACCACGGAGTCGGCCGACTCGACCGCAGCCGCCAGTTCCCCGTCGGCGCCCGCGTCGTCATCCCCGCCCTCGATCTCGAGCAGTTCGGCTCGAGCCTGCTCACGGCGCTGCTCCGCCGCCTCGAGCGCGGCGCGCTGCCGATCGAGCTCGCCGCGGGTTGCCGTGCGACGGGATTCCGCGGCGTCCACCTGGCCGCTCAGCCGTCCCTGCTCGAGGTCGTGCTGCGAGATCAGGCTGCTCTGCGCGCTGATCTCCTCGTCCAGGGATTCGAGCGAGGCGCGGGCCGTCGCTGTCGCGGCGCTCGCCCGTCCGAGCAGCTCTTCGACCTCGGCGACGCCTGCGGCGAGACGGGTGGCCTCTTCGCGGGCGTCCTCCACCAGGCGCGGCGAGATGGTCGACGCCATGCCGGGCAGCTCGGCCTGCTGGCCGAGAAGCGACAGCCGCTGATTCGCGAGGGTGAACAGCGAGCGTAGGTGGTCCTGCACCTGCTCGAGGCCGAAGGCGACCTGGCGCGCGGCATCCACCGAATCGCCGGTCATGGTCTGCTCGAGGCGGGCTTGGCGCAGCTTGGCCTGATCCAGCTGCTCCTGCAGCACGAGGCGCTCGGTCTTCCGCTCGCTCTCGCTGCGGCTCACGTCGTCGATCGCCGTGCGCAGCTCGACCACCTCGTCGGCCAGCAGGCGGGCGCGGGCATCCCGCACGATCGCCGCGATGGTCTGCGCCTCGCGCGCGATCTCGGCTTGCTGTCCGAGCGGCTTGAGCTGCCGCCGGATCTCGCCCGCCAGGTCGGACAGGCGGGTCAGGTTGGCCTGCATCGCCTCCAGCTTGCGCAGCGTCTTCTCTTTGCGGCGACGGTGCTTCAGGATGCCGGCCGCCTCTTCGATGAACCCGCGGCGCTCTTCGGGAGTGGCGTGCAGCACCTGGTCGAGCTGCCCCTGGCCGACGATCACGTGCATCTCGCGACCCAGCCCGGAGTCGCTCAGCAACTCCTGCACGTCGAGCAGACGGCACTGCTCGCCGTTGATCGCGTACTCGCTGCCGCCGTTGCGGAACAGCGTGCGCGAGATGGTGACCTCGCTGTAGTCGATCGGCAGGGCACCATCCGCGTTGTCGATGGTCAGCAGCACCTCGGCGCGGCCCAGCGGACCCTTGGTCGCTGTGCCGGCGAAGATGACGTCTTCCATCTTGCCGCCGCGCAAGGTCTTGGCGCCCTGCTCGCCCATCACCCAGGCGAGGGCGTCGACCACATTCGACTTGCCGGAACCGTTCGGCCCGACAACCGCCGTCACGCCCGGCTCGAAGGCGAAGGTGGTCGGCTGCGCGAACGACTTGAAGCCCTTGAGGGTCAGGCTCTTGAGGTACACCCCGACCTCCATCCGCTTCGTCGTTGCACCCGTCTACGGTACCGGTATGGATGCGGTGGCTGTCTTCGGCGGCGGGGGCGGGGCATGAGCACGTTCACGATCGACGAGGCGGCGATTCCGCGCAGCATGGCCGACGACCGCGACGGCGTGTTCGCCGGGATGATGGCGGTGCGCAACGCGGTCGAGGTGGCCGGCTACGGCATCCCCGAGGTCGCGGTCAGCGCCGAGGAGATGCTGCCGCACTACCTCGACGAGCACGAGCCGAAGCGGGTGCTGCTGGCGCGGTCCGGCGACGCCATCGTCGGGCGTGCGGTGCTCGAGACTCAGCTCGACGACGCGGGGGTGGGGTGGGTCGACCTGCAGGTGCTGCCCGAGATGCAGGGGCGCGGCATCGGCCGGGCACTCGGCGACGAGATCGAGTCGCTGGCCCGCGGCGCCCGGCTGACCCGATTGATCACCTACGCGGTGTCACGGGATGCCCCCGGCGAGCGCCTCCCCGCTCCGACCGGCTTCGGCTCGGTGCCGGCCGGCAATCGCGAGGTGCGCTTCCTGCTCGCGCGCGGGTGGACGCTCGAGCAGGTCGAGCGTGGCAGCCGGTTCGCGCTGCCCGCCGACCCGGAGGCGCTGGCCGCGCTGCGGGCCTCGGCCGAGCTGCACGCGCGCGACTACCGCGTGCTCACCTGGGTCGGTGCGACGCCACCCGACCTTCTCGGGGATCTCGCCGAGCTGCAGACCCGCATGAGCACCGATGCGCCGAGCGCGGGCCTCGACGAGCCTCTCGATGTCTGGACCGCCGAGCGGTTCGCGAACAAGGAGGCCCTGTTGCTCGACGCGCCGCAGCAGCTGCTCACCGCGGCGGCCCGGCACGAACCCTCGGGGCGCCTTGGCGGGTTCACCCGGCTGAGCGTGCCCGATGACTCCTCGCGGGCCGTCGGCCAGTGGGACACCATCGTGCTCCGCGAGCATCGCGGGCACCGCCTGGGGATGCTGCTGAAGGTGGCCAACCTGCAGCTGCTCGGCGAGACCGCGCCCGGGCATCCCTCGGTGCTCACCTGGAACGCCGAGGAGAACCGGCCGATGCTCGCGGTGAATGAGGCCGTCGGATTCGTGCCGATCGGCTACGAAGGAGCCTGGCGGAAGACCCTCTAGGCGGTCAGCTCAGCGCTTCACGCGTTGGCAGTGCGCGCAGAAGTGCGAGCCGCGGTTCATGAAGCTCTCGCGCACGATCGGGCGGCCGCAGCGCGGGCACGGCTCGCCGTGCCGGCCGTAGGCGTTCAGCGAATGCGAAAAGTAGCCGGATGCGCCGTTGACGTTCACGTACTGCGCGTCGAAACTGGTGCCGCCCTCGGCAAGCGCCTTGGCGAGCACGGCCCGCACCTCGGCGAGCAGAGCCGTCGCTCGCGGGCGGCTCAGCGTGGCGGTCGGCTGGTCGTAGTGCACGCGGGCCGCCCACAACGACTCATCCGCGTAGATGTTGCCGACCCCGCTGATCAGGGTCTGGTCGAGCAGGGCGCGCTTGATGGTGGTCTGCTTGCGCGCCAGCGCTCGCAGGAACGCCCGATCGTCGAAGAGCGGATCCATCGGGTCGCGGGCGATGTGCGCGACCTGGCTCGGCACCCGCTGCTCCGGGTGATCGTTCGACGAGACCAGGGTGTCGAGCGCCATCGAGCCGAAGATGCGCTGGTCGACGAAGTCGATGCGCGACTCCCCCCGCTCGGGATGCCGCACCTCCAGGACCACGCGGGTCAACCGGTCGCGCGCCGCCGACCGGTCGCGCAGCAGCACCTGTCCGCTCATCCCGAGGTGGATCACAAGTGCAATCTGACGATCGAGACGATCGTCAGCGCTGGCACGGGCGTCACCCGCCCTGCGGCGAAGCCCAGAAATGGGCTTCGCTCCCAGCTCCAGCGCGGGAATCCACAGGAACTTGCCGCGTCGCTCGGGTGTGCCGAGCACGGCGCCGGTGAGCCGCTGGATGAAGTCCTCAGCCGGACCGTCATGGCGGCGCAGCGAGCGCTCGTCGAGCACCTCGACGCGCGTCACCGTGGCTCCGGTCACCGCGGGCTCGAGGCCGGATCGCACGACCTCGACTTCTGGCAGCTCAGGCACAGGCCAGTTCTAGCATCCGGCGCCGACTAGCGCTTGGGGCGCTGCAGCACGGCCCAGGCCGCGAGCGCCGCGGCCATCTCGGCCTGCTTCTTGCTCGACCCGTCGCCGGTCGCGATCGGCGAGCCGCCGACCAGCACGGTCGCGTGGAAGCGCTTCGAGTGATCCGGGCCGCTGTCGCTGACCTCGTAGACCGGCAGGCCGCGGCCGGTGCGGGTCGAGAGTTCTTGCAGGCTGGTCTTGGGGTCCATGGCGGCCCCGAAGCGCTCGGGGTCGGCGAGCAGCGGAGCGATGAGTCTGAGCACGAGCGCGGTCGCGGCATCCGGGCCTGCGGACAGGTAGGTGGCGCCGATGACAGCCTCGACGCAATCGGCGAGGATCGACGACTTCTGTCGGCCGCCGGTCAGCTCTTCACCGCGGCCGAGCAGGATGTGCGATCCGAGGTCGATGCCCACGGCGATCTCAGCCAGCGCGACCGATGACACCAGGCTGGCCCGCCGCTTGGCGAGCTCGCCCTCGTCGAGGTCCGGATTCTCGGTGTAGAGCATCACGGTGACGGCCTGCCCGAGGATCGAGTCGCCGAGGAACTCGAGCCGCTCGTTGTGGGCGAGTCCGCCGTTCTCGTAGGCGTACGAGCGATGGGTCAGCGCGAGCTGAAGCAGATCGGGGTCGATCTCGACGCCGAGAGTCTCACTGAGACGTGCGCGGTCATTCGGCAGGACCGTGTCGCCCGAAGGGCGAGCCATGAACTCAGACGTCCGCGACCTTGCGGCCCTTGTACTCCAGGTACAGGGGGGTGCCGGTCGAGTCCTCGACCACCTTGGCGCGGTGCGGGAGGCTGTAGACGGTCTTGCCGTTCTCGATGGTCTTGACGAGCTGAACCGGCGTCGCCTTCCACTGCGAGCGGCGGGCGTGCGTGTTGCTGCGCGACTGCTTGCGCTTGGGAACGGCCATGACTGTCTCTTCTCTGCTGTGCTGCGCGCAGCGGATTACTGCTGCGAGTCGTCGTCTTGAGTGAAGCCCTGCAGCGCCGCCCACCTCGGGTCGAGCACCTCACGCGGCTTCCGATCCGGATCGTCCGCCAGTTTCTGACCCGTTTCCGGATCGAGACCAGGGCAATCCGGCCGGCAGACCGGCTGGAACGGCAGTGCCAGCACCACCGCATCCCGCACGACGGGTTCAAGATCTACGTAGTCATCGTGAACCGCGAAGTCGAAAGCTTCATCAGGAGAATACGCGAAAAGCTCCTGGATTTCGACTTCGATCGGCAGCGACACCGGGTCGAGGCAGCGCACGCACTCCCCGACCGCCGTCGTCTCGACCTCGGCGGTCACCAGGATGCCGTCGTGCAAGCCCTCCAACCGCACGTCGAGCGTCATCGGCTCGCCCTTCGGCACGTACGCGACGGCCTCGCCCAGCTGCTCCGGAGCGTCGAACTCCAGGGTGCGCTCGCGCATCTCGCCCGGCTTGTGCATGAGGTCGTAGACGGGGAGATCGAAAGGGGAGGTGTGGGAAGGCACGAGCGGGAAGTTTACTCGCGCGCGGCCGGCTCCGCAGTGTCGCGGCCCGCCGTCGGGCGCGAGCAGCGCGCTTGAGCGCGGCAGCGGGCTGCGACATCCACGGCTCGTGGACAGCGGCGGCGTGTGCCGCGCTCAGCCGCGCGGACCGCACCCGGCTGCACCCGATACCGGCACGCCGTGACTAGATCGCCTCCACGGCCGTGAACGCCTCGTCGTAGATCGCCAGCGCGGTCGCGACCTGCTCGGCTGTGACCGTGCACGGGGGCACCACGTGGATCCGGTTGTCCGCCGTGAAGGGCAGCAGCCCGCGCTTCAGCAACTCCGACTTGAGCAGGCCGATCGTCGCGGGCGCAACGGGCTCGCGGGTGGCGGCATCCATCACCAGGTCGAGCGCCCAGAACACGCCGAGCCCGCGCACCTCGCCGATCATGGGATGCCGCGACGCCAGTTCGAGCAGCCCCGGCCCGAGCACCTCACGCCCGATCGTCGCGGCGTTCTCGACGATGCCCTCCTCGTCCATCGCGTCGATCGACGCGACGATGGATGCCATCGCCAGCGGGTGCCCGCTGTAGGTGAGCCCGCCCGGGAAGACCTGGTCGTCGAATTCTGCGGCGATCTGTTCGGAGATGATCACGCCGCCCGCCGGCACATAGCCCGAGTTGACGCCCTTGGCGAAGGTGATCAGATCGGGCACGACTCGCTGCGGGTTGATCTCGGCGTTCTGCCAGGCGAACCAGTCGCCGGTGCGGCCGAATCCCGACATCACCTCGTCGACGATGAGCAGGAAGCCGTACTTGTCGGCCAGCGCCCGCAGCCCGGCGAAGTAGCCGGGCGGCGGGACCAGCACGCCGGCTGTCCCCGGCACACCCTCGACGATCAGGGCGGCGAACGAGTTCATGCCCTCGGCCTGGATGACGCGCTCCAGGCTGTGCAGGGCGCGCGCGCTCTCCTCCTCGGGCGTCGTCGCCCAGAACTCGGAGCGGTACGCGAACGGCCCGAAGAAGTGCACGTGCCCTCGGGCGAATTCGTTCGGCACGCGGCGCCAGTCGCCGGTGGCGACGATCGCGGCTCCGGTGTTGCCGTGGTAGCTGCGGTACTGGCTCAGGATCTTGTCACGACCGGTGACCAGGCGGGCCAGGCGCATGGCGTTCTCGTTGGCATCCGCACCGCCGTTGGTGAAGAACACCTTGGCGAAGGGAGCACCGGCCTTGCTCAGGATGCGCTTGGCCGCCTCGCCGCGCGCCAGGTTGGCGTGAGCGGGCGCCACCGTGGGAAGCGTCGCCGCCTGCTCCTGGATCGCCGCCACCACCTTGGGATGCCCGTGCCCGATGTTGATGTTCACCAGCTGACTCGAGAAGTCGAGGTAGCGGTTGCCGTCGAAGTCCCACACCTCGCAGCCGAGCGCTCCCGCGATCACGAAGGGCTGCAGGGCACCCTGTGCCGACCAGGAGTGGAAGACGTGGGCGCGATCCAGCGCGACGGCGCGGACACCGTCCTCCGGGTCCAGGTGGGGATGCTTGTCGGTCATGGTGGGTTCCTTCGATGGGGTGCGGAGCCCGGGTGCGACGCCTGGAGGCCGCCGCACCCGGGATGGAGCGTGTGCTACTTGCCGCCAGCGTTGAGCGTGACGGTAAGGGGCATGAAGCTCTTGCCCAGAACGTCGACGCCCTCCGCCTTGAGTTCCTTCAACGCCTGGTCGACGTACTTGTTGGAGTACGCCGTGGCCGGTGGCTTGGTGGTGATGATCGTGGACCCGGTGTCGTCTTTCGTGCCCAGCGCGATCTTGACCGTCTGGTCCCACGCCTTCTTCTGGATGACGCCGATGCCGCTCGTCGACGGCCAGATCAGCTTGTTGACCTCGTTGGTCATCCACAATTGGTGACTCGTGCCCAGCGTGGAGCCGGCCTTCGTCACGATGTCCGCCGCTTGCTGCGGGTGATCACGCACGTAGACCCAGCCCTCGATCGACGCCTTGATGAACTTCTCGGTGTTCGCGGCATAGGTCTTGTCGCTCGCGAGCTTGTCGGCGTTGGCCCAGATGGCGTCCTGAAGCATCGCCGTGCCCTCGTCGTTCCAGTTGATCACGTTCAGATCGCTCGGCTGATAGAGCTTGCCCGTCTTGGGGTTCACCGTCTCGAGCACCTGCGCGTACTCGTTGTAGGTCATCGCCTGTGCCGCGTCGATGTCGCCCGCCAGGAAGCCGTTCATGTCGAATGCCTGCTGCACAAGCGAGATCTGACTCGTCGTGTCGATCCCGGCCTTCTGCATCCCGGCGAACAACTCCCATTGGTTGCCGTAGCCCCAGCTGCCCACCTTCTTGCCCTTCAGGTCGGCGGGCGAGGTGATGTCCTTGTCTTTGAACGAGATCTGCGTGGTGCCGGAGCGCTCGAAGATCTGGGCCACGTCGGTCACGTTGGTGCCCTGCTCGATCGAACCGAGCACCTTCGGAACCCACGAGATCGCATAGTCCGCGTCGCCGGCTGCCAGCACGTCGATCGGAACGGTCGTCGTGCCAGCCTCCTTGATCGTGACGTCCAGGCCCCCCTTCTTGTAGAAGCCCTGCGCAACGGCCGCGTAGTACCCGGCGAACTGCGCCTGGGCGACCCACTGCAGTTGCAGGGTGATGGGCGTGAGCTTGCCGCCCGAGCTGGGCGTTGAGTCCGAGGTGCTGCCGCTGCCGCTTGCACAGCCGCTGAGCACGAGCGCGGTGGCGATGCCGACCGCGCCGATACTCAGCTTCAGTCGTGTGCTGTGTTTCATGGTGCTTCCTCCTTCGTGGTGCTCTCTGGGGTGACCGGGCCTCGCGGGGATCTGCGAGGCACGTTCAGGCGGATGCGCGATGCCACGTTGCAGCGGTTTCCAGGATGAGGGTCGCGCAGTAGAACACGAGACCGGTGATGATCGCGCCCAGGACGAACGCCCAGGCGAGGGGGTAGTTGCTCGACGAGACCGCGGTCGTGATCGCGGTGCCGAGGCCCTTGATCGGACCGCCGAAGTCCTCGGCGATGAGCGCGCTGATGACGGCGAGGGATGACGCGATCCGCACGCCCGTGAAGAAGTAGGGCAGCGCACCCGGGAGGGTCACCGCCCGCAGCGCCTGGCCGCGCGTCGCCGCGTAACTGCGCATCAGGTCGCGGTGAATCGGCGCCACCGTGCGCAGTCCGCGCAGGGTGTTGAAGTAGACGGGGATGAATGCGGCCAGAGCCGCGATGAGCACCCGGGCGGTCTGCTGGTCGGCGCCGAACATCGTGTAGAGCGCCGGCGCGAGCGAGACGATCGGGATGACGGACGCCGCGGTCACGATCGGTGCGCTCAGCTCGTCGAGCACGCGCAGCGAGGCGGCAAGCGCGGCGCCGACGATCGCGGCGACGGTGCCGATCACGAGCCCGAGCAGCGCGTTGAGCGCGGTGATGAGGGCGGCGTTCAGGACGAACGGGGCGCGGAGCCCGAACTGGGTGCCGATCGCGACCGGGCCGGGCAGCACGAACGGCTGGATCTTGAACACGACCACCGCGGCCTGCCACAAGGCGAGCACGAGCAGGCCGAACAGGATCGGCGCGAGGACCCGCACCGCGGGGCGCGCGCCGAAAGCCCGGGATGCCGGCCTCATCGGGTCTCCTTGCCCCGTGCCGACGTGCCTCGTGCCGACGTGGCCGTGTCACCATGCAGCGCCTCGCGCACCGCGCTGACCCGCTCGAAGAAGTGGGCGTCCTCACGCAGCGCGTCCGTGCGTTCCTGGCCGGCCCCGAGCGCCATGTCGAGGATCTGGACGATGCGGCCTGGGCGCGGCGACATGACGACGACCCGGTCCGAGAGGTAGACCGCCTCGGGGATCGAGTGCGTCACGAAGACCACGGCCGCGCCGGTCTCGGAACGGAGCCGCGCGAGCTCGGTCTGCATCCGCTCGCGCGTCATCTCGTCGAGGGCGCCGAACGGTTCGTCCATCAGCAGCAGGCGCGGGCTCTCTGCCAACGATCGGGCGATGGCGACGCGCTGCTGCATCCCGCCCGACAGCTGATCAGGATGCTTGTCGCCGAAGTCCCCGAGACCGACCAACTCGATGAGCTCGCTCGCGCGCGCCCGGCGGGCAGCCCGCCCCACACCGTGCAGCTGGAGCGGCAGCTCGATGTTCTCGCGCACCGTCCGCCACGGCAGCAGCCCGGCCTGCTGGAACGCGATGCCGTAGTCCTGATCCAGTCGCGCCTGCCGCGCCGTCTTTCCGAATACGCTGACCGTGCCCGAGCTGGGCGCGTCGAGGTCGGCGATGAGGCGCAGCAGAGTCGATTTGCCGCAGCCGCTGGGGCCGATCAGCGAGACGAACTCGCCGGCGCCCACCCGGAGGCTCACCTGCTCGAGTGCCGTGACTCCGGCTCCCCGGCGGGCCGCGAAGACCTTGCCGACGTCGACGATCTCGACGGCGACCTCGCCGGCCTGACGGGGTGCGGTCACGCGTTCACCTCGCTCCGCCGGTACTTGCTCAGAGCCAGGCCGATCAGCACGACGACCGCCGCGGCCACGAGTCCGACGAGCACCGCGCCGAAGATGGGCGCCCATTGCTTGGCCGGGTCGCTGCTGCCGGTCTGGGCGAACTCGATGATCATGCGGCCCACTCCCCCGCTGAGGCCGATCGAGACCTCCGCGACGACGGTGCCGATCACGGCGTTCGCCGCAGCCAGGCGAAGTGCGGGCACCAGGTAGGGAACGCTCGCCGGCACTCTGAGCCGCAGATAGCTACGCCACCAGCCGACCCCATAGGCGCGCATCAGATCCAGGTGGGCGGCATCGGGTGATGAGAACCCGCGCAGCGCGCCGATCGACACCGGGAAGAACGCGAGGTAGCTCGCGATCAGTGCCACAGACATCCAGTCCTGCCAATCGAAGGCGCCCAGGTGCACGAAGGCGCCCCAGCGTTTCACGAGCGGTGCGAGCGCGATCAGCGGCACGGTCTGGCTGAGCACGACCCACGGCAGCAGGGCGGACTCGGCGGTGCGGAAGCGCTGCATGACGGTGGCGATCAGCAGGCCGACGACCACCCCCACCAGCCAGCCGATCGCGGCCACGCTCAACGTGAAGCCGGCAGCCTGCAGCACGGCGACCCAGAGTTCCGGGGATCCAGGAGCCGAGGTCACCGGCTCGAGCGCGCGCTCCAGCATCGTGGCGAGGTGCGGCATCGCGGCGTCGCTGGTGCGCGGCAGCACGGTCAGGCCGTTGACGACGACGCCGTTCGCCGGGGCCAGAGCCTTGTACGCCTCCCACAGCACCCCGAGCAGCACGACGCCGGCGATGCCGAGGAGTGCCGCGCGGAGTCGTCTCATAGGCCTAGCTCTTCGCCGTCAGGTGATCGGACAGCGCGGGAATGACCTTCTCGCCGTAGACGCGCAGGGTCTCCTCCTTGTTGTCGTGCTGGAGGTAGCCGGCGAACTGGTCGACGCCGATCGCCTTGAGCTCCTCGAGCTTGGCGATGTGATCGGCGGCCGTACCCAGGATGCAGAAGCGGTCGACGATCTCGTCGGGCACGAAGTCCACGTGGTCGTTCTCGGCCTTGCCGTGCGAGTTGTAGTCGTAGCCGGTGCGCCCCGCGATGTAGTCGGTGAGGGCCTGCGGAACGGCGCCCGTCGCGCCGTACTTGGCCACGATGTCCGCGACGTGGTTGCCGACCATGCCGCCGAACCAGCGGCTCTGCTCTCGGGCGTGCTGAAGGCCGGCATCCGTTCCGTCGGTGATGTAGAACGGCGCCGCGACGCAGAAGGTGATGGAATCGGGATCGCGCCCGGCGGCGCTCGCCGCGTCGCGAACGGTGGCGATCATCCATTTCGCGATGTCGACGTCGGCCAGCTGGAGGATGAACCCGTCGCCGACTTCACCCGTCAGCTTCAGCGCGAGCGGGCCGTAGGCGGCCACCCACACCTCGAGCTCGCTGCCGACGCTCCAGGGGAACCGCAGCTCGGCACCGTGGTACGCGACGCTGCGCGAGTTGCCCAGTTCGCGGATCACGTGGATCGCCTCACGCAGCTCGGCCAGCGTGGTCGGCTTGCCGTTGGTCACGCGAACCGCCGAGTCGCCGCGCCCGATGCCGACCACGGTGCGGTTGCCGTACATCTCGTTGAGGGTCGCGAAGACGGATGCCGTGACGGTCCAGTCGCGCGTCGCCGGGTTGGTGACGAACGGGCCCACCTTCACTCGCCGCGTCTCGGCGAGGATCTGGCTGTAGATCACATACGGCTCCTGCCAGAGCAGATGCGAGTCGAAGGTCCACACATGGCTGAAGCCGTGCTGCTCGGCGAGCTTGGCAAGCGCGATGGTGCGCGACGCCGGCGGATTGGTCTGGAGAACTGCCCCGAAATCCATGTCCGCTACACCAGATACTGCGACAGGCCGCGCTTGATGAACCGGCCGTCGCCCTTCGCGCCGAGGTACTGGTTCTTGTCGACGATGACCTTCCCGCGACTGATGACCGTGTCGACGTGCCCGTCGATCTCGAAGCCCTCCCACGCGCTGTAGTCCATGTTCATGTGGTGGGTGGCCTGACTGATGGTGGTGTGGCCGTTCGGGTCGTAGATGACGACATCGGCGTCGGCGCCCGGGGTGATGATGCCCTTCTGGCCGTACATGCCGAACATGCGCGCCGGGGTGGTGCTGGTCAGCTCGACCCAGCGCTCCAGCGTGAGCTCGCCGGTGACGACGCCCTGGTACATCAGGTCCATGCGGTGCTCGACCGAGCCGATGCCGTTCGGGATCTTGCGGAAGTCGCCGACGCCGAGCTCTTTCTGGCCCTTCATGCAGAACGGGCAGTGATCGGTGCTGACCATCTGGAGGTCGTTCGTGCGCAGGGCCTGCCACATGTGATCCTGGTGCCCTTCCTCGCGGGAGCGCAGGGGCGTCGAGCACACCCACTTGGCGCCCTCGAAGTCGCCCCATTCCTTGCTGACCGCGCCGAGTTGCTCCTCGAGCGAGAGGTACAGGTACTGAGGACAGGTCTCGCCGAACACGTTCTGCCCGTTATCGCGCGCCCAGGCCAGCTGCTGGACCGCCTGCTTGGCACTGACGTGCACGACGTAGAGCGGGGCGTTGGTGAGCTGCGCGAGCATGATCGCGCGGTGCGTCGCCTCTTCTTCCATCTGCCAGGCGCGGGCGATGCCGTGGTAGTACGGCGTGGTCTTGCCCGACTCCACCAGCTGGGCCGCGAGCACGTCGATCGCGGGGCCGTTCTCGGCGTGCATCATCGTCAGCAGGCCGAGGTCAGCGGCCTTCTGCATGGCGCGCAGGATCTGGCCGTCATCCGAGTAGAAGACCCCCGGGTAGGCCATGAACATCTTGTAGCTCGTGATGCCCTCGTCGACGAAGCCGGCCATCGCCTTCAGCGAGTCGTCGTCGACCCCGCCCATGATCTGGTGGAAGCCGTAGTCGATCGCGCAGTTGCCCGCCGCCTTGGCGTGCCACTTCGCCAGACCGTCTTGGACCTTCGTGCCGGTGGTCTGCACCGCGAAGTCGATGACCGTCGTGGTGCCGCCCCAGGCGGCCGCGCGGGTTCCGCTCTCGAAGGTGTCGGAGGCCTCGGTGCCACCGAAGGGCAGCTCGAAGTGGGTGTGCGCGTCGATGCCGCCCGGGATGACGTACTTGCCGGTCGCGTCGATCACGGTGTCCGCCGACTCGGCCAGGTCGGTGCCGAGCAGCACAGAGCCGGGAGTCAGGACCCCGACGACCTTCTCGCCGTCGATGAGCACGTCGGCGGCTCCGCGGCCGGTCGCCGAGACGACGGTTCCGCCGGTGATCAGGGTCGTGGTCATGGCGCCACGATCTCCGCGTAGGAGTCGGGCCGGCGATCCCGGTAGAACTGCCAGTCGTCGCGCATCTCGCGCACCATGTCCATCTCGAGGTCGCGGATCAGCACCTCCTCGTGCTCGCCCGATCCGCGCTCCCCCACGAAGTTGCCGCGCGGGTCGATCACCTGGCTGGTGCCGTAGAAGTCGACGGCCAGCTCGCCGTACTCGTTGTCCTCACGCCCGACCCGGTTGGGCTGCAGCACGAAGTAGCCGTTGGCGACTGCGGCGGCCGGCCCTTCGACCTCCCACAGCCGGTTCGACAGCCCGGGCTTGGTGGCGTTCGGGTTGAAGACGATGTGGGCTCCGTTGAGGCCGAGCTCGCGCCACCCCTCCGGGAAGTGCCGGTCGTAGCAGATGTAGAGCCCGACCTTGCCGACCGCGGTGTCGAACACCGGGTAGCCGCCATTGCCTGGACGGAAGTAGAACTTCTCCCAGAAGCGGTCGAGGTTCGGGATGTGGTGCTTGCGGTACTGGCCGAGGATCGCGCCGTCGGCATCCACGATCACCGCGGTGTTGTAGTAGACGCCGGTGATGTCCTCCTCGTAGATCGGGAGGATCATCACCAGGTTCAGCTCCTTGGCGAGCTTCGCGAAGCGCTGCACGATCGGCCCGTCCGACGGCTCGGCGTAGCGGTAGTACTTCTTGTCCTCGGTGATGCCGAAGTAGGGGCCGTAGAACAGTTCCTGGAAGCAGATGATCTGCGCGCCGTCCTTCGCCGCGTCGCGGGCGAACTGCTCGTGCTTGTCGAGCATCGACTCCTTGTCGCCGGTCCAGGTGGTCTGAGTGATGGCGGCGCGGACGATCGTCATGCTGCTCTCCTTCGGCGTCGAGGTCGGTGGCCCCGGCAAGGTTGCTTTTTGTTATTGTTCGCCGTAAACATTTCATCGACGTTACAAGTGGTGACGTTGCAGTAAAACGTACGGCGGTCAGGATGAAGTCGGTAGCCCTCGCGATCGAGGAGCGCTCCCCGCAGGGCATCGCCACCGGCATCGCCCGGATGATCACCACGGGCGACCTCGCCCCCGGTGACCGGCTGCCCACGGTGCGCGATCTGGCCGTGGATCTGGGAGTCAGTCCGGCCACCGTCAGCCACGCCTGGCAGACCCTGGCCTCGGCCGGCCTGATCACCAGCCGAGGACGCAGCGGCAGCTTCGTCCGCTCGGCGCCGCGCGAGTGGCTGCCGCGGCGGTACCGCGACCTGGGCGCGGCGCAGGAGGCTCGCCTCGACCTGTCGCGCGGCACCCCGGACCCCGAACTGCTGCCGGCGCTCGGTCCGGCGCTCTCGCGCGTCTCGGCGCGTGCCGACACCGCGAGCTACCAGCAGCTGCCCGACATCCCCGAGCTCCACGATCTGATGCGTGACACCTGGCCGTCGCCGGTCGAGTCCATCACCGTCACCAACGGGGCCCTGGATGCGATCGACCGCGTGCTGTCGACCATCGTGCGCTTCGGCGACCGGGTGGTCGTCGAGAATCCGACCTTCCCGCCGTTCATGGATCTGCTCGAGCAGTACGGGCTCGTCCCGGTGCCGGTCGGCGTGGACGAGGAGGGCATGATCCCGGCCGAGTTCGCGACGGCACTCGGATCCGGCCCCTCGATGGTGGTGCTCCAGCCCCGCGCGCACAACCCCACCGGGGCATCGATGTCGCGCGACCGGGCGCACGAACTCGCGACGCTGCTGCACCGCAGCCGCGCCGCCGACCGCGCGGTGGTGCTCGAAGACGATCACTCGGGTGCGATCAGCTCGTCGCCCGACGTCAGCATCGCCGGCTGGCTGCCCGCCCGGGTGCTGCATGTGCGCAGCTTCTCGAAGTCGCACGGGCCCGACCTGCGCATCGGCGCTCTCGGCGGCCCGCGCGCCCTGGTCGATCGGGTGGTGGCCAGGCGACTGCTCGGACCCGGGTGGACCTCGCGCATGATGCAGGCGATGCTCTACGAGCTGCTCACCGATCCGGCGTCGATGGCCCAGGTCGCCGCCGCGGGTGCGCGCTACGCCGAGCGGCAGCGCGACCTCGCCGCGGCCGTGAACGCGGCGGGCGGCTTCCTGCGGCCGGGCGACGGGGTCAACGCCTGGTTGCGGGTCGACGACGAGCGCTCGGCGATCGTGCAGCTGGCCGCGGCAGGCATCCGGGTTGCGCCCGGTGCGCCGTTCCAGCTCGGCGAACCGGGAGGGTTCGTGCGCGTCACGGTCGGCATGGTGCGCGACGACGTCGCGGCCGTCGGGGCGGCACTGGCAGCGGCGGCGCGCGCGTGAACGTCGTCGTACTGGCCGGCGGCGTCGGCGGCTCCCGGTTCTTGACCGGGATGCGCGCTCACCTACGGCAGACGGCTCCGGATGCCTCGCTCACCGCCATCGTCAACACAGGAGACGACCTGTGGTTGGCCGGCCTGCGCATCACGCCCGACCTCGACACCATCATGTATGCCCTGGCCGGTATCAACGACACCACGCGCGGCTGGGGCCGGCTCGGCGACAGCGAGCGCGTGTCGGGGGAACTGCGCGAATGGGGCGTGGGATGGCCCTGGTTCACGCTCGGCGACCTCGATGTGGCCGCATCCATCGCCCGGTCCGCGTGGCTGCGCGACGGAGTCCCCCTGCACGAGGTCGTCGAGCGCCTCACCGCGCGCTGGCCCCAGATCGGTGTGAGGCTGCTGCCCGCGACCGACGACGAGGTCGAGACGCACGTGATCGTCGACGACCCCGATCACCCGGGCATGCGGCTCGAGCTGCATTTTCAGGAGTGGTGGACGCGCTACCGGGCGGCCCTGCCCGCTCTCGCCTTCCCGCAGCGCGGCATCGACGCCGCGACGGCGGCACCCGGCGTGCTCGAGGCGATCGCGTCGGCTGATGTCGTGGTGCTGGGGCCGTCGAATCCGGTGGTGTCGATCGGGACCATCCTCAACATCCCTGGCGTGCGGGATGCCGTGCGGTCGACGGCCGCGCCGGTCGTCGGGGTCTCGCCGATCATCGGCGGAGCCGTCGTGCGCGGCATGGCCGACGCCTGTCTCACGGCGATCGGGGTCGACACGGATGCCGCGGCCGTCGCGCGGCACTACGCGAGTCGCGCGGCCGGCGGCCTGCTCGACGGGTGGCTGGTCGACACCGTCGACGCGGGCTCGGTGGCCGAGCTGGCGCGGGACCGGGTCGAGACCCGCGCGCTGCCGCTCTGGATGACCGACGAGACCTTGAGCGCAGCGATCGCGCAGGAGGCACTGGACCTCGCAGCTCACCTGAGCGGTGGCTCCCTCTCCGGAGGGTGAGCCGCGCCTCACCGTGAGGCGGCGCTCACTCTCTGTCAACCGGGGTGGCCGGCTCCGCGGCGCCGGGCGGCCTCCAGCTGTTCCGGTGTGTCGACGTCGAAGCGCACCGAACTGTCGGCCGGAAGGTCGAGCTCGAACAGGCCCAGCGCGCGGTGCTTCGCCGCCGAGCCGCCGCCGAACGCGGTCAGCAGCTCGATGCCCGGCGCGGCGGTGACGAGCGTCGTGCCGGTGCCCTCGTGGTCCGAGACGAAGCAGCGGGGGTGTTCGGGGGCGAGAGCCTCGGCGGCGGCGAGTGCGGCGGCGAGCTCCTCGGGGAGCAGGGACGGCAGGTCGCCGAGCAGCGCGGCGCGGGCGGTGCCGATCCCGGCGAGTTCGGCGCCGGATGCGACGGCCGCGTCGATGCCCGCCGGGGAGTCCTCGAGCAGCAGCTCGGCACCCGGCGGGCGGAACGCGGCATCCGCCGTCACGACGATGACCCGGCCGACGACCGAGCACGACACTGCGGCCGCGACCGTGTCCAGGGCGATCGCGCGTGCGACCGCCGCCCCGAGGCCCAGACGCGACTTGCCGATCGCCGGCGGCTTCACCGGGATGATCACCGTCCACTGCCCGCCGGTCATGTGCATGAGATCAGTCTGTGCGATCGGTAGAGTTGACGGTGTCAGGTCCCCGGGCTGCATTGCCCGGGCGCGCCGCTCGCTCGTGAGCGGCTCGGCCGAGGTGAGCCGCACGTTGCTCGCAGCAGATTCCCGCCGCGCCCCCTGGAGACCTCATGCCCCGACCCCGACGTCCGCGAAGTGCCGCGCCCGCCATCCTGATCGCCGCCGGACTGCTGCTCTCCGGATGCAGCGCCGCAGTCGCCCAGCCCGGCGCCTCGCACAGCCCGTCGGCCGCCAAGCCGGTCGTCATTCAGAACTGCGACACGAAGGTGACCTTCGCGAAGTCGCCGCAGCGCGTGGTCAGCATCAAGTCGACCTCGACCGAGATCCTGCTCGCCCTCGGCCTCGGCGACCGGATCGTCGGCACGGCGTTCCAAGACGGCCCGGTGCCGGCCAAGTGGTCTGCCCAGGCCGCGCGCCTGCACAGCATCTCGAACTTCATGCCCAGCGAAGAGGCGCTGCTGGCGCTCGAACCCGACCTGGTCTACTCCGGCTGGGAGTCGGCGTTCTCGTCCGACCAGGCCGGCACCCGCGCCGAACTCGCGGGCCTCGGCGTCGGCAGCTACGTGCAGCCCGCCGCCTGCCGCACCACCGGCGCGCCGGCCAAGCTGTCGTTCCACGACATCTTCGACGAGCTCGATCAGGTCGCCGCGATCTTCCGGGTCGATGATTCGAAGCTGATCGCGCAGCAGAAGGCCGAGTTGGCGACGGTGAAGAAGAGCACGAAGGGCCTCACCGCGCTCTGGTACTCCTCGGGCACCGACGTTCCGTATGTGGGCGCGGGCACCGGGGCTCCCGAGCTCGTGATGGAGACGGTCGGCCTGAAGAACGTCGCGGCCGACGTGAAGCAGACCTGGAGCTCGCTGGGCTGGGAGTCGATCGTCGCCGACGACCCGGACGTCATCATCCTGATCGATGCGACCTGGAACACCGCGGCCAGCAAGATCCAATCGCTCGAGACCAATCCGGCCACCGCGAATCTGAGCGCGGTGAAGAACCACCGCTTCATCACGCTGCCGTTCCCGGCGAGCGAGGCGGGGGTGCGAACCGTGGATGCTGCGGTCTCGGTGTCGAAGCAGTTGAAGGCCCTCGGACTCGGGTGACGCCCCGCGCCCGCTCGTGGACCTGGGGAGTCGCGCTCGGCGCGGCCCTCCTGCTGTCCGTCGCGGTCGCCACCACCATCGGTCCCGCCCCCCTGTCGGTACCGGACGTCGTCGGCAGCGTGCTCGCCCACCTCGGCATCGGGCAGAATCCGCTCGACGCCCTGCACGACGGGATCGTCTGGCAGCTGCGGCTCCCCCGGGTGCTCACGGCCGCGGCCGTCGGCGCCGGCCTCGCGCTGGTGGGGGCGGTGATGCAGGCGCTCACGCGCAATCAACTGGCCGATCCCTATCTGCTCGGGCTGTCATCCGGGGCATCGCTCGGCGCGGTGAGCGTTCTGCTGCTGGGCCTCGCCCTGCTGCTGCCGGTGGCGGCGTTCGGCGGGGCCATCCTGGCCCTGCTGGCGACCCTCGCGCTGGCGAGCTCGCTCGGGCGGATCACCCCGACCCGCACGGTGCTCGCCGGAGTGGCCGTGTCGTCGCTGGCCGCCGCGATCACCAGCTTCGTCATCTTCTGGGCCGCCACCGGCGACTCGTACCGCGACGTGCTGAACTGGCTGCTGGGCTCGCTGGCCGGGGCGCGCTGGCCGCAGGTGGCGATCGCGGTCGGCGCGATGGTGGTGATCGGGCTACCGCTGACCTTCTCGGGGCGCGTGCTCGACGCCTTCGCGTTCGGCGACACCACCGCGGCGTCTCTGGGCTTCTCGGTCAGCCGGGTGCGCTGGGGGCTGCTCGGCGCCAGCGCGCTGCTCACCGGAGCGCTGGTCTCGGTCAGCGGCTCGATCGGCTTCGTGGGCCTGGTGCTTCCGCACGCCGTCCGGCTCGTGGTGGGGCCGAGCAATCGACCGCTGCTGCCGCTGTCTGCGCTGGTCGGCGGCATCTTCCTGATCTGGGCCGACACGCTGGCACGCACGGTGTTCGACCCGCGTGAACTGCCGGTCGGCATCGTCACGGCGCTGATCGGAGCGCCGGTCTTCGCCGTGCTGCTTGCCCGACGACGGAGCGAGGCATGAATCGGGATGCCGCGGGCCTGGCCGTCTCGCAGGTGACCGTGCGGGCCGGCGGGGCGGTGCTCGTCGACGGCGCCGGTTTCACGGCTCCGGCCGGAGCCGTGACCGCGCTGCTCGGCCCGAACGGGGCCGGCAAGTCGACGCTGCTGCGGGCGATCGCGGGCGTCGAGCGGCCGTCATCCGGAACCGTCGTCTTCGACGGCGACGACCTTCTGGGCCTGCCGCGGCGCGAGCGCGCGCGGCGGGTTGCCTTCGTCGAGCAGGAGGCGTCGACCGAGCTGCCGCTGACCGTGCGGGCGGTCGTCGGGCTGGGGCGCGCGCCGTTCGAGACCGCGTTCGGCGGTCGGGACCCGGATGCCGCCGCCATCATCGACGGCGCCATCGACACGGCCGGCGTGGCCGCCTTCGCCGCCCGCGAGCTGCCGAGCCTGTCGGGCGGAGAGCGCCAGCGCGTCATGCTGGCCCGCGCGCTGGCGCAGCAGCCACGGCTGCTGCTGCTGGACGAGCCGACCAACCACCTCGACGTCGGCGCGCAGCTCGACGTGCTCGCCGTTCTGCAGCGCCTCGCAGCCGAGGGCACGACCGTGGTCGCCGCCCTGCACGACCTGAGCTCGGCCGCCGCCCACGCGGATGCCGTCGTGGTGCTGTCGCACGGACGCGTCGTCGCCGCGGGACCGACCGCCGAGACGTTGACGCCGGCGCTGATCCGCGAGGTCTACGGCATCGAGGCGCGGTGGATGACGAACCCGCTCACCGGCCGGCCGCTTCTCGCGGTCGCCCGGCCCTGATCCGGCGCCGTTCGGCCGCCGTGCGCCCGTGACGCGGCGCGTTCAGGCGTCGGGGTCGAAGCGCACCCGGGCCAGCAGCGATGCCGGGAGGAACACCGCGCGGAGCCGCTCCCGCGAGGACACCGAGCGCGCGATGGCCCTGCGCACGGCACGCAACTCCGACAGGGACAGCGATGAGGCATCCGGCGGGCCGTATGCCGTGGATTCGACCTGCCCGCGGAAGCCCGCGATGCGCTCGGAATCGTCGGCCAAGACCATCGAGAGGCGCGCGGCGAACTCGCGCGCGGTCTCGGTCTCGGGTGCGAGCCAGCCGTGATCGCGCGCCGTGTCGCGCACCTCGGCCCAGGCATTGGTCGCCGCGTCGTGTCCGCGTGCGATCGCCCGGCGGCGGCGCATCCGCACGAGAACACGGCCGATGGCGGGGGCCAGCCCCGCGCCGATCACCAGGGCGAGCAGGATCAGCAGCACGAGGGGCGCCGCGTTGAAGCCGGTGTCGGCAGCGGTGCCTGAGGCGTTGGCCTGGTCGCTCGGCAGGGCGCGTCCGGCCGCAGCCGATGAGCTGGGGGTTGCGGTGGCGGTGGCGGCCGCCGTCTCACTCGGCGAGTCGGAGGGGAGCTGCGCGACCGATGCCGGGTCCGAGTAGCTGGGCAGCTCACCGCGGCTCGGTGTCGGCTCGAATCGCAGCCAGCCGATGCCCTTGAAGTACAGCTCGGGCCAGGCGTGCAGGTCGTGGGTGCTGACCGTGAAGGCGGTCTTCCCGTTCTTCAGGGTCGGCTGACCGGGCTGGAAGCCGACCGCGACACGCGAGGGGATGCCGAGCACACGCGCCATCACGGCCATGGCGGAGGCGAAGTGGACGCAGTAGCCGGCCTTCTTCTGCAGGAACTCGGCGATGACATCCGCACCGGTGCCGTCGTAGCCCTGCGCGACCGGGGCCGAGGTGGAGTATGTGAAGGCACTGCTGCGGAAGTACGACTGCAGCGCGAGCGCCTTGTCGTAGTCGGTCGCCTCCGAGCCGGCAACCGACTGCGCCGTCTTCGAGATGATGGATGGCAACTGCGACGGCAGCCCGAGGTACGACTTCGACACGGTCTGGCTGGTGGTCGGCGAGCGCAACTGCGCGAGATCCGGCTGCACCTCGACGTACGACGCGGTGTAGCTCTGCCCACCGATGTTGGTGTCGGTGCTGCGCACCGAGAGCCCGTCCGCCTCCCAGAACCAGCGCCCGGTCGCGCCCGTCACCTTCGTCGTGGGATACGGAACCGGCAGCCAGTTGCCCTGGATCCCTCCCACCGTCACCGACGCGGTCTGCTTCGACTGCTTCACGGCGGCCGAGAGTCCGACGGCGGCCGGGAACTTGGACAGCGAGTTCTTGCCGTCGGGGCTGACCAGGGTCGGCGTCCAGGAGCGCCCGTCGAAGGTGTCGAGCGTCGCCAGGCGCAGGTACACCGCCTGGTCGTCGCTCGTGGTGTAGCTGACCGCCGTCACCGGCGCGCCGCGGCGCAGGTCGTCGCCCAGGTTGATGAGCGGGTTGATGCCGGTGGATACGCCTCCCGAGGTCGACTGGTCAGGCGACTGCTCGACCGGCGGGAAGATCGACGACACGACGAACGATCCGACGACCACCGCGGCGCCGAGCACGATGATGCTCGCGCCCGAGGTGCGCCGCTTGCCGATGCGCAGCAGGGCCAGGTACCCGACCGCGGCCAGCAGGTACCAGTAGGGCTCGGTGATGTCGGCGCGCACCGCCACCGGGATCACGAGCAGAGTCAAGATCGGCAGCGCGGTGAGTGCAGGACCTACCTGCAGGGCGATATCGCCGACCAGCGCCAAGCCGATGCACGAGATCGCGATGAGGAACACGATGCTCAACTCCGGCGACGACGGCAGGGACTGCACCGCGATCTCGCCCCACGCGGCGTTCGTCAGGCGAACGAACCGGGTCACCGTTTCGGGCGACGGGATGACGCCGAGCAGCGCGGTATCCGGACCGTATCCGACGGTCAGCCCCACCAGCCCCACCACGGCCCCGGCGACGGTCGGCAGCCAGACCGGACGCGTGAGCTGACGCACCAGCGTGGTGGTGACCAGCACCAGCAGCAAGAACACGGTCGCGACGATCCACCACGATGTCCCGGTGAGAACGACGTGCAGCCCGTTGAGCGAGACCAGCAGTGTTCCGGCCAGCAGCAGCATCCGACGCCACGCATACGGGCGATGCGGGATCGGCGGCTTGACCGGCCTGCTCGCGGGCTGGGGGCGCCGCGATTCGACGGCGGGTCGGCGGTTCAGGGTGCTCGTCATGAGGTCCGCGACCACCTCGCCGTGACGCCCGCCTCGCTCGAGGCGGCCTTCCAGGCCGCGGCGGGCTGGTCCCACACCTGCACGGGCACGCACACCCAGCCGGCGTCGGTCAGCCGCTTCACGGCGTGCGGCCGCGGGTCGACCAGGAAGGCAATCGCCGCGTCACCGCCGTGCCTGCGCCGGATCAGCCAATCGATCGTCAGGTCTTCGGGATCGCCCAGCACGGCGAAGATCGGGCCCGAGGCCTCGACCACCTGGGCGCGCTGGAGGCGCTCCGGTCCCGCGTCGACGAGTGTCACTCCGGCCAGGCTGGTGAGAAATCCCTCGCGCCGGCTGCCATCCCAGCGCTCGCCGAGCTGCTCGATCTGGGTGGCGGCGGTCTCTTCGATCGAGACCTGGAATCCCGTGGTGTCGAGGTGAACGCCGAGCGAGGCCAGCATCCGGACGCTCCACTCGAAGGCCTCGCTGGTGAAGATCGGGTGCCAGACGTCGGAGTCGTCGATGTCGGCATCCGGATAGCCGGCGAGCCGGGTGTCGAGGATGATGCGGGCATCGGGGTGGCTGCGGTGCTCCTCCTGGCGGACCATGAGCTCGCCGCGCCGAGCAGAGGCGCGCCAGTGGACGCGCCGCAGCGCGTCGCCGGTGCGGTACTCGCGGGTGGTGAGGTCGTCGTCGTTGCCGGTGACGCGCCGCTGGACGAGAGTCGCCGTGCCCTCGCCGTCGGCGAGCGCGGGGCCGCCGGCTGGCAGGTCGACGATCGCGGGCACCACCACGAGGCGGTCCGGCTGACCGACGGCCACGGTGGAGTGCGCCATGCCGAACGGGTCCTCGTGCTCGATCACGAGCGGGCCGATCTGGTACAGACCGCGGCGCGGCGGGTGCAGTTCGTAGTGCGCCGTCACCAACCGATGCCGGCTCTGGCTGCCCCCGATCGGCGGCAACTCGTTCGGCTCGGCGGACTCCCTCCACGGGATGGCGTCGTTCCAGATCAGGTGGGGGCTGGGACCCGCTCCCAGGTTCTGGATGCGCAGCGTCACCTGCACGCTGGTGCCCGCCGACACCACCGGCGGGCTGAAGAGCCGGACCACGTCGAGACGCGGCCGGCGGATCCGGGCGACCAGCAGCCCGCCCAGCACGAGCAGCAGCGCGGCGGATGCCACGACGAGCGCCTCGCGGCGGCCGGCGCTGTATGCCACGACGAAGGCGAGCAAGGCGACGAGCAGGGCACCGACGCCGCGCACAGTGGGACGCAGACGCTGGCTCTTCTCGAGGGAGCCGCGCGCGGCGGCCGCCGCGGCCGCCGCGGCTGCGCCCGGCGCCGAGCCGGCCGTTCCGCCACGGGTCTGCCCGCGTGGCGCGCGACGGACCGCTGCGGCCGCGCGCTCGCGCTGCTGACGCCTGCGGGCTCTGACCCGCCGGTCACTCATGGTGAAGTAACTCGCGGTGTGGTCACGATGCGGCCGTCATCAGGCGTCGGGCATCGGGCGTCAGGCATCGGGCGTCGAGCATCGGTCGTCGGGCATCAGGCCGGGCCCGCTGCTCCCAGCGGCACGGGCGTCGACGCGACGATCCGCGCCGTGATGTCGGCGAGCGCTTCCCCGCCGAACGGATTCGAGCCCACCGAGGTGCGTACCGCCATCAGGCGATGGGCGAGCACCGGAACGGCCAGGGCATCCACATCGTCCGGGAGCACGAAATCCCGCCCGTCCAACGCGGCACGGCCCTTGGCCGCCCGCACCAGCTGCAGCGTCGCGCGCGGGCTCGCGCCGAGGCGGAGTTCCCGGTCGACGCGGGTGGCCGCGGCGATCGCGACGGCGTAGTGCTCGACGGCGGGGCTGACATAGACCTGGCGCACGGTCTCGACCATCTGGCGCAAGCGGGTCAGGGTGACGATGGGCTGGAGCGCATCGAGCGGGCTGCCGGTCTCGCGCTGGCGGAGCATGGAGGCCTCGTTGACGGCATCCGGATACCCCATCGAGATGCGCGCCATGAAGCGGTCGCGCTGCGCCTCGGGAAGGGCGTATGTGCCCTCCATCTCGATCGGATTCTGCGTCGCGATGACGGTGAACGGGCGCGGCAGCTCGTAGGTCGTGCCGTCGACGGTGACCTGGCGCTCCTCCATGCTCTCGAGCAGCGCGGACTGCGTCTTCGGGGATGCACGGTTGATCTCGTCGCCGATGACGATGTTGGCGAACACCGGTCCGGGCTTGAACTCGAACTCACGATCGCTCTGGTTGTAGACCGAGACACCCGTGATGTCGGCGGGCAGCAGGTCGGGCGTGAACTGGATGCGCGACACCGAGCAGTCGACGCTGCGCGCCAGGGCGCGGGCCAGCATGGTCTTGCCGACACCCGGCACGTCTTCGACAAGCAGGTGTCCCTCGGACAGCAGCACGGTGAGCGCGATCTCGACCGCCTCGCGTTTGCCGTCGATCACCGTCTCGACCGCGGCCATCACCGCCCGGCTGTCGAGCAGGAACTCGGCGATCGGAAGCGCGCCGACATTCAGGTCGGTCTGACCGTCAACGGCCTGGCCATCGACGGCGGTGCCGGTGGTCCGATTGGTAGGGGCCGAGTAAGCATCCATCAGGTTCAGTCTCCGTCACCGCATCGTGAATGGGAAGAGTGCCACGAATGTCATACGTTACGCGTCGCTTCTCGGTTCAGTCGCTGCCCCATACTGAACGCATGCACTGGAGGCTGATGTCGACGCTCAGCCGCGTGCTCGTCGTCACGACCGGCGCCGCGCTGGTCGCGGTGATCGTGCTGCTGGCCATCGGCCGATCGAACTCGTACCTGATCTTCGCCGCGCTCGCGCTGGTGATCGCCAGCATCTTCATCCATCGGCGCGACATGAATCGCGCGATCGCCCGGCAGTTGCAGCGCGACGCGGATGAGGCCGCCGCACGGCACGACGGCGACTAGTCGAATCGCGCGACCAGGCGGTCGATCGTCATGCCCCATCCCTCGTTCATGCCGGTGCCGAGCCACTCAGCAGCACGCGTGTCGGTCATCGATTCCGGGAATGTCACTTGCAGTGTCATCTCGGTCACCGCAGGACCGACGTCGAAGAACTCGAGGGTCGTCAACGGCGCGTCGTTCGCCTTCGCCGGACTGAGCTTCGGCCAGCCATCGACAGCACCCCATTCGAACACCAGGCGCTCGATCGGCACGATCTCTCGGTAGATACCGCCGGTCATGTAGTCGAGTTCGTCGTCGATGATCATGTGCACCCGGAACGCGCCGCCGATCCGGAGGTCGACGGTGATCGGCTCGACAGGAGTCGGGGCATCGGGGTTGAGGAACCAGACCAGGTCTGCAGGCTCGGTCCAGGCACGCCAAACCGTGGCGCGCGGGGCGTTCAGCGTTCGAGTGAGAGTGAATCCGCGGTGGGTGGCGGCGCTCATGAGTCCTTCCCTTCGTCGTCGGCGACCATGGTTGCGAGGTGCTGCTCAAGCCGATCGAGGCGCACGTCGAAGAATTCGCGGTACGGCGCCATCCACTCGTCGACGCGCTTCAGCTGCTCCGTTTGAAGCCGGCAGGGCCGGTACTGGGCGCTGCGTGATCTCGCGACCAAACCGGCGCGCTCCAGCACTCTCAGATGCCGGGAGACCGCCGGGAGGCTGATCGCGAACGGTTCGGCGAGCTGGTTCACGGTCGCCTCTCCTCGCGTCAGGCGAGCCAATATCGCGCGCCGCGTCGGATCGGAGAGCGCGGCAAAGGTGGCGCTGAGCATGTTCTCCGAAGGACGACGCGCGGTCGTGTTCACCATATTTAACCATCCTGTTTATTAACTAGGTAGACAAATACAACCACCGGCGACGCGTCCCGTCAACAGGTGATTCGCGCGACGCCCCGAAACACGTGAATATGAGCGCAGGAGCGTGAGAACGAATCATGATGAAAACACGTGGGCCGGCCATAGTCGCGACGCTGGTGCTGTCCACGTTGACGGTGACCGGATGTGCGGCGCACGGTCCGCTCACGACCGGAACCCCGCCTCCCCCCGCGACGGCGGGCGCAGCCCCAGGGGCGCCCACCAGCTCGCCATTCGGCAGCGGGGTGCCGCTCGGCTATGACTGCGGTCAACTCGTCGACGCGGAGACATTGGCGAAGCTCGACCCCGGGCTGGTTCCCGCGAGCGATCTCATCTCGGCGAATGACTCGCCCGACCAAGAAGCGCTTGCGCTCACGGGCACCGTCTGCGCCTGGAGCGACGAGAGCGCGGCCGTCACTCTCGTCGTCACCGCGTCCAAGCCGGATGCACCGACATTCGCCGCCCTGAAGCAGAAGGCCTCAGCGGGGAAACGCGATGTGCGGTTCGGGGATGCCGTCACCGCCTATGTGGCCGATGAGCAACTGCAGCTCTTCACTCGCGACGGCTACTGGGCCACCGTGGAATCGTCCCTGCTGTCCGATCCAGTCAACGTCACCACGATGGGTCAGCTCCTGATCGAGGAGCTTCCGGCCGGCTGAGGGCTACTCCCCGTCCCGCAGCTCCCACGGGATCTCGCCGTCGACGAGCTGAACCGGCTCGGCCGGCGGCTCGCCGAACGGGATCGGGAAGGCGTACGGCGGCGACATCATCGGGCGCGACATGGGCGGCGGTTCGACTTTCGGGGTGAGCTTGGCGATGACCTCGGCGGCGGCATCCTGCCCGACGTCAGGCTTCTTCTTGCGCGGCGCGGCGCTCACCTGCGCTCCGCGTAGGACTTCGTCGTGGCCAACTCGCCCGCCTTGTCGTAGTGCTTCCAGATGCCGGATCGCTTGCCGCGCACCCACATCCCTTCGTCCATCAGGGCGCCGGTGTCGTGCCAGCGCTGCCAGAGGCCGTCCTGTTCGCCGTCGACGAAGGCACCCTTCTGCAGCAGTTCGCCGTTCTCGCGCCACCAGATCCACTCGCCCGTGAACAGTCCCTTGACGAACTGCCCCTCGGCCTTCTTCTGGCCGTTGCGGTACCAGTACTCGCAGCGCCCCGATTTCTTACCGTGCAGGTAGTTCTCGACGCCGCTGAGCGTTCCGTCGGCGAACAGGATGCGCCGCTCACCGTCTTGCGGGGGCTTGGCCATACCTCGACCCTACGTGTGTTCCCCGGGCGTGCCCTCCGCCGAGCCCTCCTCGAAGCCGGCGGCGTAGCCCTCGTCGTATCCTTCGGCGCGGCCTTCGGCGTGGGCCTCGTCGCTGCCCAGGCGGAACATGTCGAGCTCGGCGTTCCGGATGAGACGGCTCGCGCCCGGCGCGTCCAACCCCGCCACGTAACGCCCGAGCCCCCGCACGACGGCGACCGGGCGACCGGCCGCCTTGCCCTTCACGAGGTCGGCGGCGCCCGCCAGTTCATCGGCGATCGCGGGGACCGTCACCTCGAGCACCCGTCCCTGCGTATCGGTGCTGCCGCGCAGGTCGTCGACGACGCGCAGGCCGGCGGCGCCGATGGCGACGTCGGTCTGGCCGTCTCTCCACGGTCGTCCGAAGGTGTCGCTGAGGATCACCCCGATGTCGAATCCCAGCCGGGCACGCAGCGCGGTCGCCAGGGCGCGGGCCGAGGCGTCCGGGTCGACCGGCAGCAGGGCGACCGTGCCCTCGGGCACGTTGCTGGCGTCGACGCCGGCGGCGGCCATCACGAGGCCGTGCCGCGTTTCGACGATGCGTGTCGTGCCCGCAGCATGCTCGCGCGAGGCCACCAGGCGGCGCGTTTCGGCGGTGATGGCGGCTTCGCGATCCGCGGCCTCGACGATGCGGCCCTCGGCCTTGCTCACGATCTTGCTGGTGATGACCAGGATGTCGCCGTCCTCGAGCGTGCCCTCGAGGGCATCCCCGAGCAGAGCGGCCAGGTCGTCGCCGGGGTGGATCTCGGGCAGCCCGTCGATCGCGAAGATCGTCACGACGTCCCGGGGCGCCGCGCTCACCTGGTCACCTGGGGCAGCACGTCGCGCCCGAAGACCTCGATGAACTCGCGCTGGTCCGGTCCGGCGTTGTGCAGGTAGACGCGGTCGACGCCGAGATCGACGAAGCGCTGCAGGTGGGCGCGATGCAGGTCGAGGTCACTGCTGACCAGCATCCTGCCCTCGAAGTCGTCTGGGCGGACCGTGCGCGCCAGCTGCTCGAAGTCGGCAGGCGAGCGCACATCGCTGCGCGGGAAGCGGATGCCGGGCAGCGGCCACTCGGCGAGCGCGTTGGCCATCGCCTGCTCGTCGGTCGGCGCCCAGCTGAGATCGACTCGGACGACGCGCAGGGTATCGCCGCGCGGCTTGCCTGCCTCTTTCAGCCCCTCGTCGAACCGCTCGACCAGGGCCGCGGCCTTGTCGTGGGAGGTCCCGATGGTCAGGATGCCGTCCGCCACCTTTCCCGCACGTTTGGCCGCGACCGGACCGGCGGTGGCGACCAGGATGCGCGGGGGCGCCCCCGGCGGCTGGGTCGCCGTCCACAGCTGGGCGCTCTCGAGCTCGAAGTGCGAGCCGTGATGCCGCACCGGGCGGCCGCTGCCCGCGCTGGCGAACAGCTTGCGGATCACCTCGATCGCGTCGAACATGCGGGTGATGCGCTCGGGCGCCTCGGGCCAGTACCCGCCGGTGACGTGCTCGTTGAGTGCCTCGCCGGCTCCGAGGGCCAGCCAGTGCCTGCCCGGGTAGAGGCCGGCGATGGTCGCACTGGCTTGAGCGATCGCGGCCGGATGCATCCGCCCCCCGGCGGCCACGGCCCCCGCCCCCAGCTCGCCGGTGGTTCGGGCGCCGAGAGCGCCGAGCACGCTCCAGAGAAAGCTCGCCTGGCCGTGCCTGCTCAGCCACGGCTGGAAGTGATCGGTGCTGACGGTGCCGCTGAAGCCGTGCTGCTCGGCGTATTCCGCCGCGGCGATGGCGTCGGCGGGTGCGAACCGCTCCAGCATCATGGCGTAGCCGATGGATGCGCGGGTCACGGTGTCATTGTCGCACCGGCGTCGTGACCAACTAGGCGCGATCCTTCTTGAGGTAGTCGGCGACCACCCGCGGCACATACGGGGTCACGTCTCCGCCGAGGGAGGCCACCTGCCGCACCAGCGAGCTCGACACGTGGGCGTGAGCCGGGTCGGGCAGCATGAAGATGGTCTCGACACCGGCCAGGTCGCGATTGACGATCGCCATCGGGGTCTCGTATGCGACATCCACCTGCGACCGGATGCCCTTCACCAGCACGCTTGCGCCCACGTCGGTGCAGTAGTCGACGAGCAGCCCGACGCTCCAGCTGGTGACCAGGATGTTGTCGGCTGCCCCGGATGCCGCGATCGCCTCCTGCAGCAGCGACACCCGCTGCGCGATCGGCAGCAGCGCCGTCTTGCCCGGGTTGTGCACGACGAGCACGTGAAGCTGATCGAAGATGCCTGCGGCACGCTCGATGACGTCGAGGTGTCCCAGTGTGACGGGGTCGAACGAACCGGGCACGACGGCGATCCTGGTCATGGATCGAGACTAACGGGCGACCCGGTGCAGTTTCGCGGGGACGAGCTGCACGACCGCTAGCTCTTCGCCAGGAAGGCTGCCTCGGCCGCATCCAACCGTGCCGCGAGGGCGTGCCGCAGCGCGGGATGCTCGCTCAACGCGGGGTCTGCGTCGAGCACCTCGGCGGCGAGCGACCGCGCCTCGCCGATCAGCTTTCCGTCGCGAGCCACCCGCAGCAGCTTCAGCGACGACCGGCCGCCCGACTGCGCGCGTCCCAGCACGTTGCCCTCCCGCCGCAGCTCGAGGTCGACCTCGGCGAGCGCGAAACCGTCGAGGGTGGCGGCCACCGCATCCACCCGTTCACGGGCGGGGGTGCCGAGCTCGGCGTGCGTGACGAAGAGGCAGAGCCCGGGCACCCCTCCCCGGCCGATCCTGCCGCGCAGCTGGTGCAATTGGGCGACCCCGAACCGGTCGGCGTCGAGAACGACCATGGTCGAGGCATTCGGAACGTCCACTCCGACCTCGATCACCGTGGTCGCGATCAGCACGTCGATCTCGCCCGCCGCGAAGGCCCGCATCGTGGCGTCCTTCTCGTCGCTCGACATCCGGCCGTGCAGGGGCTCGATCCGGCGGCCGACCAGCAGCGGATTCGCTCGGGCCTCCTCGAGCACCGTCACGACGGAGGCGATCGGGCTGACCGTCTCGCCGGTGGCGGCGTCGACGCCCACCTCGTCGGCGTCGGCATCCTCGACGTGCTTCGGATCGATCGCCGGGCACACCACGAAACCCTGGCGGCCCTGCGCGAGTTCCTCGCTCAGGCGCTCCCAGATGCGGTGCTCCCAGCCCGGATGCTCGGCAAGCGGAACGACGAACGACTCGATCGGCGAGCGGCCGGCCGGCAGCTCGCTGATGGTCGAGACGTCGAGATCGCCGAACACGGTCATGGCGACCGTCCGCGGGATCGGGGTGGCCGTCAGCACCAGAACGTGGGGGGCTGCGGCGTCAGCGGCGGTGTTCGACATCCCTTTCAGCCGCAGCGCCTCGCGCTGATCGACGCCGAAGCGGTGCTGCTCATCGACCACCACCAGCCCGAGTTCGGCGAAGGTCACCGTCTCGCCCAGGAGCGCGTGCGTGCCGACGACGATGGATGCGCCGCCCGACGCCGCGGCCAGCAGCGCCTTGCGCCGCAGCGCCACCGGCAGCTGCCCGGTCAGCAGCGTGGGCCGCAGCCGCGCCGCGAGGTCCGGACCGAGCGCCGAAGTCAGCGACCTCAGGTGCTGCGCCGCCAGCACCTCGGTCGGCGCGAGGAACGCCGATTGCCCACCCGAGTCGGCGACCGCGAGCATCGCCCGCAGTGCGACCAGCGTCTTGCCCGAGCCCACCTCGCCCTGCACCAGCCGGTTCATCGGGGCGCCGGCCGCCAGATCGGCGTCGATCTCGGCGCCGACCGCCCGCTGGTCGTTCGTCAGCTCGAACGGCAGCTGCTGCTCGAACTCGGTCGAGAAGCGGCCGGGGGTGCGCGGCTTGGCCGCCTCGGAGCGGCGTTCGGCACGCTGCTGCAGCAGCGCGGCCTGCAGGACGAACGCTTCCTGGAAGCGCAGGGCGTCCTGGGCGCGGTGCCAGTCGGCATCCGTTTCGGGGCGGTGGATCAGCTCGAGCGCGCGGCCGACGTCGACCAGCTCGCGCGAGCGCCGCAGCTCGGCCGGGACCGGATCGTCGAGCGGTGGCAGGGTGTCGAGCAGCTGGGCGATCGACTTGGCCAGTTGCCAGCTGGCCACCGTCGAGGTGGCGGGGTAGATCGGGATCGGCTGCTCGGCCCAGACCTTGGCGGCTGCGGCATCAAGCGTCGGGTCGAGACCCGGCGCGTTCTCGTCGTCGGGTGCGAACAGCTCGTAGTCGGGGTGGGCCAGCTGGCGCGCGCCGCGGTACTCGCCGACCTTGCCGGCGAAGATGCCGCGCACGCCGGGACGCAGTTCGCGTGCGCGCCAGGCCTGGTTGAAGAACGTCAGAGTCAGGTGGCCACGCCCGTCGCTGATCACGACCTCGAGGATGCTGCCGCGCTTGGCGCGCATCGGCCGCTCGGTGACGCTGCGCACCTCGGCCACGATCGTGACGCTCTCGTCGATCGTCAGTTCGCTGAGCGCGGTCAGCTCGCCCCGGCGCGCGTAGCGGCGCGGATAGTGGGCGAGCAGGTCGCCGACGGTGGTGAAGCCGAGCGCCTTCTCGATGGCCTGCGCGGTGCGCCCGCCCAGGGCGGTCGACAGCCGCACCTCGAGCGGATCGTGATCGGGCGCGGGCACGCTCCGAGGCTACTCGCGGCCGCCGCGCGTCGCGGGCCGAGGGCGGCTACAGCCAGCCGCGCCGCTTGAAGATGATGTAGAGCACCAGCCCCGAGACGATCATCAGCCCGATCGCGAAGGGGTAGCCGAGCGGCCAGTGCAGCTCGGGCATGAACCGGAAGTTCATCCCGTAGATGCCGGCGATCAGGGTCGGCGTGAACAGGATCGCCGCCCAGCCCGAGATCTTGCGCGTCTCGATCGCCTGGCGGTTGCTGGCCTCGCTGAGATTGCGCGACTCCTCGCTCTGCCGCTGCCCCACCAGGCTGGTGTTCACCGCCAGGATGTCGCGCAGCAGCAACCGGAACTCCTCGATCCGCTCCTTGGTCTGCACCACGTGGTCGGCGACGTCGCGCAGATACTGCTGGAGCGTGTCGCCGACGAACCCGTCGGCGAATCCGCCGGAGAGCGTGTCGATGATCTGCACCAGCGGGGTCACCGCCCGCTCGAACTCGATCACCTCGCGGTTGAGTTCGTAGATGCGGCGGGAGACCTGCGAGTCGCCGTCGAACACCTGGGTCTCGATCTCGTCGATGTCGTTGGCCACGCCGTCGACCACCGGCTTGTAGCCGTCGACCACGGCATCCAGGATCGCGTAGAGGATCGCCTCGGTGCCCTCATCCATCGAGCCGGGAGTGTCTTCCATCCGCTTGCGCACGATGCTGAGATCGGGCGACTCGCTGTGCCGCACCGTGATCACGAAGTTGGTGCCGCTGAAGATGTGCAGCTCGCCGAACTCGACGGTCTCGGTGTCGTCCACGTAGTGAGCGGCTCGCAGCACCGTGAACAGCGTGTCGCCGTAGCGGTCGATCTTGGGGCGCTGGTGGGCGAGCACGGCATCCTCGATGGCGAGCTCGTGCAGGTTGAACTCGGTCGCGAGAGCGGCCAGCTCCTCGGCAGTCGGTCGGTACAGGCCGATCCAGGCGATCGCCTTCGGATGCTTGTCGAGGAGCTTGAAGGTGCCGGTCAGGGTCTCGGGGCTCGCGATCCGGACCCCGTTCTCATAGACCGCGTTGTTGATGACGCCCGAGCGGTACGACGAGCCGGCGCCGGCCTCCTGAGCGGCGAGATCCTGCACGGCTGCGGGCGGGCGCGGGGCGCGCGGGACGGCCCGGGACACCGCGGTGGCCGCCGCTTTGCCCACCGCTTTGGACGCGGCCTTCAGCGACGGCGCTGCGGCTCTCGGAACTCGACGCGAGGGGGTGGCCACGAGGGGAATGCTAACGCCGCGGGGTGTCGCGTCGGCGCAGGCTCGACCGGCTGTGGGCGCTACCGTGGGCCTGGGAGGCCGGCATGACACGCATCATCGGCGGTTTCGCCGGATCGATCCGGCTGACCGTGCCGCCGTTCGGGACGCGCCCGACCAGCGACCGGGTGCGCGAGGCGATCTTCTCGGCGCTCGAAGCCCGGGATGCGCTCGAGGGGGCGCGGGTGCTGGACCTGTACTCGGGATCCGGTGCCCTGGGTCTGGAAGCCGCCTCGCGCGGCGCCGCGCACGTCACCCTGGTGGATCGCGCCACCGCGGCGACCCGCGTCACCCACGGCAACGCGGCCGCCGTGCGCAAGGCGGCCCCGCGCGGGGCGGCTCCCGAGATCGTGATCTCGAGCCAGCCCGTGCAGAGCTTCTTGGGCGGCTCCCTCGACCACTGGGACGTGGTCTTCCTCGACCCGCCCTACGACCTCGGCGGCCTCGAGCTCGTGCACAACCTCGAGGCCCTGGTCGAGCGCCTGAGCCCGGATGCCGTCGTCGTGCTCGAGCGCTCCTCGCGCGATCGCGCCCCGGACTGGCCTTCCGGGCTGGAGCTCGAGCGGCGCAAGGACTACGGCGACACCGCGCTGTACTGGCTGCGGCCGGCTGCGGGCGGCTAGCCCCGCTTCCCGTTCCAGTCCGCGTAGGGATCCCAGCCCCCGCGCCCGGCGAACGGCACGCCGTCCACCAGGAGTTCGGGCCCCGACTCCCCCGCCACGCGCACGTGGCCGATCGGCCGGAAGTCGCCGGGCAGCGACGTTCCGGGCGGGAAGGTCGCCAGCAGGGAATGATCCTCGCCGCCGGTCAGCGCCTCGACGCCGAGCACCTCCTCGCGGTCGCCCTCGAGCGCCAGACCCGCCACGCCGATCGCGACCCCGTCCAGGTCGACCGTGACCGCGCCGGCGACGGCCAGCCGGCGGGCGTCGAGCGCGAGTCCATCGCTCAGATCGAGCATTGCGGTCGCGCCCGCGACCGCGGCGCGCACGCCGTCGGCAAGCGGGGGTCTGGGCGTGAGCTGCGCGGCCAGTTCGGCGCCGTGGGCGCGGCGCAGGGCGGGCACGAGCGAGGCATCCGGGCGCCCGTCCGCATCGACCGCGCGTGCGAACAGCAGCGCGATGCCTTGAGCAGCCAGACCAAGTGAGCCGCTGACTGCGACCACGTCACCCGGTCGCGCGCCGGAGCGGAGCACCGGCGGGCGGCCCTCCAGATCGCCGAGCGCCGTGACGGCTACCACGAGCGTGTCGGAGACCGACAGATCGCCGCCCACTACGCCGCAGCCGGGCGCCAGCTCGGCGCAGGCCTCGCGGAATCCGTCGGCGATTCCCTCGAGCAGCTCGACCGGGGTGTCGGCCGGCGCCACCAGGGCGACCACCAGCGCGGTCGGCCGGGCGCCCATCGCGGCGACATCGGCGAGATTGGTAGCGGCGGCCTTCCAGCCCAACTCGACCGGCGTCGACCAGGCGAGTCGGAAGTCCGGGCCGTGCACCATCGTGTCGGTCGTCACGACATAGCGGCCGTCGGGGGCCGCGATCACCGCGGCGTCGTCGCCCGGTCCGACCAGGGCGGCCGCCGCATCCGGAAGCCGGGGAAAGATGCGGGCGAGCACTGCCCCCTCGCCGAGCGAGCCGAGGGTGCCGCCGGAGGTCATGCAGCCACGCTAGCGGCAGTGGGTGCGCGCGGTCCGGGACGACGGTCAGGGCCGGCGGTCAGGTGGGGGCCGATAGCCTGATCCGGTGAGACTCCGGCCCGCCGTCATCGGAGCAGCACTGACCGCCGCGGCGGTCGGGATGCTGCTGGCCGGGTGCTCGCCCATCGTCGCGCTCGACCCGGCGCCGCACGCGAACGATCCGGCCTGCGCCGACGTGATCGTGCGCCTGCCGGACACGCTTCAGAACCTGCCGCGCCGCGAGACCAATGCTCAGGCGACCGCGGCGTGGGGCGAGCCTGCCGCGATCCTGCTGCGCTGCGGAGTCACCGTGCCGACCGCCTCCGACCTGCCGTGCGTCGAGACCGACGGCTTCCAGTGGCTGCGCGACGATTCGAAGGCGCCCAGCTACGTATTCACCAGCTACGGACGCACACCGGCGATCGCCGTCGTCATCGACCAGACCAAGCTGTCTCCGGGGCCGGCGCTGCAAGACCTGGAGCCACTCGTCGCCTTCACGAAACCTAATGGGCACAAGTGCCTGTCGGTGGAGGATTCGCTCGGCGGATCGCCGACGCCCGGCGCCTCGCCCAGCCCGACGCCCTAGCGCGGCGTCGCCAGCCCGAGGGTGATCAGCTCGTCGATCAGGTCGGGGTAGCTCATCCCGCTGGCCAGCCAGCACGCCGGGAACATCGAGATCGGCGTGAATCCCGGCATCGTGTTGATCTCGTTCACCACGAATCCCGAGCCGGTGAAGAAGAAGTCGATGCGTGCCAGTCCCGCTCCGCCGATCGCCTCGAACGAGCGCGCGGCGATCCGCTGCATCTCGGCGAGTTCCTGCTCCTTCAGGTCGGCGGGGCAGACCAGCTGGATGCCGGGGGCATCCAGGTACTTGGCGTCGAAGTCGTAGAACTCACGGCCGGTGATCACGATCTCGCCGGCGACGCTGACGCGCGGCGGGGCTCCGTCGCGTCCCTCGAGCACGCCGCACTCCACCTCACGGCCGACGATCGCGGCCTCGACCAGCACCCGGTGGTCCTCGTGGAACGCGGTCTCGAGGGCGGCATCCAGGTCGTCCCAGTTCGAGACCTTGGTGACGCCCACGCTCGAGCCTGCACGGGCCGGCTTGACGAACAACGGCAGATCGAGACCTCGGATTCGGCGCAGCCAGAGCTCCCGGTTGGCCTCGAGGTCGGCGCGGCTCACCGTGACCCAGGGCGCCACCTCGACGCCCGCCCCCTCGAGCACCGTCTTGGTGAAGTGCTTGTCCATGCCGAGCGCCGACGCCAGCACGCCGTTGCCGACGTACGGCAGTCCGACCAGTTCGAGCGCGCCCTGGATGGTGCCGTCCTCGCCGAACGGTCCGTGCAGGATCGGGAACGCCACATCCACGTCGCCCAGGCTCTGCACCGTGCCGTCCGACGCGGTCACCGTGAACTCGCGCGTCGTCGCCGACTCAGGCAGGTGCACGCGCGTGCCGTTGTCCACCACCTGGGGCAGCTCGGCCGCCTCGTGGCCGAGCACGAAGCGCGACACGGTGTCGTCATCCTGGAGGGTCCAGGCGCCGTCGTGCGTGATGCCGATCGGGATCACTTCGTAGCGGCTGCGATCGATCGCACCCAGCACGCCGCCCGCGGTCGCGCAGCTGATCGAGTGCTCGCTCGAGCGGCCGCCGAACAGCAGCGCGACTCGGATCATGGGTGCTCCTGGGGGTGAGGGATGCGGTGAGGGGTGACGCCGAGCGGGCTACTCGCCCTGAGGCTCCGTCGAATCGGTGGTCAGATGCGGCGCGATGTCACGCGGATTCAGCGTACCCGCCAGCACCTCGGCCACCTGGCTGACGATCGGCATCTCGACCCCGCGCGAGGCCGCCAGTTCGAGGATCGGCGCGACCGAGCTCAGCCCCTCCGCCGTCTGGTTCATCTGGGCGATGACCTCGCCGTACGCGTAGCCCTGGCCGAGCAGGCGCCCGGCCGTGTTGTTGCGCGACAGCGACGATTCGCAGGTGGCGATGAGGTCGCCGAGCCCGGCCAGGCCTGCCAGGGTCTCGGGCCGACCCCCGAACGCGACCGCGAAATCCGTCATCTCGACCAGGCCGCGCGTGATGATCGAGGCCTTGGTGTTCTCGCCGTACCCGACCCCGTCGACGATGCCGATCGCGACCGCGATCAGGTTCTTGAGCACTCCGCCGAACTCGGTGCCGATCACGTCGGTGTTCACGAAGCTGCGGAAGTACGGGTTGGTCGCGATGACCGCGACGGCGGTCGCGGTGTCGAGGCTCACGGACGAGACCACCGCGGCGGTCGGCTGCTCCTTGGCGATCTCGAGCGCCAGGTTCGGGCCCGAGACGACCGCGATGCGCTCGGGATCGATGCCCAGCTCCTGCTCGATCACCTCGCTCATGCGCGACCGGGTGCTCATCTCGACGCCCTTCATGAGCGACACGATCGGGATGCCGTCGGGGATCAGCTCGCGCACGATCCGCAGATTCTCGCGCAACGACTGGCTGGGCACCGAGAGGTACACCTGCTCGGCGCCCTCGAGCACCTCGGGCAACCGGGTGGACGACTGGATGCCGCGGGGCAGGTTGATGCCCGGAAGGTAGTCCGAGTTACGGCGCGACTGCATGATCTCTCGGGCCAGCTCGGCGCGCCGCGCCCAGATGGCGACGCTCGACCCGCCGTCGGCGAGCACCTTGGCGAAGGTAGTGCCCCAGGATCCGGCGCCGAGCACCGCGACCCGGTGCTGCCCGGGCTTCAGCTGCAGCGGAGTCGAGATCGGCTGCGTGATCGGATTCGATCCGCCGACCACGGGAATGGGCTTGGTGGTGGGCTGCCGCGCCGCATCCGTCATCCCGCCATTCTCCCGGCTCATGCCGGCTTCTGCGGATTCTGCGGGTTCGGTGCTGTCGTCGGCGCCTTCGGCTTCTTCCGCTCGCGGATGCGGCCGAACTCGGTCTGGCCGTGCTCGGCGGGATCCCAGCGCTCCGCGGGAGCCTTCTCACCGCGCAGCTGCTCAAGCAGGGCGGTGATGGCCTGCATGACGAAGAGGGTCGCCTCGGCGAGCGCCTTGGCATCCAGTTGCCTGCCCTGCCAGCGGCTCAGATCGAGCGGCTCGCCGATGATGATGTCGACCGTCTTGCGGGGGAACAGGCTGATCCGCCGGCCCCAGCGCGGCAGGATCTTCTGCGCGCCCCAGTGCGCCGCCGGGATGAGCGGCACGCCGGTCTCGAGCGCGATCCGGACCGCCCCGGTCTTGCCGCGCATCGGCCAGAGGTCGGGATCGCGGGTCAGGGTGCCCTCTGGGTAGATCACCAGCGCGAGCCCCTCGTCGATCAACCGCTCGCCCTGAGCGATCGTCCCGCGGTGGCCCCGGGTCGCGCGCTCGACTGCGACCTGCCCGGTCACCCGGAAGGCCCATCCGACCACCGGCACCGTGAACAGGCTCGCCTTGGCCAGGTAGTGCGGTACGCGGCCGTGATGCCACAGCGTGTACGCCGTCACCAGCGGGTCGAAGTCGGTGATGTGGTTCGCCGCCATGATGAACGGCCCGCTGGTCGGGATGCGCTCGACGTTCTGCACCCGGTAGCGGCCGACCAGCAGCACGAAGGGCACGACCAGCGCCCCGAAGAACCGCCAGACCGGGGTCTTCTCCCGGCGCTCGACAGCCCTGTCGCGGGTCGGGTCGGTGTACCCCAGCGGCCTAGCCTTCCAGGCGGAACTGCGCCCCGAGCGCCTCGAGCTTCTCGACGAAGTGCTCGTAGCCGCGGCTGATGATCCCCAGGTTGGTGACGGTCGAGCGGCCCTCGGCGGTGAGCGCGGCGATCAGGTAGCTGAAACCTCCGCGCAGGTCGGGCACGCGCACATCGGCGCCGTGCAGCGGCGTCGGGCCGGTGATGACGGCCGCCTGCTCCAGCTTGCGGCGGGGAACCCGGCGGGTGACCGACTCGAGGCCGTCCTGGTGCACGACGATGTCGGCGCCCATCTCGACCAGGGCATCCGTGAAGCCGAAGCGGTTCTCGTACACCGTCTCGTGCACGACCGAGACGCCCTCGGCCTGGGTGAGCGCGACGATCAGCGGCTGCTGCCAGTCGGTCATGAATCCGGGATGCACGTCGGTCTCGACCTGCACCGGGTGCAGCGCGCCCCCCGGGTGGAAGAACCGGATGCCGTCCTCGTGCACCTCGAAGGCGCCCCCCGCCTTGCGGAACACGTTGAGGAAGGTCATCAACTCGGGCTGCTTGGCACCGCCGACGAAGATGTCGCCCTTGGTGGCGAGTGCTGCGGCGGCCCAGCTGGCGGCCTCGTTGCGGTCGAAGATCGCGCGGTGGGTGTAGCCGCTCAGGGCCGAGACGCCCTCGATGAAGATGGTGCGGTTCGGCTCCATCCAGATGATGGCGCCCATCTTCTGCAGGATGGCGATGAGATCCATGATCTCGGGCTCGATCGCGGCGTTCTTGAGTTCGGTGACGCCCTGGGCGCGCACCGCGGTGAGGAGCACCTGCTCGGTGGCTCCGACGCTGGGGAACGGCAACTCGATCTCGGCGCCGTGCAGGCCGTTCGGGGCGGTGATGCGGATGCCCTCGTAGCTCTTGTCGACGATCGCTCCGAAGGCGCGCAGCGCATCCATGTGGAAGTCGATCGGCCGGTCGCCGATGCGGCAGCCGCCGAGATCGGGGATCAGCGCCTCGCCCAGGCGGTGCAGCAGCGGCCCGCAGAACAGGATCGGGATGCGGCTCGACCCGGCGAGCGCGTCGATCTGCGCGAAATGAGCCCGCTCCACGTTCGTGGGATCGAGCACCAGCACGCCGTCTTCGGGGCTGGTGACGGCGACGCCGTAGGCGTCGAGCATGCGGGTGACGATGGAGACATCGCTGATCTCGGGCACATCCTGCAGGATGCTGGGCGTGTCGCCGAGAAGGGCCGCGACCATCGCCTTGGTGGCCAGGTTCTTGGCGCCCCGCACCTCGATCCGGCCGCGCAGCGGTTTGCCGCCGTCGATCACGATGCTGTCGGACGTCAATCCCACTCGGGCCCCTGCCTTACGAGCATCCTTCGCGAGGTCTTCGACCGTGTCCACATGTGCTCCTGTCGTCACGCGCCCAGCAGCCCGGCTTCAGGCTCAGGCTCCGGGACGCGCCGAGTCTACCCTGGGGTCCGTCCCGAGTGCGGGCGGGTGAGAATCCCACCCAGGCGGCTCAGAGCGACAGGCCCCGCGGCACCGGCAGCAGCAGTTCGACGTTGCGGTCCGATGGCGCGCCGCGATGGTCGTCGGGGTCGGTCTGCGGGTCGTTGGCCGCCAGTTCGCGCGACAGGGCGGCGAGGGCGAGCGTGTCATCGACCGACCCGTCCCAGAGGGCCGGAGCCGCGCTGTCGATCATGGTGCCGAAGACCGAGAGCGTGCCATCTCCGTTGTCAGCGATCTCGATGGCACGCACCTGCTGCGGCCAGTCGATGTGGCTCGCGGTGGTGATCTCCCAGAACCCGCCGCCTATCGCCGGGTGCGGCCGGACCGCGTTGCGGTGCGTGTGCCCGTTCACCCAGAGGACCACCTGGGGATGCCGCAACAGCAGGTCCACGAGTGCCGGGCCCGGCATCCTGGCCGGCTCGCCGGGCGCGACCACGGTGTTCGTCATCGAGCGGGAGGTGTGGTGGCTCACGATCATCGTGACCACCTCCGGCCGCTGCGCCAGCGTCTCCGACAGCCACGCCACCTGAGCCTGATCGAGCGAGCCGGTCGCGCCGCCGTTCTCGTCGACGGTATCGAGCACGATCATGCGCATTCCGGATGCCCGCCCCGGCAAAGCGGGCAGATCCTGCACGTAATACGCCGTGCCGGCGGCACGATTGGCCGCGCTGAAGCCGTGTCCGAGTGGGAGTCCTGTCGTACTGAAGTGCTCGCTCACCACCTCGGCGCGGGTCACCAGCCGGCGATCCGGATCCGGTGTCACGGCGCGGGTCGGGAGCCGGTCGATGATGTCGGCGTCCCCCGCGGTCAACCGCGCCACGACCTCGTCGGCGCCCATGCCGGGCGGCAGCCCGATCGGCTTGCGATCGCCGATCGCCAGCCGCCGAGCCGCGTCGGTCGCCGGGAAGATGCCCCCGTACAATCCGTCGTGGTTGCCGTGCACGGCGAACCAGGGGATGTCGAGGCCGGCCGCCGAGAACGGCCGGATCGCGGCGGCGAGCAGGCCAGGCACCACCGGGAACCCATGGAGGCGGCGGAACTGGTCGGCCTCGACACCGGTCGGCGGCTCGGGATGCCAGTAGAACGGGTCGTAACTGCCGCGATCCCCGTCCGCCACGCCCTCGAACGCGGCCGGGTCGCCGCTGTTCGCCGACACCTGGCCGCCGTCGAGCAGATCGATCGCCCAGCGCAGCTCGTTGTACTGGCAGTTGTCGGTGGCGTCTCCTGTCGTCACGGCGAACTGGAGCGGTACTCCGGTCGCGGGGCCGCCCGCCAGCCCGCGGACCGCGCGGACCGTGGCATCCACCACCTGCGCCGAGAGCAGCTCTTGCGGCCGGTACGACGCCGAGAAGCCGACCCCGGTGTCGAACAGCGACGGGTCATCGAGGAACTCGAACCGGGCAGGTGTCTGGGTGTCTTGCACGTGCATGTCGGTGAACTGGGCGAAGGCCGCGATCGGCCGGCGCGTGCCAGAACGGCCGCTGCCGGCCGGCGCCAGCTCGGTGCGCACGATCCAGGGCTCACCGTGGCCGACGACGTGCCGGCGGAACCCGCGCGCACCGGGCGCACCGAGCACCAAAGTGCGCCGGATGGTCGCCGCCGTGATCGCGGGCGCGCTCGCGCTGGTGGTCGGGGCCGCCCCGAGAAGGCCGATGCCGGCCAGCCCGGCCGCCCCGATCAGGACAGCGCGGCGGCTGGGTCCGACTGGTTCCCGTGCAGCGCGCGAGCTCATCGCTCACAGGCTCGGCGCCCCGGGTGACGCGACCGTGAATTCCGGCCCCGTGTCGTCTACCGATTCAGCGAACGGGGAGAGTCGTGGGCCGCCAGGCCTCGCGGCTCTGCTCGAACTCGGTGATCCGATCCTCGTCGCGCAAGGTGAGTCCGATGTCGTCGAGGCCCTCGAGCAACCGCCAGCGTGTGTAGTCGTCGATGTCGAACGGCACGGTGAGGTCACCGACCGACACGGTCCGATCGAGCAGATTCACCGTGGCCTGGATGCCCGGCTGGGCCTCGATGAGCTCCCAGAATTGCTCGACCAGATCTTCATCGACGGTCCCGGTGAGCAGACCCTGCTTGCCCGAGTTGCCGCGGAAGATGTCGCCGAACCGCGGTGCGATCACGGCCTTGAAGCCGTAGTCGCGCAGCGCCCAGACCGCGTGCTCGCGGCTCGACCCGGTGCCGAAGTCCTGCCCGGCGAAGAGCACGGCGGCTCCCGCATAGGCCGGGTCGTTGAGGATGAAGTCCGGGTCCTGGCGCCACGACGAGAACAGCGCATCCTCGTACCCGGTCTTGGTGACCCGCTTGAGGTAGACCGCCGGGATGATCTGGTCGGTGTCGACATTCGAGCGCCGCAGCGGCACCGCGACCCCCGAGAACGTGGTGATCTTCTCCATTACGCCGCGCCTCCGTTCTTGCTGGTCGAGTAGGCCGCGTCGGCGGCCGTATCGAGACCCAGATCCCACGGACTCGACAGCGTCCCCCGGATCGCCGTCGCCGCGGCGACCAGCGGCGACACCAGGTGGGTGCGCCCGCCCTTGCCCTGGCGCCCCTCGAAATTGCGGTTGCTGGTGGACGCGCAGCGCTCCCCCGGCGCCAGCTGATCGGGATTCATCCCCAGGCACATCGAGCAGCCGGCGAAGCGCCACTCGGCGCCGAACTCCTCGAACACCTTGTCGAGCCCCTCGGCCTCGGCCTCCAGCCGCACCCGCGCCGATCCCGGCACGACCATCACGCGCACGTGCTCCGCCTTCTTCTGCCCGCGCACGATGCTGGCGAAGGCCCGCAGGTCTTCGATGCGCGAGTTGGTGCACGAGCCCATGAAGACGGCATCCACCCGGATGTCCTTCATCGGAGTGCCCGCCGCGAGGTCCATGTACTCGAGCGCGCGCTCGGCCGCCGCGCGGTCGTTCGGGTCGGAGTACGACGAGGGGTCGGGGATCGACTCGCTGAGCGAGACGCCCTGGCCCGGGTTGGTGCCCCAGGTGACGAAGGGCTCCAACTCGTTCGCGTCGAGGTAGACCTCGGCGTCGAAGACCGCGTCGTCGTCGGTGGCGAGGGTGTTCCAGTAGGCGACGGCGGCATCCCAGTCGGCGCCGCGCGGCGCGTGCGGGCGGCCCATCAGGTAGGCGTAGGTGGTCTCGTCGGGGGCGACCATGCCGGCGCGGGCACCCGCCTCGATCGACATGTTGCAGATCGTCATGCGGCCCTCCATCGAGAGGGCGCGGATGGCGCTGCCGCGGAACTCGAGCACGTAGCCCTGCCCGCCGCCGGTGCCGATCTTCGCGATCACCGCGAGGATGATGTCCTTGGCGCTGACGCCGGGACGCAACTCGCCCTCGACCGTGATCGCCATGGTCTTGAACGGCTTGAGGGGCAGCGTCTGGGTGGCGAGCACGTGCTCGACCTCGCTGGTGCCGATGCCGAACGCCATCGCCCCGAAGGCGCCGTGCGTGCTGGTGTGGCTGTCGCCGCAGACCACGGTGATGCCCGGCATGGTCAGGCCGAGTTGCGGGCCGACCACGTGCACGATGCCCTGCTCGATATCGCCGAGCGGGTGCAGCCGGATGCCGAACTCCTCACAGTTGCGGCGCAGCGTCTCGATCTGCGTGCGGCTGGTGAGATCGACGATCGGCCGGTCGATGGCCAGGGTCGGCGTGTTGTGATCCTCGGTCGCGATCGTCAGATCGGGGCGCCGCACCGGGCGGCCCTCCGCGCGCAGGCCGTCGAAGGCCTGCGGACTGGTGACCTCGTGCACCAGGTGCAGGTCGATGTAGATCAGGTCGGGAGAGCCGTCTTCGCCCTTGACCACCAGGTGGTCGTTCCAGACCTTTTCGGCCAGGGTCTTCGGCGTGGTCTTCTGGCTGGTCTTTTGGGCGGTCTTCGCCGTGTCGCTCATGTCAGGTCCTTCTTCGATCGGGAGGTCGGCCCACGACGGACTCCGCGACGAGGGAGGCCGGTTACTGGGCCTCGTCGCGGCGACGAAGAAGGAGGTCCCGCTCGAGCTGCATGCATCGAGGGTAGCAGGCAGCCGCGCGGGCGGCGTGCCGTGGTCCCCCGGGCGTCAGCCGCTGATCCGGATCGCGAACGACCCGAGCATGATCGTCGCTCCGGTGGGCGCGATGGCCTCGCCCCCCGGCGGCACCAGCGCGCGCCCGGCGGCCGTGTCGACCGCGATCCCGTTCGTGGAGTGGAGGTCGCGCACCCGGACTCCCTCCGAACTCGGCTGCAGCAGGGCATGGGTCTTCGACACCGTCTTGCCGCTGTCGGCGACCGGCAGGAGGGCTGCGTCCTGGGAACTGTCGATGCGGGCGGGATCGCGCCCGATGAGCGTCGGCCCCGCCAGCTCCACCTGTGCGCCGTCGGGGAGCGTGAGCGCCCACCGGCGGGGCGCCGCCACTCGGGTCTCTTCGGCGACGACCTCGGGCTCGGCCGCCTGGGCGGGCCGCTCGATCCGATGCGTGGCCGATTCGACCGACGCGGGAACCGCGATGTAGCCGCTGCGATCGGGTGCGGGCGTGACCGCGGGCGCTGCATCCTCCCGCGTCGTGCGCGCCTCGGTGGTGGCGGGTTCGGCAGCGGGCGCCGGCGCGGCCGCGGCGCGGCGAGCGTCCGGTGGCAGCAGGAACGGGTTGTCGCTCATCGGGGGCCGCTCATCGGGTGCCCTCGTCCGGCTCGGCCGATCCGTGGGCCGCGGGCAGCAGGTCGAGCACGGCCAGGTCATCACGCGTGACCAGCCGGGTCGCGATGGCGTACTCGACCAGGCGCAGCCGGCGGTTGGTCGCGAGGTTGTCGCGCCCGCCGCGCAGGCCGGTGACGCCGATCCGATCGAGCTTGTCGCAGACATTGTCGAGCTTGCGGTTGAAGGCGGTGAGGGTCCAGCCCAGGCGGGTGGCGGCGTCCGCCGAGCTGGGGATCTCGCCGTGCCCGGCCGAACTCTGCCTCAACAGCGGTTCGGCCAGCGCCGCGATCAGCTGGCGCTGGCTGGTGGTGAGCGGCACGTGGCCGATGGTCTCGTCACTGACGCGCGAGAACGGCTCGCCCGACGCCGGGACGGCCGGGCCGTAATACCCGCCTGCGGTGTGCACGGACAGCTCGTAGCTGGTCGATCCGGCCCCGAACACGATGTGCACCCGCTCGAAGACCAGAGGCAGCCGGGCGCCCGGTGCGAGGCGCGCCTGCACCTGCCCGCTGGCATCCGTGACGGTCGCCGTCAGCAGCGTGCCGACGTTCTCGAGCCACCACAGCCCCGACTCGGCCCGGATGCGCAAGAACCGCCGGTGCAGGTAGGGATTGTCGTCGACGCTCAGGTCGGACTCCCTGCCGATCGAGAACTCCCGTCCCGGCTCGACCACGTGATGCTCGTCGCCGTACTCGACCCGGAGGGCTCGCAAGGGCGGCGCGCTGGTGACGGCATCGATGGCGCCGGTCTGCAGAGCGCGGCCGGGCGTCGTGCGGGGTCCTGGGCTGCTCACCGGATCCGCCTAGTCTTCCCGGACGGTGAAGGTGGTGCCGCCGCCGAGGTCGATGAGCGTGCCGGGCAGCACGACTGTCGGCTCGGACGCGCGAAGCTTGCGCGGCGACGCACCCGGCAGCGTGATCATCGACCCGTTCTTCGACCCGAGGTCGGTCACGACGACGGCATCGCCCTCGACCGCAACCCGCAGGTGGGTGCGCGAGATGTCGGGGTCGTCGGCGATCGCGATCAGACGGGCATCCGAGCCGGTACCGGATGCGGCCGGCGACCGGCCGATCAGCACCGGCCGGTTCAGGGGCTCACGCGAGCCGTCGGCGCGCTCGAGCTGGAGCGTCGGCCCGAGCGGCAGCGAGGGCGCGTGCACCAGATCGCCCATGCCCGGCCCGGCGAGTGAGACCGGAGCCAGCACGGTGGCCTCGGAGACGGATTCGAACGCCGCCTCCGCGATGGGCGTCGGTGCGGCCGGCCTGGCCAGGTCGGTCGCCAGCATGGTCTGGCCGTCGTGGTCGCCGGGCCGCTCGGGGTCGGGATTCGGGATGCGGATCGACGCTCCGGCTTGGGTGCGGTAGATCGTGTCACCGAACAGGAAGTCGTAGGCCTCGGAATCCGGATCGGCCTGCGGCTCGTCGACGACCGATTTCGGCACCCAGGTGGTTTCGCCCGGCGCCGCCGCAGCAGGCGCAGGCACGACGGGCACTGGCACGACCGGCGACGCACCCGCGTCGAGTTGAACGGTCCAGTTCGACCCCGGGACGGTGAGGCGCAGGCTGGTCGCGCCCTCGACGACGCGCTCCGTCCAGGTCGCCATGCCGGCCCCGGAGAACTCGACCTCTGCGGCGTCGAGCCGGGCGGTGACGGCGGCCTCGCCCCGCAGCACCAGGCGCAGGACGACCGCGTCGCCATCAAGCAGCGCGAATGGCGGTGCGGTCGCGATTCCGCCGCCGACCAGCGACTCCAGTGCCACGCGGAACCCGTCCGGCGCCGCGAGTGCGGTGGCGAGCTCGGAGGCTCGAACCGACTCGCTCGCAGGCAGCGCGAGCAGGCTCGACGGCCCGGCCAGCACGACCCAGGCCTCGGCTCCGGCCGGCTGCGACTGCAGGATCACCGCGTTGTCCTCATTTTCTGTCCCAGGTCTATCTTGGCGTCTCGGTCACACCCGTGGGCGCGTGTCGTCCAGTTCGGGGGACAACGCAAGCGGCCCCTTTTCACGGGTCTGCTCATCGACGTCCGACGGGCTGCGCGGGTCGGCGGGGGCGTACTCGGCCCGCACCAGCAGCACCGAGATGTTGTCGGCGCCGCCTGCCGCGAGCGCCGCCGCGAGCAGCCGGTCGACAGCGGCATCGGTGCTCTCGCCGGGCTGGAGCGGCTCGAGCAGCTCGGCGATGCGCGCGTCGTCCAGTTCTTTGGTCAGCCCGTCCGAGCAGATCAAGAAGGTCTGCGGCTCGGTGGCCGGCAGCAACCAGGCCTCGGCCCGCACCTCGTCGGCGGCACCGAGCGCCCGGGTGATCACGTTGCGATCGGGATGCCGCCGTGCGCCGTCCTCGTCGATCAGGCCGGCATCCATCAGCTCCTGAACCAGCGAGTGGTCGACGCTGATCCGGTGCAGGCCCACGGCGGCGTTCCAGCCGTACACGCGCGAGTCGCCCAGGTTGAACACCATCCAGCCAGGGTCCGCGCCCGGATGATCGACCACGACGGCGACGCCGGCCAACGTCGTGCCCGCGATGAGCTGGGTGCCATCCGGAGCCGCGGTCCTGAGCTCGCGGACCGCAGCGTTCGCCCGCCGGATCGCCGCGAAGACCCGATCGGGACGGGCCGGCCGCCCCGGGTCGAGCTCGTCGTGCAGCGCGAGCACCGCGGTCGCACTGGCGCGATCCCCGAAGGAGTGGCCGCCCATTCCGTCCGCCACCGCGAATACCGGGGGTTCCGCAAGCAGAGCGTCCTCGTTGACCGCGCGCACCATGCCGGTGTGGCTGGCGCCTCCGACCTCCAGCCGGAGCTCCCCCTGGCCGGTCGGCACGCGATGGGCGGTCACGGGCGGTCACCGCGTCTTCTGGGCCGCTGCGCAGCGGCGAGTGCCGCGACGCCGCGCGCCCACTTGGTCGCCGCGGCGAGACGATAGCCCGCCAGGGCGCGTTTCCATCGCGGGAGGGTCGCACGGGCGGCGTCGACGGTGGCGAGCACCTCCGCCCACACGGCATCCACCTCGGCGTCATCGAGCTCGCGGCCCGAGAAGACCGCGTCATCCGTGCGTCGGGCAAGCGTCGCGACCGAGAGACCGTCGGGACGGGGCGTCAACTGCGGTTCGACCGACTCGGCCACCCGGCGGCGGGTCGTCGCCACGGCGGGCGTCGCGATGCCCAACTCGCCGACGCGATCCAGCAGCTCGTCCCAGGCGCCGGCCACGGCATCCCGCTTTCTCGGGGCCGATCGACGGCGAGCAGCGCGCCGGCGTTTCAGGGCGGACACGACGAGAAGCGGAACCAGGATCAGCAGCGCCGGGATGCCGACCCCCAGGCCGGCCGCGACCGCCCAGGCGGGCAGCGCGAAGGCATCCTTGGACTTCTTGTCGGTGTTGTCGATCTGCACCTTGGTGACCAGGTCGTTCTCGTTGTTCTGGCTGCGCGGCGGTTGCCGCACCTGCGGCTGCGGCTGGGTCTGCGGCTTGGGCACCTGGTCCTGCGGCACGTCGGTCTGGGTCGGAGTGGGCAGGAACGGCACCCAGCCGATGCCTTGGAATGGCACCTCCACCCACGCCGTCACATCGTGGCCGGTGACCTTGACCGGGCTGCCCGCCGCGGACTCGGACGCCGTCACCGTAGGTGCGAAGCCCATCACCACGCGAGCCGGATAGCCCAGGCTGCGGGCCATCAGCGCCATCGCCGACGCGTACTGCTCGGCGTCGCCGACCATGACCGATTCCGAGAGCAGCGCCTCCATCCGGTCGGCGCCGTGGCCGGCCAGCGACGGGACGGAGTCCGAGGCCGTGCCGTGCGAGAGGAAGCCCTGGGTGTGCAGCGTCTGCTCGATGTTGCGCAACTGCTCGATCGGCGATGTCGTACTCCCGGCGAACTCGGTGGCCTTGGCCGCCACGATGTCGGGGATGTCGTCGGCCGGCCCGAGCTGCAGGCGCGCGGTGGGGACGTCGCGCAGGGTGGCGTCGTCGTAGTCCGTCTTCTGCAGCACACCGGACTCGACGACCGTGTCGCCCTTCTGCAGCCCCGAGAGCAGCACGGCGCTGCCCGTCGTCGCGTTGTACCGCAGTCCGGCAAGCTGATCTCGGGTCTGCTTCGCCAGGGTGAGCAAGCGGGGATAGCCCACCGTGGGGATCCAGACATCGTCGTAGGCGCCGATCGTGAGCGAGATGGTCTGGTCGCCGTCGGCGGTCAGCAGAGGCGGCCGGGGGAACAAGCCGCCAACGAGGGCGAAGCTTCCGGAGCCGTCGGAGGCGATCGTCGAACCGGCGACCGTCCACAGATGACCGTCGTAGCTGTCCATCGTCGCGAGGCGGAGCAGCTCGTCGGGCTTCATCCCGGTCACGGTGAACAGCGTCTTGTCCACGTCGAGCTTCGAATACTGCCGGAAGCCGGCGAGCGGGCTCGCGAACTCCAGGGGCTGGAACGGCGGCACGATCTGGTCGCGCAGCACGAACCGGTTCTGCGGAGTCGGGGCCAGGGCGGCGCCGCTCACGGCACCGAGCGCGATCGCGGCCAGCACGACCACCGCGGTTCCGATCAGGCGCCTGCGGAGCGTGCCCCGCTGCATGCCGTCGACCCCGACACTGACCCGGTCGACCGTGCTGTGGCGCCAGCCCAGCCAGACCAGGGCCAGCGCGGCGAAGCCGACCCCGCGGATGCCGGGATAGTACGGCTCTTCGGTGCCCAGCAGGATGCTGGCCAGATAGAGCAGTCCCGGGCCGATGAGCAGCACGGCCGCTCGCGCCGCGGTCCTCCGGCGCGGCAACCAACGGGTGGCCAGCGTCGCGCCGACCAGCCCGACCACCCAGGCCGCCAGATACGGCACCACGGTCACGTAATCGGGCAATTCGACCGGTGGACGAAGCGTCAGCAGGTCGGCCCACCCCCAGACCGCGCCGATGCCGAGGCTGGCGATGCTGGTCAGGGTCGGGATGACGTGCGCGGTCGCCTGACCGGGAACGGCGAGCGCGCTTCCGAAGATCAGGTAGGCGACCAGGGCGAGCGCGACTGTGAGCAGGGCGCCCAGCCGCAGCGCGCGCGCCGCGAGCGCCGCACCGGTGCCGACCAGCAAGCCGCCGACCCCGGCCAGCAGCCAGCCGAGGTCGTGGAAGCTGGTGGCGACCCCGACGATGCCGATCAGGGCGAGCAGCGTGTGGACGATGACGTCGACGACGTTGCGCGGCTTCAGGGGGATGCTGGTCATGACACCCGCCTGAGCAGCTTGGGAAGGTCGCCGAGTTCGCCGATCGTGAGCAGGTGGAAGCGCGAGAGCTGCGCGATGCGCGGCTCACCGCCGAGCACCACGCGCAGCCCGATCAGACGGGTGTCGGAGCCCACAACGGCCTCGATCGCGCGCAGATCGCCGATCGGGGTCTGCGAACCGGTCACCACCACGAGCACCGAGGGCGGCGCCATGCGTGCGAGCACGTCCCGGACGAACTCGCGCGGGCTCACGCGCAGCCCGGTAGTCGGCTCGAGCCGGCAGCTGTCGTCGAGCAGGGTGGTCACCGTCGCGGTGCGCAGTTCGAGGGTCTCGGTCAGCACCCGCGCGCGGGTCTTCTCGCGCAGCACCTGGGCCCCGACCGACGCCATCACCGAGACGGCCAACTCGAACTCGGCGTTGCTCGCTCCGTCGGGCTCGGCGTCGGCACCACCGCGGCCATCGCTCGCGTAGCCCGCCGCGTCGATCAGCTGAGTCAGCACCAGCTCTGAGCGCCGGGTCTCTTGGAACTGCCGCACCATCAGCTGCCCGATGCGCGCCGACGCGCGCCAGTGCACGTAGCGCTGGTCGTCGCCCGGCTCGTAGGGCCGCAGCGCGTGGAACTCGAGGTCGCTGTTGGTCAGGGTCGAGGTGACCGCGCCTTCGAGGTCGCGCACCAGGCCCGACTGCGAGGGCGCGAGCAGGGTGGTCAGGGGATGCACGAACAGCTCGACCGGATCGGCCCACCGCACGCGACGCCGCAGCAGCCCGAGCTGGTCGCCGCGCACCGAGAGCGCCGGACCGGCGGTGATGACGGCGCGGTGCGCGGTCGGAACGGCGAACAGCTCCTCGTGCTCCGCCGCGGACCCCGACCCGGCCGGCGCCAGCGGCGGCACCGAGAAGTCGGCCTCGCCGCGCCCCACCGGCAGTTCGAGCCGCGTGGAGCTCGAACGGCGCGCACCGGTGTTCGTGACCAGCAGGCGCCCGAAGGCGCGCTGGCCCGCGGTCACCCGCTTCGGGCTCAGTTCGATCTCGACGCGGAAGCTCGCGTGCCCGATCAGGAAGAAAGCCGAGATCGCGAGCCCGGCTGCGAGGGTGAGCCCGAGGTACAGGAACTCCGACCAACCCAGCAGCCAGGCGGCCAGTGCCGACACGACGGCGACCCCGAGCACGATCCAGCCCAGCGGGCTCACGACGCCGACCACCGGCCCCAGCGCGCGCCCGACGGCGCCGGCGGCGAGCCGGGCGAGTCCGAGCAGTGTGCGCAGAACGGTCATGGTGTCTTTCGGGTGCGGGCTACGGGGCGGTGGCTATCGGGCGTTGGTTACGGGGCGGCGTAGGCGGGCGGCGCCACGTCGACCAGGATGCGGTTGACGATCTGCTCGGATGTCACGCCGGCGAAGTCCGACTCGGGGTCGACGATCACGCGGTGCGCGAGCACCGGCACCGCGAGGTCGCGCACATCGTCGGGGATCACGTAGTTGCGGCCAGAGGCCAGCGCCCAGGTCTTGGCGGCGCGCGCCAGCGCGAGGGCTCCCCGCATGCTGACGCCGAGAGTCACGTCCTTGTCGGTGCGGGTCGCCTCGACCAGCCGGTTCACGTAATCCATCACCGCCTGATCCGCATGCACCTCGGTGGCCAGCTCGGCCATCGTCGCGATGCTCGACGCGGCGATAATCGGCGTGATCTTGGCCGCGCGGGCTCGGTTGGCGGCATCCATCAGCAGGGCCACCGCCGTCTCGTGATCGGGGTAGCCCAGCGAGGTCTTGATCAGGAAGCGGTCGAGCTGGGCCTCGGGCAGCGAGTAGGTGCCCGACTGCTCCACGGGGTTCTGGGTCGCGATCACCATGAACGGCGAGCCGACCGGATGCCCGACCCCGTCGACCGTGACGATCGCCTCCTCCATCACCTCGAGCAGCGCGCTCTGGGTCTTGGGGCTGGCGCGGTTGATCTCATCCGCAAGCAGGATCGACGCGAACACCGGCCCGGGGTGGAACTCGAACACCCCCTTCTTCTGGTCGTAGACCGAGACTCCGGTCACGTCGGAGGGCAGCAGATCGGGCGTGAACTGGATGCGCGCCGTCGTGCCGTCGATCGTGTTGGCGATCGCCTTGGCGAGCACGGTCTTGCCGGTGCCGGGCACGTCTTCGAGCAGCACGTGGCCGTCGCTCAGCATCGCCGTCAGCACGAGCCGGATCACGTGCTCCTTGCCCAGGATCGCCTGGTCGACGTTGCCGACCAGCTTCTCGAAGGCGTCGGCGAACCAGGTGGCCTGTTCAGCGGTCACGGTCATGGGTGTCTCCTCGTCATGCGGTCATGAACGGTCAGCACGCCGGGGTCCCGCCCCAGGGCTGAGTGGTGTGGGTCACGCCGTTGTCGGTCCAGGTGATGGTGGCGTTGTAGTTGTTGTCGCCCGGGCTGCCGATGTTGTGGTACGCGCCGGACTGCTGCCGGCCGGAGGCTGCCGAGAACGTGATCGTCGACGTTCCGGTGCCCGGGAAGGCGATCGTGTGGGTCACGCCATTGTTTCCGCTCCAGATCACCCCGAGGTACGGCCAGCCGTTCGGGCCTGGCGAGCCATGGCAGAGCTGGATCGTGTACGGATCGACCGGCTTCACGCTCGCGCTCGTCGAGGTGGACTGACCGGCGCTGGTGGCCGTGACCGTGAAGGAGTATGTGGTGCCGTACGAGCCAGTGAAGCTGAATGACCCCGATGGCGACGTGCTGGCCAATCCGCCGTCGCCCGTGACGACATAGCTGACCGGCTCGGTGCTCGCGGCCGGCCCCCAGGTGAAGGTCACCGTCTGATGGTTGTTGCCGGCGCTGGCGCTCGGCGAGCCCGGCTTGGGAACCGCCGAGTTGCTCGAGCTGGCCGGGGTGCTCGAGTTCGCTCCCCCGTTGTTCTGAGTCACGATCGTGAAGGTGTACGTCGTGCCGACGTGCCCCGGCATCGTGGTCGTCGCGACGGCGCCGACGTCTTTCTGGGTGCCGTCCGAGAGCGTGATGTGATAGCCGCTGATCGGGCGGCCGTTTGCGCTCGCACCGCTCCAGTTGAGGGTCACATTGCCCGAGCCGTCTGTGCTGCCCGTGATCGTGGCCGAGGTCACCGGCGAGGGGTTGCCGAAGGGCGTCGCCGACGCGCTGGCGTCGGAGATCTGCCCAGACCCCAGGGCGTTGGTCGCCGTGACGCGGAACGTGTATGCGCTGCCGTTGCTGAGGCCGGTGAACACGTGGCTGGCGTCCGAGCCGGGCACCGTGACCGGCGACCCGCCCGACCACGACAGCGTGTACGAGCTGATCGGCTCGCCGTTGGTGGCGGGAGCATCCCATTGCACGGTGACCTGTCCGTCGCCCTCGACGAAGGTCGGCGGCAGCGGCTTGCCCGGCACGTCCCGCACCGTGTACTGCAGACGGCCCTGCGCCTCTCGGCGCGGATCCTTCGTGGCATCCTCGATCGTGTAGACGATGCTCACCACCCCGATGAACGCGGCGCCGGGATGGATGGTGACCTCCCCGTCCTGCGTGTACGACATGGTCGCGCTCGACTCGGCCGCGTTCTCGATGTGCGCGTCGACCACGGTCAGGGGCTGGTTCTTGGCGGCGAACGGGTTGTAGTCGTTGGCGAGCACGTTCACGGTGTCCGTCACTCCGCGCTTGCCCTTGGCCGTGTCGGCGACCGCCTGCGGCAGCGGCTTCGATGACGACGCGACCGTGACATTGACCAGACCCGGCACACTGAACCCCTGGTACGTGATGACGAAGTGCAGGGCGGCCTTGGTGCCCGGTTGCGTGCCGAACGGCGACGAGATCTTCAGGGTGCCGCCGTCGAGGGTGGCGGCGATCTCTGCGGTCTGCCCACTGAGCGATCCGTAGTGGAACTGGCTGATCAGCGCCGGGTTCGGATCGCTGGTGACCGCCCGCAGATCGATGCTCTTCGGATCCTCGCCGGCCTCAATCGTCACATTCTGCGTGACGAACTGCGGAGCCACGTCGGTGAAGTTCGGGTCTCCGACCACCAGGGTCATGGTCAGCAGCGCGTGGTGCGCGCCGTCGGTCACATCGAAGGTGATGGATGCCGGACCGCGGTAGCCGTTCTCGGGCGTGAAGGTGATCCCGTTGGTCCCGCTGGCCGTCGCGGTTCCATGGTGCGCGGTCAGGTCGAGCGGGGTGTTCAGCACGGCCGGCTTCTTCGACGGCACGGTGACGATGTCGGCGAGCTTCCAGGTCTTGGAGCCGTTCATCGGCACCACCTGCGGCAGCTTGAGGTCGCGCCGCAGGTAGGGCGGCGGCGCATAGTCGCCGCCGACCGCGGGCGGAACGCTGAGGATCGCCGTCGCGCTGAGTCCCGTTGCCGAGCTGGTGACCCGGTAGGCGATCGCCTCCCGCCGGTCGCCCGGGGTGACGGTGATCGAGCGCTTGGCCTGGTCGACGGATGCCTGAGCCGCGTTCGGCCCCTCGACCGTGATCTTCAGGTCGGTGTCGCGTCCGCCGGGGTCGGCGATCAGTCCATCGAGCGGCACGGCCACCGTGCTCTTGCCCACGACGCTGTCGATCGGCACGTAGCGGTCTTGAGCGGTCGGGTAGATCGGTGCGGCATCCTTCGTGACCTTGACGCTGAGGTAGGCATCGTCGCTGCCGCCGTGTCCGTTGCTGATCCAGTAGTGGATCGCGTAGGTGCCCTCTGCGGCCGCGGCCTGCACCACGACCTTGTCGCGCTCGACGGTCGCGGTGATCCCCGGATCGACCTCGAGCCGCTTCGCGTCGAGTGAGATCGGGTAGCCGCTCGGGTCCGAGTCGTTGAGCAGCACCCCCACCGTCGCGACCTTGCCGGGCTGCATCGCGATGGAGTCGTCGACGGCGTTCGGGGGCGCGGCGCTGGTCGGACGTGGGATCACGCCGATCAGGATCGTGCCGATGGCCTGCTTGCCGTACGCGTCCTCGACGACGTAACTGAAGCTGTCGGTGCCCGCGGAATCGGGATTGGCCGTGTACCGGAAGCCGTCGGCGGTCGGGTTGAGCGCGACGCCGAGCTGCGGCGGTGTGGCCAGATCCACGACGCTCACCGAGTCGCCATCGGGGTCGATGCCGTCGAGCGGCACGGTGATCGGCACCGTCGACCCCGCGAACACGCGGGCGGTCTGCGGCACCGGAACGGGCGCTTGATTCGACTTGGCATCCGGCGGGACGACGACGAAGGTCACGCGGGCCGTTGCGCTCTCGCCGAACTGGTCCGAGATCCGGTAGATCACCGAGTACTCACCGGGCGTGTTGCCCGCCTGATAGCGCACCTTGCCGTCGCCGACGAAGGCCAGCCCGTCGCCCTCCTCGCTGACATCGACGAGTTTCGGGTCGAGGATCAGCTGGGCCTGGTCGGGATGGAAGTCGTTGGCCAGCACATCGGCGCTCACCACGTCGCCGGCGCGCACCCGGACCCGGTCGTCGAGCGCGACCGGGGGCTGCCGGTTGACGATCGGCGGCACGGGCACCACGGTCACGCCGGCCGTCGCGGTGCGCGTCCCATCGGAGACGGTGTAGCTGAAGGCGGTCTGCTCGGTGAGCGCGGCCGAACTCGTGATCCGGATCACCGCGTTGCCCAGCACCTCGACCGAGACCGCCTGATCGGTGCCCGAGGTGTCGACGGATTGGATCGCCAGCACGGAGCCGCTCGGCGACACGTCGTTGCCCAGCACCTTGACCGTGGTCGGCTCGCCCGGTCGCAGGAACGCCGTGTCTTTGACCGCGATCGGCGGTCCGGGCCGGGTCGGATCGGGCAGCACGTCGACGCGGACCAGCCCGACGCTCGAGGAGGCCCCCGCCGCCAACGAGTACTGGAAGTAGTAGCTGCCGACGGTCGGAGCCGAGAACGTGATGCGCCCGGTGTCGAGATCGGGAGTCACATTGGCTGCGGCTGGCAGCTTATCGACACCGAGGAGGGTGAGCGGCTGGCCGTTGTTGCTCACGTCGTTGGCGAGGGGCGTGATCGCGACCGTCTCACCGCGGAATGCCTGGGCGTAGTCCGGCGTGCCGACCGGGCCGAGCGAGCCGGCGGGCACCACCTTCACCTCGAGCGTTCCGGTCGCGGTGGTGCGCCCGTCGGACACCGTGAAGCTGAGCTCCTTGGTTCCGGGCTGGCCCGAGGTGTTGGCGAAGGTGATGAAGCCGTCGGGGGTGAAGCGGACCTGGTCGGCGCTGCTGGCGGATGCGGCATCCAGATAGAGGTCGTCGCCGTCGGGGTCGAGCCAGTCGGCCAGCACGTTGTAGCTGATCGAGCCACCGAGCTCGACGCTCACCGCCGTCGTGCGCTGGGACACCGGGGCCGAGTTCAGGTCGAGCGGCACGACCCGCACGGTCACCAGCGCCTCGGCCACTCCCCCGCGTCCGTCGTCGACCGAGTAGCGGAACGACGCCGCCGTCGCGCCGGCCGCCGGCGTGAACTGCAGTGCCCGTCCATCGTCGATCAGATCGATCCGGCCCGTGGTGTCGGGGATCGCGGTCACCTGCGAGATGGTCAGCACGTCGCCATCCGGGTCGGTGTCGTTCGCGAGCACCGGCAGGATCGCAGTGCGGCCCGGACGCACGCCGTAGCTGTCGTCACGCGCGATCGGCGGCCGGTTGACGTCGGTGCGGTCGGCCAAGGTGTCTTCGAAGCTCTGCGTGCTGGCCTTCTGGTCGCCGTCCTCGGTGTCGTCCTGCTGCGGCGGCGTCACCTCCTGCCAGTTCTTGACGAGCCGCATCTGCTCGTCGAGAAGCCAGACGTTGCCGCTGGTCAGGTCGTTCAGCGCAACGACCGAGCGGTTCACGCGGAACTCCAGCGTCGAGCCCTGCGTCTTCTGCTGGATGTCGACGGTGCGCGGGTTCTGGCCGGCGCAGGCCAGCAGGTAGCGCTGCGCTCCCGCCCAGGCCGCGTGGACGCAGTGGTCGACGATCACCGGCTGCGAGATCTGCGACGCGTTCGTCACCGGGCTCGCCAGATCGGCCGAGATGGACCGCGTGCTCCCGTCGGACGAGACAACCACCACCCCCGAGCCGGTCGCGATCGCGACCTGATCGCCGTCGGGTCCCGACTGCTGGAGTTGGGCATCGGGGGTGACCGATGCGGGCAGGTTCACCGTCGAACCGTCGTCGCGGAGCAGGCGGTGATGCGCGGCGTCCAGCAGCACAGCCCGATCGCCCGCCGCCGCGAGCTGTCCGTCGCGCGGAACGGCGAGCGCGTGCGTCGTGGGGCGAGCGCCCGGAGCATCCACGCGCACCACCTGCTGATGGGCCGCGCTGGTGGCGAGCACCGTGCCGGTCGAGGTGACGACGACCCGCGCGCCCGAGCCGAGCTTGGCGATCGGGGCCGACTCGGGATCAAAATTGAGGCCGTTCACGACATCCACCGCCCAGAGCGAGCCGCCCGGAGACAGGATCGCCAGCGTCGTGCCGCCCAGCGCCACCGTGGAGCCGCGCGGGATCGTGGCGGGTTCGACCAGGTTCGTGTACGCGGGATCCACCCGCGACAGCCGGCCCTCGGCGGATTCGACGAGGAACACGCTCTCGCCGTTCTGCACGACATCGAGATCGGCGGCCTGGGCGGTGACCGCTCCGTTGAGCTCCTCGATCTGGCGGTTGAGCCGACCGCCCAGCAGAGCGTTGCCGTTCGTCACCCAGACGTCTTTGGCATCCAGCTGCACGTCCGTCTCGGGAAACCCCTGGTGAAGCAGCGCGAAGCTCACCGGAATGGCCGCAAGAACCGCGATCACGACCGCCGACGCCGCCGCCTTGCGGTGACGCGCGACCGCGGAGACAAGCGTCACACGTGCCCCCATGCGTCGCAGGCTGAGATCGGGAGATCTCAAACTAACATGAGAGTTCTTTGCGCAAACGACGGATTACGCCCCATGAACGGGCGAACTCAGCCCGTGCAGATCACCAGCGGGTCGCCGGTCGCTCCGCTGCGGCCGATCTCGACGTTGATGCAGACCTTGCTCCCCGGCACGACGCCGGCGACGGTCGCCGTGGTCTTGGGCGTCGCCGTCCGGTCGGCGGGGGTCTCGGACCGCGCCCAGTAGTAGACGTCACCCGCTTTCGGATGCGGGTTCGTCCACGAGAACACGACCGAGGTGCCGTCGGCGCTGGGCTGCGCGGTTCCATCGATCGCCTGCGGCACGCTCGGCCCGACGATCGCCGATCCGCCGGTCGAACTCGCGGACGGGGAGGGGGACGGGCGCACCCCGGCTCCCCCGATCAGGATCGCCAGCACGATCGCCAGAATGGCGAGCCCGGCCAGGCCACCGATCAACCCGGTGATCAGGATGCGCCGACGCGACGACGGGGCGAACGCCTCCGCGGCGGGGCGCGCACCGGCGGCCGCGGGTCCCGGCCCGGGGGCAGGCGGGGGCGGGGTCTCGGCGGGCTCGGTCCGGCGCGCGGTGCGGCGCGCGGCAGGGCGTTCTGCGGGCCGCGCGGCGGGCGCAACGGGCTGCGCCTGCACCTCCTGCACCGCGCGCATCCGGGTCTCGTCGCCCCCGGCCTGGCGCGGCGGTTCCTCCTCGGCGACCGGGACCTCGATGGTGGTCGGCGCATAGCCGAGCTCGAGCTCGATCCGCTGCAGGGCGCGTGCGAACTCGATGACCGAGGCGTAGCGGTTCTCGCGCCGCGGGGCCATCCCCTTGGCCAGCACGGCCGAGAGTGCCGGTGGGACGTCGTCGCGCTGCAGCGGCGTGACCTCGCCGCGCTCGATGCGGGCGACCAGGTCGAGCGTGCCATTGGGTCCGCCGGGCACCTCGAACGGCGTGCGGCCCGCCAGCACGGTGTGGATCGTGGCGGCCAGCGAGAAGATGTCGCTGCGCACATCCGGG